>Ga0209261_10000102_pt1 | contig 21768 bp, 18 predicted proteins | sample DOMMetBare1Fresh_FD_187470 | JGI IMG/M metagenome (GOLD analysis project Ga0209261, IMG submission 187470) | Wetland sediment microbial communities from St. Louis River estuary, USA, under dissolved organic matter induced mercury methylation -... | ecosystem: Environmental > Aquatic >...
GACACCCACCGTGGCGGTGCCCATCGGGCAGTGGTCCCTTTTACCCAAGGTGGGCGCCCTTGCCCTTGCCTCCGGTCAAATCACCCGGACACAGCAGAAAAGGATGTCAAAAGCCTTGCCGCGACAAGCTGCGGCCCCGGCCTTAGAGCTTGTCCGTAAATAATTCGTGCGTGCGACGGGCCGATTTGGCTTGCAGTGCTAGGCGCGAGGAGCGCGGTTTGGTCGATCCAAATAAGGCCGGAGCACTGCTCCGGCAAGCAACAACGCAATGCGAGCCAAATGGGCCCGTCCCTTCGGGTTGCCGCCAGAAAGCCCGGCTGCGGCGTTGCACGGCTGGGCCGTAGGCCGAGCTACTGATCCTGCGCTGCGCGCCTTGCATCCGGGCTTGCTGGCGGCAACGCAGCGTACGAATTATTCACGGACAAGCTCTTAGTCGACCTTGATTCTGGCGACCTTGACGACGTTGGCCCACTTGGCGATGTCGTCACGCAGGTAGCGATCGAACTCCTCGGGGCTCATCGTCATCGGCACGGCGCCCTGCTGCGTCCAGGCGGCGCGCACGTCGGGCTGATTGACGATGCGCGTGATCGCGGCGTTCAACTTGTCAATGATCGGCTTCGGTGTGCCCGCGGGCGCCATCAGGCCAAGCCAGATCGTTGCCTCGTAGCCGGGAACGCCCGCCTCGGCGACCGTCGGCACCTCGGGCGTGACATCGGAGCGCACCTTGCCGGTGGTCGCGATCGCGCGCACCTTGCCCGCGCGCGCCTGCTGCGCCATCGTCGTGATCGCGTCGAACATCATCTGCACCTGGCCACCGACGATGTCGGTGCGCGCGCCGGAACTGCCCTTGTACGGCACGTGCACGATGTCGACCCCCGCCATCGCCTTGAACAGTTCGCCGGCCATGTGATACGGGGTCCCCGGACCCGACGACGCGTAGTTCATTGCGCCCGGTTTCGCCTTGGCAAGGTCAAGCAGTTCCTTCAGCGTCTTCGCCGGCACCGACGGATGAACGACCAGCAGCAGGTCGGAGTAGTTCACCGGCGCGATCGGTGCAAAGTCGCGCAGCAACTGAAAAGGCTTGTTCGGGATCAGCGATTCATTGACCGTGTGCGTGTTGGACATCATCAGCAGCGTGTAGCCGTCGGGGGCGGACTTGGCGACGGCGTCGGTGCCGATCACTGAACCCCCGCCGGGCCGATCCTCGACGACGAACGATTGCCCAAGGGCGTCCTGCAGACGCTGGCCGAGGAAGCGCGCGTACAGATCTGCCGGGCCGCCGGAAGCGAAAGGCACGATGATCTTGACGGGGCGGTTCGGATAGTCCTGCGCCATTGCAGGAAGCGCCATGCACATCGTGGCCAGCAACATCCCGAGAACTCGAATCATCAAAACCTCCCCGGAAAGACAAGCCGCTCGTCGAACTATGCGCGCGCCATGCCCAGCCGTTCGATCAGCCGCTTCTCCTTGACGTACGTCGCACGCGCGTAGGCGGTGTAGTCGGCGCTCGCCATGTACCAGAGTTCCTGGTCGTAGCGTTCGAGCACCGCGACGTGCTTGGGATCGTTCATCCCTTTCTGGAACGCATCGTGCAGGGTTTTGATGATCGCGGGATCGGTGCCCTTGGCGGTGCCGAGTCCGTACGGCGAGGCGGAGACGATGCCGTAGCCGAGATCAACGAGCGTGGGCACCTGCGGCCAGCGGCGCGTGCGTTTCTCGCCCCACGTGACGAGCAGTCGCAGCTTGCCGCTTTCGACGTGCGGCGCGAAGCCGGTTGAATCCGCCGCCGCCATGATCTGGCCGCCGAGGATCGCGGTCATCATGTCGGCGCTGCCGCGGTACGGAATGTGGTTGAACTTCACGTTCTGCGCGAGCGCGAGTTCTTCCATCGTCAGGTGCGGGCTCGTGCCCGTGCCGGTGGAGCCGTAGGCCAGCTGCCCGGGGTTCCTGCGCGCCCACTCGATGACGTCCTTGAAGGTCTTGAACTGCGAGTTCGCCGGCACCACCACGCCGAACGTGTAGCCGGAGATGCCGATCACGTAATCGATCGACAGCAGCGGATCCCAGCTCGTCTTCTGCGTGTGCGGGATGCGGAAGATCGACAGCGGCAACTGCGACAGCGTGTGGCCGTCAGGCCGCGCGTTGCTCAATGCGACCACACCGAGCGTCCCGCCGGCGCCGGGCCGATTCTCGACCACGACCGGCTGCGGCAGGTGCTTCGAAGTCGCTTCGGCAAGCGCGCGCAGCGTGATGTCGGTCGGCCCGCCAGCGGGGAACGGTGCGATCAGCGTGATCGAGCGGCTGGGAAAGCTCTGCGCGGCGACTCCCGCCGGTCGCGCGATCGCGAGCGCCGCGGCAGACGTCAGGACGGTTCTGCGCTTCATCGTGTTTCCTCCAACGGTCTCATTGTTCGCCGCACCGAGGTTGACACGTGGTCACACCGGCCGTTGCGCGATCGTACACAGCGCTCGGCGGTATTGGGAAAAAGCGTTGTCACCGCGGCAAGCGCCGTGAGCACGCTTTGCGCCAAAGGAAAGTGCCGCGCCTCCTGACACGAGGTCAGAGTGCGCGGCACGCCTCGACCGGCGCGATCGAGGCGCCGGTTTGCTTACTTGCCGCGGCCCTTGGTGCTGTAGGTGACGTTGACGTTCACCGACTTCTGCACCCAGTTGCCAATCCCGTCATAGCCGTAGGCGGTGACGGTTGCGGTGGGCGACTGGTACGCCACCTTGCGCGTGTCCCATCGGCATGACAGGGTCAGCGTTGGCGCGGGATTCAACGCCGAGTTCGAGCAGATCACCTCGTTGCCCATGTTCGGGCTGAATCTGAAGTCGGCGTAAACGATGCCGACGTTATCGGTGAAGGTCGCGCTGATCGAGACCGTTCCCGTGACCGTCGCGCCCTCGGTCGGTGCGTTGATCGTCACTAGCGGCGCGGTGCGGTCCATCGGCGCCGGCGCCTTGGCCGTCGCTTCGTTCGAGTACGCGCCCGCGCCGGCCAGGCCGATCGTCGCGACACGATAGGTGTACGTGGCGAGCGACGTGATGTTCTGATCGTCGTACTGCGTCACCGTCGCCGCGATGCGCGCAATCTCGCTGAAGGTGCCGCCTGCGTCCTTGCGCTCGATCGCGTACGCCTTGGCCAGATAGCCGCCGGAAGTCCACGTCAGCGTGATCGCGTCGTAGGGCTGGACCCATGTGCCGGGGTGCGGCGTTGCGGCCAGCGTCACCGCCGGTGGTTTGGGCAGGTCGCCGGCCGGCATCAGCCTGGCCAGCCGATAAGTGCCGGCCGCGGTGCGGTAACCGAGCGCCGCCATCATGCCGACCGGGTTCGGATTGGGAACACCGTTCGGGTTCGGCGACATGGCCGACAACGCGCCACGCGAGCTGAAGCTCGTGAAACTCCAGCCACCGCCGAGGATCAGGTCATCCAGGCAATACGTGCCGACATTGATCGCGTTGTAGGCGAGTCCGTAATTGATGGGGCAGACGTAGTTGGCGAGCAGCAGCGAATCTCCTGCACGGTCGATGCCGAGCGCCATCACGTTGGCGCTCAGCCCGCCCAGCACTTTCCATCCTGCGCCCGGCGTGTAGCGCACGACCTGCGCATAGCCCATCGACGACGACAGTGTCGCCACACCGATGAACGAGCCCGCTTCGTTCAGACGCATGGCGCGCAAGAAGACCCAGTGGTATCCGCCGGGCGGCGGCTCGGGAAACGCGGGAGTGGCGGTGACGGTGCCATCGGGTTCAAGGATCTGCCCCGATTGCAGAAGCACGCGGCCGCTATCGGTCAGGTCCATCGGGTCGGCAAAACTGGTGATCGAGGTATAGAGCGTGCTCAGGTCGACCAAGCCGCCGCCGCGCGTGTACAGGTAGGGTTTGTATGACCACACGACGAGCCCCGTGACCAATCTGCTCGGCGTGCCGAACGACACCAGCACCTGATCAAGCTTGTTAACGGCAACTGCCTTGCCGACGGTGGCGCCCGTCGGGAAAGCCAGCAACTCGAGCGTGCGGCTGCCTGCGCCGGCAGGCCACCAAATGGCGGCCTGGTTACTGACTTGTCCGACCACCGCACCGTTCTCGCCGATCCGTGTGGCCGTTGCCGCGGTGACACCCGCAGGCAGCGGCAGGAAAGACTTGGTCGTACCGTCGAGCACCCAAGGCTGCGCGGCTGAGTACGTGTCGAGTCCAAGGATCTGCCCGCTCGAGTTCACGTCGATCGGCACACCGACGCCGATGTCCTGAACCGAGAATGCCGGTGCACCCAGCGCCGCCAGCGGCGTCAGCACCGTAATCGCAAGCGCAAGAGCGACGCTGCGAATGCTTGTCCAAATTGTTTGCATGCTCAACTCCTCGTGCGGATTCCCGCTTGAACTGATGAGAAACATGCCGATTGAATAGCACTTGAGATGCGCGCAACTTTGACCTGCGTCGTAGCGGCGTTGAGTTGAACAAAGGCGTTACCACATCTGCGCAGCCGCCATTTCGAAATTGGGTGAAATGCCCCAACGCGTGAACCCGATTGCGACCGATAACCGCATCGCGCCAGCGGCTGCGCCTGCAAGAACACGGACTCAACGCAGATCCGCTTCGCAGTATTCTCGGAAATGCAAAAGATGCAGTGCGACCGAAGTCATCGATTGAGGCTGAACCTACTTGTGCGGAGACAGCATGGCGATTCAACAGACGAAGACACCTCTCATCCCGATCCTGGGCCTTGCCCACATCGGCATTCGTGTGCACGACCTCGAGCGCTCGGTGCGCTTCTATGAATTGCTCGGTTTCACGAAGACCGCCGGTCCGATCGGTCCGGAGCCCGTGGCGATCCTCGAGCACCCCTCGGGACTGGAAGTGAACCTCGTGCTCAACGCACCGAATTCGAGTGGGCCGAACGTCCTCATGGATGTGCCGGACAAGCACCCGGGAATCACGCACTTCGCTCTGCTGTGCCCCGACATCATGGCGGCGAAGGAGCGACTCGAGGCGGCTGGCATCCCACTCAGTGGCGGACCCATCCGCTTCGGCCCCGGAGCGCAGGGAATCTTTGTGCGCGATCCCGATCGCAATGTGATTGAGCTGCATCAGCGCGGCTGAATTCAGACGACAGAGCGCGTTCCGCGTTCATGCGGGAATCGAACGACGGCGGGCAACGAATAGACTTCCCGCCATGGATCGACGTCGGCTCCTCCTGTCACTCGTGTCCGCGCTCGCCGCCCCAGCAGCGTCAGACGCTGCGGCGACGAAGTCATTCCCACGCGCATCGCCCGTGCCGGGTGGCGTCGCCCGAATTCGCCTCGGCGCGGCCGAGCACGCGCCGCGCGCAAGCATAGGCACGGAGCGCGTGCTCGTCGTGCGCGATGGCGGCGAGTGGATTGCACTCGTCGGTATCGCCTTGGCGACGAAGCCGGGCTCGAAGCTGCGGGTTAAGTCGGAGCGCGCCGACGGAAGCGTCGAGCAGTTCGAGATCACTGTGGCGCGCAAGACCTACGCGTCACAGCACCTGAAGGTGCCGCCGGGCCAGGTCGAACTGTCCCCCGAAGATCTGGCGCGGTACGAGCGCGAACGCGCGCATCTGGCCGGCGTGATCAAGACGTTCACTGAAGAACCGCCATCGAGTCTGGCAATGGTGCAACCCACGCCCGGCGTGCGCTCGAGCTCGTTCGGATTGAGGCGCTACTTCAACGGCCAGGCGCGCAATCCGCACAACGGAATGGACATTGCGGCGCCGGAGGGCACCCCGGTCGTCGCCGCCGGTGCAGGGCGCGTGATCGACGTCGGCGACTACTTCTTCTCCGGTCGCACGATCATTATGGATCACGGCGCGGGCATGCTGTCGCTGTACTCGCACCTGAGCGAGGTCGACACCAGCCTCGCGACCGACGTAGTGGCTGGCGCGCCAATCGCCAAGGTGGGCGCGACCGGTCGCGTGACCGGGCCGCACCTGCACTTCACCGTCTATCTGAATACGGTCGCGGTCGATCCGGCGCTCTTTCTGCCGGCGTAGAGACCGCCCGATCAGAGCGCGCGCTTGATCGTCATCGCACCGCGGATCTGACCGACCGCGAAGCCTGTCGCCTTGTCGTTCGGATAGTGCTCGCTGAGCTTGGCCTTCACGTCTGCGCTGAGGTTCTCCGGCGCGCCGTGGCAGTTCAGGCACAGCAGCTGGGTCGGCAGCGCCTTCATGTAGCGGTAGACCTTCGCCCCGCCTTCGACAACGACTTCGCCTTTCTCAAGCGTCGCCGGATTCTCACCGGCGGCGGCGCGGCGGTCGAAATCCTGCAGCACCGCCTGTTCCCAGGTGTCCGGAACCGCCTTCGGGTTCCGATTCCTCAGGCTGACCCGGCGGATGTTCCATCCGGTTTTCTCCGAAGCCTCCTTCGCCATCTGCGGTGCCCTGTCCCGACAGACTTCAATGGCGCCCGCCGGACCACTCTTTGCGATTTCGTCCTGCAGAACTGCGAGCAGCTTCGGCGGGACGCTCGACGCGACGCTGCGCGCTTCCTCGAGCAGCTTGGTGTCGTTGGCGACAGCAGTTGTCGTGGAGAGCGCACAGAGCATGGATACGAGAAGGCTTGCATTGGAGGCTTTCATAGCGAATTCCCTGGTCTGCGTGGATGTCTGTATTCGTCGTGCGGCATCTGCGCGCGCGATGCGCGCAGAAGGGATTGCGAGCCGAAATGCTATGTCAGCAGCCGCTCGAAAGCTTGATGGTTCGCAACGCCCTGCGGGTCGCTGTGACGTTGATCACAGTCCGCGATCCTGCGCGCACGCAACCGCGTGATGTGCGCGGCGCCGACCAGCGCGGAACGCGACTGCGTGGACTCATTCCGTTTCGCATTCATCGCGACAAGAAAGGACGTCGATGACGGCCGACGTGCTCTCGCCCTCACCCCAACCCCTCTCCCGGTGGGAGAGGGGCTTGCTTCCCTCTCCCTCCGGGAGAGGGACCGAGGGTGAGGGCCGCACCTTGGCAAGCCGTTGCCGGTCCAACGCATACGCAGAATTGCTTTCGTTTCGAACGCGAATTGAAATCAGACGTGCGCCGAACTCGACGCAAAGCGGGCGAGCGCGGTCTCGGCGTTGCCGAGCTCGAACTCGATCGCGAACATGCGCTTGACGTAGTTCGACAGCGCGTATTCCTGCGTGGTGCCGATGCCGCCGTGCAACTGGATCGCCTGCTGCGCGATCGTGCGCAAGGCGCGATGGGCGAGCACCTGCGCGCCGTCGAGTGTGCGCGCATCCATCTTCATCGCCGCGGCCAGCATCAGGGACTGCGACTGCTCGTACAGCACGAGCAGGTCGGCCATCCGGTGCGCCAGCGCCTGGAAGCGCCCGATCGGTTGACCGAATTGCTTGCGCGTGCGCAGATACTCGGCGGTGAGATCGAGCACAGTTTTGGCCAACCCGATGCCTTCGGCGATGCGGCCGATGCGCGCGGCGTCCGTACCTGCCTGCCAAGCGTCGATCGCCGTAGTGCCCTGCGCGAGGACTTTGGCTTTCGCGCGTTCGAAGGTCACTTCCGCTGCGGCACTGCCGTCGATCTGCCGGTAAGCACGACGCGTAAGCGCGTTCGACTCGACCGCATAGAGTTTGTCGTCGACCAAAACGAGCACTGCCTCGGCGTAGCTCGCGTGCGGTGCCCACGCGTGCACACGCGCGCCGTCGACCCGCGCATCGCGCAACGGCACGACGACCGTACCGCCGGCAATTCGTTCGAGCAGCCCATCGCGTTCGGACGACGCGGCTACACGCGCGAGGAGGCTCGGCGCGGCGATCGCGCTGTCGATGAGCGGCTCAAGCAGCCAGCCGCGCCCCAATGTCTGCGCCACCAGCACGGCATCGATCAGCGGCCGGCCGAGCCCGCCATTGCTCTCTGGAACGAGCAGCGCGGACAGACCGAGATCGGCAAGCTCGCGCCATGCGGCGGGTGTTGCACCCGTATCACCCTTGGCCTGCGCGCGGCGAATCTCGATCGTGCAGCGTTCGCGCACCCAGCGCTCGCAGGTGGACAACAGCAGTGATTGATCTTCGGTGAGGGAGAAGTCCATCTTGGTCGGGAAGTCAGTGAAGTTCGGTGCGCTGCTTGCCCTCACCCCAACCCCTCTCCCAAGGGGAGAGGGATGGAGGGTGAGGGAGACGATGCACGCTCAAAGCTCCAGCACGTGTTTTGCAATGATTCCGCGCTGGATCTCGTTGGAGCCACCGTAGATCGTCGTCTTGCGCAGGTTCAGATACATCGCCGGTTCAGGCGCAAGCCGTCCATCGCTGCGCGTTACGAGCGCGGACGAGCCCTGCATTTCCACAATCAGCTCCGCGATGCGCTGGATGATCTCGGAGCCACGGATTTTCAGCATCGATGCCATCGGCCCCGGCGCGCCGCGCGCGCGCGCTTCCGACAGCACGCGCAGGTTCAGAATTTCGAGCGCCATCAGTTCAATCTCGACATCGGCGAGCCGCGCGGCGAAGAGCGGATCTTCGGCAAATGGCCGGCCGTTGCGCAACTTGGTGCGGGCAAGCCGCCTGGCACGCTCCAGCTCGCGCTTGTTGATGCCGATGTTGGCGATGTTGGTGCGCTCGTGTTCGAGCAGGTACTTGGCAATGGTCCAGCCCTGGTTCTCCGCGCCGATGCGCTGCTCGATCGGCACCTCGACGTTGTCCAGCCACACTTCGTTGACCTCGACCGAGCCATCGAGCAACTCGATCGGCCGCACGGCGACACCCTTGCTCTTCATGTCGATCAGCAGGAAGCTGATGCCTTCCTGCTTCTTCACGGATGAATCGGTGCGCACGAGGCAGAAGATCCAATCGGCGTGCTGCGCCAGTGTGGTCCATGTCTTCTGTCCGTTGACGACATAGCGATCGCTCTTGCGCTCCGCGCGCGTGGTGAGCGACGCGAGATCGCTGCCGGCGCCCGGCTCCGAATAGCCCTGGCACCACCAGTCCTCCGCACTCGGAATGCGCGGCAGGAAACGGCGCTTCTGCGCCTCGTCGCCGAATTTCATCAGCACCGGGCCGACCATGCGCAGCCCGAACGGCAACTGGCGCGGCGCGCCGGCGAGCGCCATCTCCTCGTCGAAGATGTGTTGTTGCACGACATCCCAGCCAGGTCCGCCCCACTCGCGCGGCCAGCTCGGTGCGCCCCAGCCTTTGCCGTGCAGGATCTTCTGCCAGCGGATCGTGTGATTGCGATCGACATGCTCACCGCGCTCGACCGTCTCGCGGATTTCGGGCGGCATTGCCGATCGCGCGAACGCGCGCACCTCGGCGCGGAAGGCTTCTTCTTCCGGAGTGAAATTCAGGTCCACGGTGTCTCCGTTCCGTCTTCTCGACGAGTCTACGCGTGCCGACCTGATGAAATATCCGGGCTAGCGATCCGCGTCGTCTGCCAAGTCAAACATGCTCGTCGCCTCGAGGTCGAGCACCTCTTCGCCCGCCTGCCTGAACATCTGCCAGCGCCAGCGCAGCACGCCGAGGTTGGGCTTGCTGCTCGAGCGGCGCACCTCGATGACCGTGGCACGTAGCCGCAGCTCGTCGCCAGCGCGCACCGGATTGAGCCAACGCAGGTAGGCGAGTCCCGGCGAACCGAACGACTCCGACTCCGCAAGCGGCCCATCGACCGCCATTCGCATCGCCAGCGCGCACGTCTGCCAACCACTGGCGATCACGCCGCCCCAGCGGCTCGCGTTGGCGCGGGCGACATCGGTATGGAACCACTGTGGGTCGTAGCGCTGCGCGAAGTCGACGATCTCGGCCTCGGTCACGCTGATCGGGCCGGCCTCGATGACTTGCCCTGCGTGGAACTCTTCAAACTTCATCAGTACGTCTCGATATGGAAGCGGCCTTTGCCGAGCAGGTCAGGACGAAGTGCCTCCCAGTCCATGCCATGGTCGCGACAGATGTCGCGGAACGAGGCGATTACGCCTTCCTCCATGCCCTTCAATCCGCACACGTAGATGTACGTGTTCTCATCGGCCAGCAACTGGGCCACCTTGTCGGCGCGCGTGCGGATCATGTCCTGCACATACCGCTTCGGCTGTCCCGGCACGCGCGAGAACGCGAAGTTGATGTCGATGAAATCCTTCGGCAGTTTCATCAGCGGGCCGAAGTAAGGCAGTTCCTCGGGCACGCGTGCGCCGAAGAACAGCAGCAGTTCACCACCCTCTTTCAGCTCGCGGCGACGGCGGCGGTGCTCGGTCATCGCGCGCATCGGCGCGGAGCCTGTGCCGGTGCAGATCATCATCAGCGACGAACCCGGATGATTCGGCATCAGGAACGTCGTGCCATACGGGCCGACCACCTTCACCTTATCGCCCTTCTTCAGATCGCACAGGAAGTTCGAGCAAACGCCGGCGACCTTCTTGCCCTCGTGGTCTTCGGTGACGCGCTTCACCGTCAACGACAGGTTGTTGTAGTGCGGCCGCTCGCCGTCGCGCGGGCTCGCGACCGAATAGAGCCGTACGTGATGCGGCTTGCCGCTCGTATCCAGGCCCGGTGGGATCACGCCCATCGACTGGCCTTCGAGCACCGGAAACGGCTGGTCGCCGAAGTCGAGCACGATGTGGCGGATGTCGCTCGATGCGCCGTCACCGGTCAACCGCAGGTTCCCGCTGACCGTGGCGATGATCGGGTTTGCAATGCCGTGCAGGTTGACGTACGGATGCGAAGCAGACCAAGGTGGTGACACGGCGCCGCCGTGGCCGGCGGTGGCGATGACAGTGATCTCCCTGACCTCGGCCGGAATCTCCGCCTGCACCTCGGCAACGTGGTTATCGAGTTCGGACCTGTCGGGCAGCACGTCCCAACTGAACTGTTCTGCGAGCGTGTATGGCTTGAGCTTGGCGACATTGCGCCAGTTGTCAATTGAACCCGTCGGACACGGCGGAACACATGCGTTGCAGCCTTTGCAGATGTTGAAATCGACGACGTAATTGCGCGAATCGTGCGTGATTGCATGGACCGGGCAGGTCTCTTCGCACGTGTTACACCGGATGCAGATCTCCGGGTCGATCAGGTGCTGGCGTGCGATCAGTTCGGCGGGGGCGTTCATGTGCGCTTGGGCGGCGGCTCTCCCTCACCCTCGGTCCCTCTCCCGCAGGGAGAGGGAAGATAAGCCCCTCGCCCGTTGGGAGAGGGGTTGGGGTGAGGGAACAGAACCTGCAATCGCATCAGTTGAACCTCACATACTCGAACTCCACCGGCTGGTTATTGATTCCGCGCGCCGGCGGCGCGATCCAGTTCGCAAACCGGCCGGGCTCGGTCACGCGCCCCATCAGCGACGCGACGAAGGCGCGGTCCTCTTCGGTCGGCAGCCACGCGCGGTGCCGGTGCGTCCAGTCGGCCTCGGAGACCACGTGGCCGTCGGGATCGATCTTCGACGCCGACAGCGGGCCGATCTTCCGGTTGAATGCCTTGTGAGGTGCGTGCAGCCGCGCCGGAACGCCGGCTTTTTCGATGATCCGGTTCCAGCGATCGATGCCGGCCACTGCATCCTTCACATAGTCGTCGCGCAGCTGCTCGTTGAGCGCGTTGAGCGCCGGCGCATTCACCACGGCGAGCTTGTCGCCCTGGATTTCGAGCACCGGATACGTCTGGCCGGCAAGCACGTGGTCGTCGCTGCGCTTGGTTTCGTCGAAGCGCCCCTTCAGTCCGTTCGTATAGAACGTCGCGGCGTTGGACGACACATCGGAACCGAACAGGTCCATCGTCACGCTGAAGTGAAAGTTCAGATAGCGCTGAATCGTCGGCAGATCGATCACCCCTGCGGCGCGAATGCGCTCGACATCATCCGTCTTCAACTGGTTCATCACGTCGCAGGTGCGCTGGATCACCCGGCCTACGCCCGATTCGCCGACGAACATGTGATGCGCCTCCTCAGTCAGCATGAAGCGGCACGTGCGCGCGAGCGGATCGAAGCCGCTTTCGGCCAGCGAACAGAGCTGATACTTGCCGTCGCGATCGGTGAAGAACGTGAACATGAAGAACGCCAGCCAGTCGGGCGTCTTCTCGTTGAAGGCACCGAGGATGCGTGGGTTGTTCGCGTCGCCTGAGCGACGTTCGAGCAGTGCCTCGGCCTCCTCGCGCCCGTCGCGCCCGAAGTAGGCGTGCAGCAGATACACCATCGCCCACAGGTGGCGACCCTCTTCCACGTTGACCTGAAAAAGATTGCGCAGGTCGTACTGAGACGGGCACGTCAGTCCCAGGTGTCGCTGCTGTTCCACCGACGCGGGCTCGGTGTCGCCCTGGGTGACGATCAGCCGCCGCAGGGTGCTGCGGTATTCGCCCGGCACTTCCTGCCACGCACCCTCGCCCTTGTGCGCGCCGAAGTTCACCTTGCGATTCGGATCGCGCTCGGCGAGGAAGATGCCCCAGCGGTAATCGGGCATCTTCACGTACCCGAAGTTCGCCCAGCCCTTGGCGTCGACGCTGACCGCGGTACGCAGATAGATCTCCATATGCTGTGACTCTTCGGGACCCATCTCGCCCCACCAGTTCAGGTATTCGGGCTGCCAGTGCTCGAGCGCACGCTGCAGCGACTTGTTGCTGGCGAGATCGACGTTGTTGGGGATGCGTTCGCTGTAGTTGATGCTCATCGTTGCTCCGGTTGAGGATTCAGCGGATCGACACACTGATTCCCTCACCCCTACCCCTCTCCCACTGGGAGAGGGAGAGAGGGTGAGGGCCGCATTGTTTTGGTCAAACCCGCTTCCAATCGAATTGCGCCTTCTTGCCAGTGCCGAAGACCTTCAGCGCGCCGGCGGTGCCGACCGCATTGGGTCGGATGAAGATCCAGTTCTGCCACGCGGTCAGGCGGCCGAAGATGCGCGTGGCCATCGTTTCGCGCCCACCGAAGCGCAGGTTCGCTTCCATGCCGGTCAGCGCATCGGGCGACAGGCTCGCGCGCTCCTCAAGTGCGATGCGAATCTCATCCAGCCAGTCGAGTTCGTCGGGCGCGGCGGTGACGAGTCCGAGTTGCTCCGCATCGCGCGCGCCGATCGCACCGCGAAGTCGCGCCAGTACTGCTTCAACTTGCGCCGCGTCTTCATAGAAACGCGCAGCGATGCGCGCGAGCCCATTGACCATGGTCAGCGGACCGCAGTTCATCGACGACAGTGCGATCGCGGTCTTTGCCATCTCCTCGGCGCTATCGAGCATGTAGCTGCGATCCGCAGCAAGCGCAATTTCGAACAGCGTGCCGGCAAAGCATGAACCGGGCTCGATCAGCGCGAACATGCTGCGCGAGCTGACGTCCAGCCGCGCCAGCGTCCGGCGCAGCATGCCGATCGTCTCGCGCACGAACCAATGTCGCTTGTGTTCGTCCAGCATCGCGTCGATGTCGAGCACCACCTGCGGATCGCCCGCCGTCTTCAACACCCACACCCCGAGCTCCAGTTCGTTGGTGCGCAGGGAAAGAATCGCATCGTCAAGCTCGCGCGCCATTGCGAGCGGCCACCAGTGACAGCCCGCGGCGACGATGGCGTCGATCGTCGCCGGTCCGCTGCCCTGCGGCGCATGGACGGTGACCGTGGCGCGGCGCGCGGCGCGGTCCAGCCGCACGTCGACGAATTCGTAGTGATAGCCGTCGGCATCGACCGTGCGCGCCAGCGGCTCGAGCGCGACACCCTTCACATCCGCCGGCCGATCACTTTGTGCCGCCAGCTCGAGCGCGCGGTTGCGCACGAATTCGTTGAACTGCTGCGGCTTGACGACGTGATCGACCAGGCGCCAGTCCTTGGCGCGCTGCCCGCGCACGCCTTCGGCGATGGTGCAGAAGATGTCGGCGTGATCGCGACGCACGTGGCGCTTGTCGGTCACGCGCGTCAGCCCCCCGGTGCCTGGCAGCACACCCAGCAGCGGCACCTCGGGCAGGCTCACCGCCGAACTGCGGTCGTCGACCAGCACGATCTCGTCGCATGCGAGCGCGAGTTCGTAGCCGCCGCCGGCCGTCGTGCCGCTGCAGGCGGCGATGAATTTCAAGCCGGAGTGCAAGCTCGAATCCTCGATTCCGTTGCGCGTCTCGTTGGTGAACTTGCAGAAGTTGACCTTCCACGCGTGCGACGACAGGCCAAGCATGTAGATGTTGGCCCCGGAGCAGAAGATGCGCGGTTTGGCGCTGGCGACGATCACGCTGCGCACTTCGGGGTGCTCGAAGCGGATGCGCTGCAGCGCGTCGGCGAACTCGATGTCGACCCCGAGGTCATATGAGTTCAGTTTCAGCGCATAGCCGGGACGGATGCCGGCGTTTTCGTCGACATCCATCGTCAGCGTGGCGATCGGTCCGTCGTAAGTGATGCGCCAGTGGTGATAGCGCGACGGGTCGGTCTGATAGTCGACACGGTCCGCGGCGGACTCAGCCGGTGAATTCAGTACGGCAGCCATGGTGTGCTCCGTTTCAGATGAATACCGCCTCGCGCAGCCGCGCGAAGCTCGCCTCGATGTCGCCGCCCGACGTGTCGACGACCGTATCAGCCTTCGCGTAGAGCGCTTCGCGCGCCTTCAGGATGCGGCGCAGGTCTTCCATCGCCTCCTCATGTCCCGCCATTGGCCGCAGATCACCTTGAGCAATGACACGCGCCATGTGCTCTTCCGGGGCCGCCTTCAACCACACGGTGTGACAGTGCGCAAGCAGGAATGTGTAGGTGTCGGGCTGCGACACGATGCCGCCACCGACCGACAGCACCGCGCGCTCGTGCTCGCTCACCACCCGTTCGAGCGCGCGTTTCTCGAAACGGCGATAGCCGGTCTGGCCGTACAGCGAAAAGATTTCAGCCACCGGCATTCCGGCATCGCGCTCGATCTCGCGATCGATCTCGATGAACGGCGCACCCAGTTCCTGCGCCAGCCGCGCCCCGAGCGTCGACTTGCCGGCACCGCGCAGGCCGATCAGCGCAACCCGCCAGCGACGCTCGCCGTCTGGCCCGCTGAAGTCGCGCATCAGGCGCGACATCAGTACTTCCAGCCGACTCGCCGGCACGCGCTCGAGCAAGCGGCGGATCACGCGCTTGTCCGCGCCTTCATCATCGTGGTCCGAAAGCAGATCGGCGAGCGACACGTTGAGTACGCGCACGATTCGTCGCAGCAGAAGAATCGAAATGTTCCCCTCACCCGCTTCAAGATGGGCAAGGTGACGCTCTGAGACGCCCGACTCGCGTGCCGCCTGCTTGCGTGACATGCCGCGTCGTTCGCGCAATTCACGAACATGCCGGCCAAGCGAATGCAGGAACGCGGGTTCGTCGTTCCCGCCCTGGGTTTCGTCGGCGCCACTTTCCGGAAGCGTGGCCTCAATGCTCATAAGCAGTTTTTTGCAGCAACTCTTTGCAGCGATGCAGAATAGTGCCTGAATTTGACGGCCGTCAAGGCAATGACCCCACGTTTCGCCGCCAATACATGCAGTAAAGTGCTTGACGCATGGGTTTGCCCGCGTACCATTCCGCCAGCCTATTTCAAGCAAGAGCACGGCGCAGAGCCGTCCTCAGGTCCGACGAGACCGAGCCAGGCAAGGAGACATGTGAAGCTCGAGAACCTCATCGCCGGCCGTTGGGAGCAGGGCCGCGGAGATGGTGTGCCGCTGCACGACCCGGTGACCGGCGAAATCGTTGCCGCCGCAACCAGTGACGGAGTGAATCTCGGCGCCGCCCTTGCATATGCGCGGGAAACCGGCCGGGTGGCGCTGCACGCGCTCACCTACGCACAGCGCGCAAACCTTCTGACTGCGATTGCCGATACGCTGACCATGCATCGCGACGCGTACTTCGACATTGCCCGCCGCAACAGCGGCTCGCCCAAGGCGGACGCTGCGATCGACATTGACGGCAGCATCTACACGCTGAAAACCTATGCGCGCGCCGGCAAGGCACTCGGCGAAACGCGGCGGCTCGCCGAAGGTGCGCCGCATTCGCTGTCGAAGGACGGCTCGTTTCAGGCGCGCCACTACCTGGTGCCGCGTCAGGGCGTTGCGGTGTTCATCAATGCCTTCAACTTCCCCGCGTGGGGGCTGTGGGAGAAGGCCGCGCCCGCGCTGCTTGCCGGCATGCCGTTGATGCTGAAACCCGCGACACCGACCGCCTGGCTCGCGGAGCGGATGGTGCGCGACATCGTCGATGCCGAGGTGCTGCCCGACGGCGCGATCTCGATTGTCTGCGGCGGTGCGCGCGATCTGCTCGATCATGTGAATGAAACCGACGTGGTGTCGTTCACGGGCTCGGCCGACACCGCGCTGCGCATTCGCACGCATGCCGCCGTCGTGCGCGCGAGCGTGCCGGTCAACATTGAGGCCGACAGTGTGAATGCGGCGATCCTCGGACCGGATGCGACGCCGGGCTCGCGCGAGTTCGCGCTGCTGGTTGCTGAGGTCGTGCGCGAGATGACGCAGAAGGCGGGGCAGAAATGCACCGCGATTCGACGCGTGTTCGTCCCTGCGGCCAGTGCAAAGAGCGTGACCGATGCGATTGCCGCCGAACTCGCGAAGGTCAAGATCGGAAACCCCGCCAATGCCGCCGTCACGATGGGGCCGCTCGTCAACCGTGCGCAGCGCCTGGCTGCGCTCGAGGGCATCGCAGCCTTGCTGCAGGAATGCGATCGCATCACCGGGGATCCGGCAAGTCTCACGCTGATCGATGCCGACCCTGCAGTCGGCGCGTTCCTGCCACCCACTCTGCTCTACTGTGCCCGCGGCGCCAGCGCGCAGCGCGTGCACGAGATCGAAGTCTTCGGACCGGTCGCAACGGTGATTCCATACACATCGACCGCGGAGGCGATTGCGCTCGTGCGCCGCGGCCGCGGCTCGCTGGTCGCTTCGGTGTTCTCGAGCGACGCGGCGTTCATCGAGCAACTGGTGCCGGCGATCGCCGACCTGCACGGGCGCATCCTCGTGGTCGACGCAACGGTCGACAACAAGCACACCGGCCATGGCAACGTGATGCCGAGCTGCACGCACGGGGGCCCCGGGCGCGCCGGCGGCGGCGAGGAACTCGGCGGCCTGCGCGCGCTCGCGTTCTACCATCGCCGCATCGCGCTGCAGGGATCGGCCGCGCGGCACAAGCAATTCGGGCGCGACGCGGCGGACGCGACACTGCTGCTGACCTGAGAAACGCGCAATGACACCCGAACAGTTCGGCTCACTCATCCGGCAGGTCACGTCGACCATCGCCGGCAAGCCGCTCGATGCCGCACTTGAGCAGGACCTGAATGCGCGCTTTCCCGCGGGTGGCCCGGTATTCGAATCGATTCGCACCGCGTGCAAGCAGGCGGTCGCGGCCGGCTGGATGTGCAACCGCGAAGCGGGTGGCATCAAGTTCGGCCGTGTGATCAAGCCCGGCGATGCGATGCACGGCTTCTCGGTCGACGTGGTTGACATGAACGAATGCAAGGGGCCGCATCATCGTCACCCGAACGGTGAGATCGACATGGTGTTGCCGCTCGAAGGCGATGCGCGCTTCGACGGCGCGAGCGCCGGCTGGAAGGTATACGGCCCCGACAGCGCACACTATCCAACCGTCACTGGCGGGCGCGCCCATGTGCTGTATCTGCTGCCGCACGGCGCGATCGAGTTCACCAAGCAGGCCTGATTCGCAAGGAGGCAATCCATGCCTGTCGTCAGCCGTGCCGATCATTCGGTGAGTCCGCCCGCGATCGACATTCCACGCGATTACAACGCAGCGGAAGATCTGATCGAGCGCAACCTGGTTGCCGGACGCGCCGAAAAGACCGCATTCATCGACGACAAGGGTCGCTACTCGTTTGGCGAGCTGGCGCGGCGCGTGAACCGGTTTGCCAACCTGCTCTCGCAGCTCGACGTGCACGCCGAGGAGCGTGTGTTCCTGTGTCTGCTCGACACGATCGATTTCCCGACCTGCTTCCTGGGCGCGATCAAGGCGGGCGCCGTGCCGGTTGCGGCCAACACGCTGCTGACCACGCGCGACTACGACTACATGCTGCGCGACAGCCGTGCGCGGCTGCTCGTCGTGTCGGCCGCGCTGTGGCCCACGCTCGCGCCGATCGTCAGCAACATCTCGACGCTCAAGCGCATCGTGATTTCCGATGGCGAGGTCGAGGGACTCTCCTCACTGACGCACCTGATGGCGAAGTCATCGACCGAGCATCAGACCGCGACCACGACCAGCGACGATCCGTGCTTCTGGCTGTATTCGTCCGGCTCCACGGGTGCGCCCAAGGGCACGGTACACATCCAGTCGAGCCTGATCCTGACCGCCGAGCTCTATGCGCGTCCGGTGCTGGGCATCAACGAGAACGACATCGTGTTTTCCGCCGCCAAGCTGTTTTTCGCCTATGGGCTGGGCAACGCGCTGACGTTTCCGCTTGCGGTCGGCGCGACCGCGATCCTGATGGCCGAGCGGCCGGCGCCGGCCTCGGTCTTCAAGCGGCTCGTCGAGCACAAGGTCAACATCTTCTACGGCGTGCCAACGCTGTATGCGGCGCTGCTCGCCGCGCCCGAGGCGCCGGCGCGTGCGGAGCTGGCGCTGCGTCACTGCACCTCGGCCGGCGAAGCGCTGCCCGAGGAGATCGGCAAGCGCTGGACGCAGCGCTTCGGCGTCGACATCCTCGATGGCATTGGCTCGACCGAAATGCTGCACATATTCCTGTCGAATCGCCCTGGGCAAGTTCGCTATGGCACGACCGGCAAACCGATACCAGGCTACGGGCTGCGTCTGGTCGACGATGAGGGTCACCCGGTTGCACGCGGCGAACTCGGTGAGCTGCAGATCAAGGGCCCGACCGCGGCCGCGATGTACTGGAACAACCGCACCAAGACGCGTGCCACCTTCGTCGGCGAATGGACGCGCAGCGGCGACAAGTATCGGGAGACCGAGGACGGCTATTTCGTGTACGGCGGCCGCAGCGACGACATGCTGAAGGTCGGCGGCATCTACGTCTCGCCAATCGAGGTCGAGAGCGCACTGATCAATCACCCCGCCGTGCTCGAAGCCGCGGTGATCGGCCGCGACGACAACGACCAGCTCACCAAGCCCGCCGCGTATGTGGTGCTCAAGCCCGGTCACGCGCGCTCCGATGCGCTGGCCGAAGAACTCGCGCAGTTCGTCAAGTCGCAACTTGCGCCGTACAAGTACCCGCGCTGGGTGTCGTTCGTCGACGAACTGCCGAAGACCGCGACCGGCAAGATCCAGCGCTTCAAGCTGCGAGCGCAGGCTTCCCAGGGCTGACCCCGCTTCGCCCGCTATCGCAGCGAAAGTAAACTGCGCCCGATCATTTGACGAGGAGACACAGATGAGCATCAACAAGAACCGCCGCGCCACCGTCGGCGCTCTCGCTGCCGCAGGGCTGGCTGTGCTGCCGTTGCCCCTGCTGGCACAGGGCCGCAAGCTGAAGATCGGGCTGATGCTGCCGTACACCGGCACGTTCGCGCAGCTGGGTGAGGCGATCACCAACGGCTTCAAGCTGCACGTCGCCGAGACCGGCGGCAAGCTCGGCGGCATGGACGTCGAGTACGTCACCGTCGATGACGAATCGGCGCCGCCGAAGGCCGTGGAGAACATGAACCGGCTGGTTCGCCGCGACAACGTCGATGTCGTGGTCGGCACGGTGCACTCCGGCGTGGCGCTGGCGATGGCCAATGTGGCGCGCCAGACCAACACAACGCTGATCGTTCCCAACGCCGGCGCCGGCGACATCACCGGGTCGCTGTGCGCACCCAATATCTTCCGCACCTCGTTCACCAACTGGCAGCCGGGCTATGGAATGGGCAAGGTCATGGTCGACCGCAAGATCAAAAGCGCGGTCACGCTGACGTGGAAATACGCGGCGGGCGAGGAAGCCGTGAACGGCTTCAAGGAGGCCTTCGTTGCGGGCGGCGGCAAGATCATCAAGGACATGTCTCTGCCCTTCCCCAACGTTGAGTTCCAGCCGTTCCTGACCGAGATCGCATCCCTGAAACCCGAAGCGGTATTCGTGTTCTTCGCCGGCGCCGGCGCAGCCAAGTTCGTCAAGGACTACATGGCCGCGGGGCTGAAGAGCATTGCGCTGTACGGATCGGGATTCCTCACCGATGGCGTTGCCGAAGCCATCGGCGACGTCGGCCAGGGACTGGTCACGGTCCTGCACTACGGCGACGGCATCAATAATCCAAAGAACATCGCTTTCCGCACCAGGTACGCCACCACCTACAAGCAGCAGCCCGACGTCTACGCGGTGCAAGGCTATGACGCGGCACAACTGCTGGCCGCGGGCCTCACCGCGGTGAAGGGAGATCTCTCGAAGAAGGCCGAGTTCCACAAGGCGATGAGCACCGCCAAAATCGACAGCCCGCGCGGTCCGTTCACATTGTCAAAGGCGCACAACCCGATTCAGGACATGTACATCCGCCAGTTGAAAGGGCGGGACAACGTCGTGATCGGCGTTGCAGTCAAGGGACTCGCCGATCCCGCGCTCGGCTGCAAGGCCTGACGCTTCCGCAGACTGGCGCATAGACTCCCGGCGTGCCCGCCAGGCGCCGGGAGTTTTTGTTAATGGACTTCCCTTCGTTCCTCATCCAGGTCCTGAACGCGGTTCAGTACGGGCTGCTGCTGTTCCTGGTCGCCAGCGGACTGACGCTGATCTTCGGGATCATGGGCATCATCAACCTGGCCCATGGCAGCTTCTACATGATCGGTGCGTACCTGGCGTTCGTGCTGTCGAGCGCCACCGGCAGCCTGATGCTGGCGCTCGCGATCGGTGTTCCGCTGGCACTGATCTTCGGCTGGCTGCTCGAATGGGCGGTGTTCACGCATCTGTACAAGCGCGATCACCTGGAGCAGGTTCTGCTCACCTACGGACTGATCCTGTTCTTCGAGGAAGCACGCAGCATCCTGGTCGACAACGACGTGCACAGCGTCGCGATTCCGGAACTGCTGCAAGCGTCGATTGCGCTCACCGAAACGCTGAGCTATCCGGTGTATCGATTGTTCATCTCCGTGGTGTGCCTGGCCATTGCCGTCGCGCTGTACCTGCTGATCCGCTTCACCCGGCTCGGCATGATGATCCGCGCCGGTTCTCACGACCGCGACATGGTGGCCGCCCTCGGGATCAACATCAATCTCGTCTATCGCATCGTGTTTGCGCTCGGCGTCGCGCTCGCCGCATTCGCTGGCATGATCGCCGCACCGGTGTCAACCGTGTATCCCGGCATGGGCAGCCACGTGCTGATCGTCTCGTTTGTGATCGTGGTGATCGGCGGCATCGGTTCCGTGTGGGGCGCGCTGCTGGCGGCGCTGGTGATCGGATTCACCGACACGTTCGGCAAGGTCGTGTTTCCCGATTACGCCGGAATCCTGGTCTACGTCGTGATGGCCGCGGTGCTGCTGTGGCGGCCCGAGGGCATTCTGCGCAAGAGCGGCGGATGAGACGTCGCGTCATCCCGGGCGTGAACTTCGTGCTGCTGGTGCTGCTGCTCACGTTGCCGTGGTTCGCCCCGCCCTACTACGTCGAACTGATCGCCAAGATCCTGGTGTTTGCGATCTTTGCGATGAGCCTGGATCTGTTGATCGGGTTCACCGGGCTGGTGAGCTTCGGCCACGCGGCCTTCTTTGGCATCGCCGCGTATTCGCTCGTGCTGCTGACACCGCACGCAGGGGCGGTCAGCCTGTGGATCGCCCTGCCGGTTGCAGCGCTCGCCGCGGCGATCGCGGCGTTCGTGATCGGCCTTTTCGTGCTGCGCACGCGGGGGGTGTACTTCATCATGGTCACGCTGGCGTTCGCGCAAATGGTGTTCTCGCTGTTCCACGACACGAAGATCGGCGGCGGCTCGGACGGA
>Ga0209261_10000104_pt1 | contig 21704 bp, 18 predicted proteins | sample DOMMetBare1Fresh_FD_187470 | JGI IMG/M metagenome (GOLD analysis project Ga0209261, IMG submission 187470) | Wetland sediment microbial communities from St. Louis River estuary, USA, under dissolved organic matter induced mercury methylation -... | ecosystem: Environmental > Aquatic >...
AATACGCGGTTCAAAAGTGCAACATAATAGAGTACCGCAGAAACTCGTACAGTCTGCCATACGGGACATACCAAGGCCCTGGAACCACCGTCTGGCTAAATGAAAAAGATGGCATGGTTGAATTGTACGACAAAGAGACGGGCAAACTGATTGTCGCACACAAACGTCCGGACGAAAAAGGCACATACGTGCTTGACCCCACACACAGGATCAAACACCACATTGCCACGCGCGTCCATTACATACGCCGGGGCATTGGGTCTCCCGTCGACGTCTTTGCTTTGGGCAAAGGCGGCGCCGGACGCGGTCACCATCGCGGTCGCGATGAGTAAACCGAGCTTCGCGGTTTTCTTCATGGTTCTCCTCACTCGTGTACGCAGAATTCCTGCACCGGTTTATGCGCCCTCCGGGCCGTGGAACGTAGCGTCCGCCGCCCGACTTGCGCCGCAAACGATCATGCTGTTTGCGGGCCGCCGGCTACTTCAAAAACTGCCGACATCTATTCTGCCACGCTGGAATTGTGGCCAAGATGACCCTTGAAAGGTCTTCTCCTGCTTGCGTGACCACTTGTCGCGCGCGCACAACATGGTGACCCGCGACCCAGACATCACTTACAGCGCTGCGTCCCGAAGCATAGACCAGATGAGAAACGGGTTCGAAGCAGGGGCTCTCCTCGGGGCTATTTAGATCAAAGGCAGTCAAATCTGCCTGTTTGCCGACTTCAATTGAACCGATTTCGCGGTCGAGCCCCAATGCGTGAGCACCGCTGAGGGTCGCGCACGCCAGCGCAGTGGTGGCTGGCATGACCGCCGCGTCGCTGACGGCACCCTTGGCAAGCAGTGCGGCCAGCCGGGTTTCCCCAAGCAGATCCAGCCGGTTGTTGCTCGCTGCGCCGTCCGTGCCCAACGCGACATTGACGCCGCCCCTGAGCATTGCCGCGACCGGCGCAATGCCGCTGGCGAGCTTCAGATTCGAAGTCGGGCAATGCGCGACCGAGGCGCCCCGCTCCGCCAGCAGCGAGATTTCCGCTTCGGTCATGTGCACGGCGTGCACGGCGATGAGCCGTTCCGACAGCAATCCGAGCCGATCGAGTCTTGCGAGCGGACGCATGCCGTGCTGCGCCGTCGATTCGTCAATCTCATGCTGGGTCTCGTGCACGTGAATATGTACCGGCAGGTCGAGTTCCTCGGCGAGCATCGCAATACGCTCGAATGTCGCGTCCGAGACCGTGTAAGGGGCATGCGGCGCAAGCGTGAAGCTCGTCAACGGGTCGTCGCGCAGCGCGTCGCGAGCGGCCAGTCCCTTGCGCAGGTAGTCCTCCGCATCGTTTGCATAAGCGCTCGGAAACTCGATCGCAATGATGCCAACCACGGCGCGCATGCCGACCTCGCGCAACGCGCGCGCCGCGGCGTCGGGGAAGAAATACATGTCGGAACAGCAGGTGACCCCCGAACGGAGCATTTCGAGCGCCGCCAGACGCGTGCCGTCAAAGACGAATTCTTCGGAAACCAGTGCCTTTTCGATCGGCCAGATGCGCTCGGTCAGCCAGCGCATCAGTGGCAGGTCGTCGCCGATTCCACGCAGCAGCGTCATCGCGGCGTGGGTATGGGCGTTGACGAGGCCGGGCGTGACGATGTGGTTCGGGAGTTCGACCCGTCGCCCGGGTGAGTATCGACGGCGTGCCTCCGCGGTTGGGAGCACGGCGACAATGCGGCCCTGATCGATCGCAATCGCGTGATCCTCGAACGCACCATGCGGCCGCACAGGCACCGCCCAGCGGCACTCGATCAGGGTTTCCACGGGCGTCATCGGTGCGTTTCTCCGAGCCGCTGCGCGTTCGCGGCGAGCCGGCGCGGAGTGTGCCACGCGGCCGGAAAAAGCGGCGCGCGCTGATAGACTTCCAGCTTCGAAATCAGCCGTGAATTGCAGGCCGGCGGGACTGCTCGCCACCTGCCTTCAGATCACGTTCGCCCGATCGTCGGGCACGGTCTGACACCCCCGCCGATGGATCAATTCGCCAAGGAAACGCTGCCGGTCTCGCTCGAAGAGGAGATGCGGCGGTCCTATCTCGATTACGCGATGAGCGTGATCGTCGGCCGCGCGCTGCCCGACGTGCGCGACGGCTTGAAGCCGGTGCATCGCCGTGTGCTGTTCGCGATGCAGGAGTCCAACAATGTGTGGAACCGGCCGTATGTGAAATGTGCGCGGATCGTTGGCGAGGTGATGGGCAAATTCCATCCGCACGGCGACGCGGCCATCTACGACGCACTGGTGCGGATGGCGCAGGACTTCTCGCTGCGCTACACGCTGATCGATGGCCAGGGCAACTTTGGCTCGGTCGATGGCGACAACCCGGCGGCGATGCGCTACACGGAGTGCCGGCTCGACAAGATCTCCGCGCTGCTGCTGTCGGACATCGACAAGGAAACTGTCGACTTCCAGCCCAATTACGACGGCAAGGAACAGGAGCCGACCGTCCTGCCGGCCCGCGTACCGAACCTGCTGATCAATGGCTCAGCCGGCATTGCGGTGGGCATGGCGACCAACATCCCGCCGCACAACCTGCACGAGATCGTCAACGGGTGTCTGCTGTTGCTGCGCACGCCCGAGGCGACCGTCGAAGAACTGATCGAACTGATTCCGGCGCCGGATTTCCCGACCGCGGGGATCATCTATGGCCTGGATGGCGTGCGCGAGGGCTATCGCACCGGTCGCGGCCGCGTGGTGATGCGTGCCAAGACGCATTTCGAGGAGCTCGACAAGGGCGCGCGCAGCGCGATCATCGTTGACGAGCTGCCGTACCAGGTCAACAAGCGCGTGCTGCTCGAGCGCATGGCCGAACTGGTCAACGAGAAGAAACTGGAAGGGATCTCCGACATCCGCGATGAGTCGGACAAGAGCGGCATGCGCGTGGTGATCGAACTGAAGCGCGCCGAGCTGCCCGAGGTTGTGCTCAACAACCTGTACAAGCAGACCCAGTTGCAGGACACGTTCGGCATGAACATGGTGGCGCTGGTCGATGGCCAGCCCCGGCTGCTGAATCTGAAGCAGATGCTGCAGGCGTTCCTCTCGCATCGGCGCGAGGTCGTCACGCGGCGCACCGTGTTCGAACTGCGCGAGGCGCGCGACCGCGGACACGTGCTTGAAGGCCTGGCGGTGGCCCTCGCGAACATCGACGAGTTTATCGCGGTGATCAAGGCGGCGCCGACGCCACCGGTGGCCAAGAGCGAACTGATGGCGCGCAACTGGGACTCATCGCTGGTGCGGGAAATGCTGGCACGCGCGGGTGACAGTCGAGACGCGTATCGCCCACTGACGCTGGAGGCTCATTTCGGCCTGCAGCCTGACGGCCTGTATCGATTGTCCGAGACACAGGCAGAGCAGATCCTGCAGATGCGGCTGCAGCGCCTGACGGGCCTGGAGCAGGACAAGATCGTCAACGAATATCGCGAGGTGATGGACCTCATCGCCGACCTGCTGGACATTCTGACGAAGCCGGAGCGCATCACCTCGATCATTCGCGAAGAGCTCGAGCAGTTGAAGCAGGAGTTCGGGGACACGCGTCGCTCGGAGATCGTTCGCACGGCGGAAGATCTGCAGACCGAGGACCTGATCAACCCGCAGGACATGGTCGTCACGCTGTCGCACGCCGGCTACATCAAGAGCCAGCCGCTGGCGGACTATCGGGCGCAGAAGCGCGGTGGGCGCGGCAAGCAGGCGGCCGCGACGCGGGAAGACGACTGGATCGACCAGCTCTTCATCGCGCATACGCACGACACCATCCTGTGCTTCTCGAATCGTGGGCGGCTGTATTGGCTGAAGGTCTGGGAAGTGCCGCAGGGAACGCGCACCTCGCGCGGCAAGCCGATCGTCAACATGTTCCCGCTCGCCGAGAACGAGAAAGTCACGGTCGTGCTGCCGATCAAGCAGTTCGACGCCGAGCACTTCGTCTTCATGGCGACCGCGATGGGAACGGTGAAGAAGACCCAGCTCACCGACTTTGCCAACCCGCGCAAGGCCGGCATCATCGCGTGCGACCTCGATGCCGGCGACTTCCTGATCGGCGCCGCGATCACCGACGGCAAGCACGACGTGATGTTGTTTTCCGATGCTGGCAAGGCGGTGCGCTTCGACGAGAACGACGTGCGTCCGATGGGACGTACGGCGCGCGGCGTGCGCGGCATGCAGCTGGACGAAGGCCAGTCCGTGATTGCGATGCTGGTCGCAGAGGACGAGCAGCAAAGCGTGCTGACCGCGACGGAGAACGGCTTTGGCAAGCGCACGCCGATCGCCGAGTACACCCGCCATTCGCGCGCGACCCGCGGCATGATCGCGATCGCCACCAGCGAACGCAACGGCAAGGTGGTGGCGGCCACGCTGGTGCGACCGGACGACGAGATCATGCTGATTACCACCGGCGGCGTGCTGATCCGCACGCGCGTGGCCGAGATTCGCGAGATGGGTCGTGCTACGCAAGGGGTCACCCTGATCGCGCTCGACGAAGGTACCAAGCTCGCCGGCCTGCAGCGCATTGTCGAAAGCGACGCCGACAACGGCATTGGCTCTGTCGAAGGTGCCGACGTGGGCGGCGAGACCGAGGCCTGACTGCGTTCGCATGGATGATCGGCTCAAACCGCTGCGCGACGCGATCGATGCGGTCGATCGCAAGCTCGTCGAACTGATCAACGAACGCGCGCGCCTGGCCGCCGAAGTCGGCCGCGTGAAGCACGAGCACAACGCGCCGGTGTATCGGCCCGAGCGTGAGGCAGTGGTGCTCGACAAGGTCGGCGCGTTAGGGGGCGGCCCGCTGCACCCGTCCACGGTGCAGGCCATCTATCGCGAAGTGATCGCCGCCTGCCGCGCGTTGGAACGCCCGATCACGGTTGCCTACCTCGGTCCGCCCGGCACGTTTTCGGAATTGGCGCTGCGCCGGCAATTCGGCGCCGGCGTCGTCGCCTCACCGTGCGGCTCGATCGACGAAGTGATGCGCGATGTGGAGGCGGGCACGACTGATTACGGCATCGTGCCGGTCGAGAATTCGACCGAGGGCTCGATTACGCGCACGCTCGACCTGCTGCTTGCGACGCCGCTGTCGATCATTGCCGAAGTGTCGCTTCCGGTTCATCACAACCTGTTGACGAAGAGCGGCACGATGAGTGGTGCGACGCGCGTGTGCGCGCATGCGCAGTCGCTGGCGCAGTGCGTGAACTGGCTCAATCAGCATCATCCCGGCCTGCCGCGCATCAGCGTGGCAAGCAATGCGGAGGCCGCGCGCATGGCGGCCGAAGACGGAAGCGTCGCGGCCATCGCCGGCGAAAGTGCTGCCGGACGCTATGGATTGCAGGCGGTGGCGGTACACATCCAGGACGACCCGGGCAACCGGACGCGCTTCGTCGTGCTGGGCAGGCAGACCACAACGCCGTCCGGGCGCGACAAGACCTCGCTGATTCTGTCGGTGCCAAACAAGGCGGGCGCGGTTTATCAGATGCTGACCCCGCTGGCGCAGCATGGCGTATCGATGACGCGCTTCGAATCGCGGCCGGCAAAAAGCGGGGCATGGGAATACTGGTTCTACGTCGATATCGAGGGGCACGAGAAGGACCCGAAGATCGCCGTGGCGCTCGCCGAGCTTCGCGACCGTTGCGCCTACTTCAAGAGCCTCGGGTCGTACCCCGTTGCGACATAGACCTCTCGAGTGAGGAAAGAAAGATGGCTGCCGTGATGATGCCGAACCAGACCGTTCCGGCACTGCCGTATGTACGCGCGATCGCGCCCTACCAGGCGGGCAAGCCGATCGAGGAACTCGCACGCGAGTTTGGTTTGAAGGCCGACGAGATCGTCAAGCTCGCATCGAATGAGAATCCGCTCGGGATGCCGCCCTCGGCGCAAAAGGCGATCGCGCGCGCGATCCACCACCTTGCCGACGTCGGCCGTTATCCGGATTCCAATGGCTTCGAGCTGAAAGCCGCGCTGGCGTCGCGCTTCGGCGTGCTGGCCGAATGGATCACTCTTGGCAACGGCAGCAACGACATTCTCGAGCTTGCAGCAGCGGCCTTGCTGGCGCCGGGAACAAGCTGCGTCTATTCGCAGCACTCGTTCGCGGTGTACGCATTGGCCACACAGTCGCGCGGCGCACGCGCGATCGTGGTACCGGCGAAGAACCTCGGCCACGACCTGGACGCCATGCGGGCGGCGATCGCGCCAGACACGCGCTTGATGTATGTGGCGAATCCAAACAATCCAACCGGAACGCTTGTTCCACACGCGCAGGTGGCGGCGTTCATCGCGCGCGTGCCGAAGGACGTGGTCGTGGTGCTCGACGAGGCCTACAACGAATACCTGCCCGCTGAACACCAGTTCGACTCGACGGCCTGGGTGCGGCAGTTTCCTAACCTTCTGATCTCGCGCACGTTCTCGAAAGCGTTTGGACTCGCGGGCCTGCGTGTCGGCTACGGCATTGCGCAGGCGGAGCTCACGGATCTGCTGAACCGGGTGCGGCAGCCTTTCAACGTCAACACGCTGGCGCAGGCCGCTGCCGTCGCGGCACTCGCCGACGCCGACTTCCTGCGCACGAGCTTCGAGCTGAACCTGCGCGGCATGCGGCAGCTGGTCGATGGATTCAATGCGCTCGGGCTCGAGCATGTGCCGAGTTACGGCAACTTCGTCCTGGTGAAGGTCGGCCCGGCAGCGAGGGTCTATCACGAACTGCTCAAGCGCGGGGTGATCGTGCGGCCGGTAGCCAACTACGGATTACCCGAGTGGTTGCGCATCAGCATCGGTCTGCCGGAGGAAAACGCAAAGTTCCTCGCCGCGTTACCGGAAGCACTGGCCGCGGCAAGAGCCGGATGACGCGCCGGATGATCCGCGCATGAAGCTGGCGCTGATCGGAGTCGGCCTGATCGGCGGCTCGGCCGCATTAGCCTGGCGGCACACCGGCTCAGTCGCCGAGGTGATCGGGTTCGATTGCGACTCGATTGCACTGGCGCGGGCGCGGGAACGCGGCGTGATCGATCGTGTTGCGTCGAGCGCCGCCGAAGCCGTGCGAGGTTCGGACCTGGTGCTGGTCGCGGTGCCGGTTGGCGCGATGCGGACGATCTTTGCCGCGATTGCAGGTGCGGTGCCGGCACATGCGGTGATCACCGATGTCGGAAGCACCAAGCGCTCGGTGATCGATGCCGCGCGACTTGAGCTGAACGCAAACAGCAGCTTTTCGTTCCGCCGGTTCGTTCCCGGGCATCCCATCGCCGGTCGCGAACGACCTGGCGTCGAATACGCAGAAGCGACGTTGTTCAATGGCAAGCTCTTCGTGAGCACCCCGGTCGGCGAGACAAGCCTGGAAGCGCTGACGCAGATCGAGGCACTGTGGCGCGCGGCCGGCGCCAGGGTCACGCGCATGGACGCCGATGAGCACGACAGGATCTTCGCCGCGGTCAGCCATCTGCCGCATCTGCTTGCATTTGCGCTGGTGGCGCGCATCGCCTCCGAGCCGGATGGCGAACACAAGCTCGGCTTCGCCGGCGCAGGATTCCGCGACTTCACGCGGATCGCCGCCGCGAGTCCGGCGATGTGGCGCGACATATCGATCGCCAACCGTGCCGCGCTGGGCGAAGAATTGCGCGGCTATCGCGCGTTGCTGGACGAGATGCAGCGCGCGGTCGATGCGGGAGACGCCGCCGCGATCGAGCGCATATTCGACCTTGCCAGCCGCACACGACGGAGCCATGCCAGGACCTTCGATGCCGAATGAGCGGCGCTGGCCCGACGTCCTGACGGTTGCTCCGATCGCGCGCGCGCAGGGCGAGATCCGGCTTCCCGGTTCGAAGAGCATTTCCAACCGCGCGCTGCTGCTCGCCGCGCTGAGCCGCGGCGACACGGAGCTCACCGGTCTGCTCGACGCGGATGACACGCGCGTGATGATCGACGCGCTGCGAACGCTTGGCATCAAAGTGGATCGCGACGCGCAGGCGACCCGCGTCGCTGGATGCGCGGGCACCTTTCCGGTCAAGCGGGCCGACCTCTTTCTTGGTAATGCGGGCACCGCGATGCGTCCGCTCACCGCGGCGCTGGCGTTTGCCGGCGGGGCGTATCGGCTTGACGGCGTGCCCCGGATGCGCGAGCGGCCGATCGGAGATCTGGTCGACGCACTGAATGCGCTCGGTGCGCATATCGCTTATGAGGGCGAAGCGGGCTATCCGCCACTCCTGATAGCACCCGCCGATCAGTTGATCACTGATCGCGTCGAGATCAAGGGCGATGTGTCGAGCCAGTTCATCAGTGGCTTGCTGATGGCCGCGCCGTTGATCGCACCGGCCGATGGGCTTCAGATCCGCGTGTCGGGGACGCTGATTTCGCAGCCCTATGTCGCGATGACGGCGGCGATGATGGCGCAGTTCGGCGTGGCCGTACGCCGTGACGGAACTGCATTCATCGTGCCGCGCGCACATTACGTGGCGCCCGGGCCGTACGCGGTCGAAGGCGACGCGTCTGGCGCATCGTATTTTCTGGCGCTTGGAACCGTTGCCGGCGGCGCAGTGCGTGTCCTCGGTGTCGGCCGCGACAGTATTCAGGGTGACGTGGCGTTTGCCGGTCTGCTGCGCCAGATGGGGGCCGAGATCGATTTCGGCAGCGATTACATCGAGGCGCGTGCCGGCGGGATCGTGAGCGCGATCGATTATGACTGCACGGCGATCCCCGACGCCGCAATGACTGCCGCCATCGTCGCGCTGTTCGCGCGCGGGCGGACTGTGTTGCGTGGCATCGGTTCGTGGCGCGTGAAGGAGACCGATCGTATCGCCGCGATGGCGACCGAACTGCGCAAACTCGGGGCACGGGTGCAAGAGGGCACCGACTGGATCGCGATCGATCCGCCGGCAACCGTGCGCGAAGCCACGATCGACACCTACGACGATCACCGCATCGCAATGTGTTTTTCGCTTGCCGCCGCCGCCGGCGTGCCAATCCACATCCGCGATCCGCGTTGCGTGGCGAAGACCTTTCCCGATTACTTCGATCGGCTTGACGGCTTGATCCAGCGGCCGGCGCAATGACGACCCCTGTCATCGCGATCGACGGACCGACGGCATCCGGAAAAGGGACGGTGGCTGCGCGCGTGGCTGCCGCCCTCGGATTTCACTACCTCGACAGCGGCGCGCTGTACCGACTGGTGGCGCTGCGGGCATTGGAGTCCAACGTAGCGGCCGACGACGGTGATGCGCTCGCCCGACTTGCGTCCATGCTGAGGCCCGCGTTTGACGAAGGGCGCGTATCGCTGGACGGTCGCGATGTGACGGATGCCATCCGCACGGAAGAGGTGAGCCAGTTGACTTCGCGCATTGCGGTCCATGCGCCGGTGCGAACGGCACTGCTTACTCTGCAGCGATCATTCCAGCGACCGCCGGGGCTGGTCGCCGATGGCCGTGACATGGGGACGGTCGTGTTCCCGGACGCTGGGCTGAAGGTGTATCTGACCGCGAGCGTCGAGGCGCGTGCCGATCGCCGGCATAAGCAGTTGATTGAAAAGGGCTTTCCAACTACACTTGCTGCCCTTTTGCAGGATTTGCGGGAACGTGACGAACGCGACACCAAGCGCTCCGCGTCCCCGCTGAAACCCGCAGAGGACGCGTATCAGCTGGATTCTTCGCGGCTATCGATCGATGAGGTCGTTGCGCAGATTCTGAACTGGTACGCGCAGGGTTAGGCCGCGCGGTGGCGCGGCCATGGGTGCGCGTCGAATCCGGTTCTTCTCGGCGCGTGGTGTTCAACACCGCCTGGGCGCAAAGCCTGAGCGTGCTTGAAAGTCATTATGTCTTCCGTTGCAACTCAACCTCCAATGGCAAAGGAAAGCTTTGCCGCGCTGTTCGAAGAAAGCCTGTCGCGCAAGGAAATGCGCCAGGGCGAAGTCATTACTGCAGAAGTGATCCGCGTTGACTACAACTTCGTGGTCGTCAATGCCGGCCTCAAGTCCGAGGCCTATATCCCGATTGAGGAATTCAAGAACGATATCGGGCAGCTCGACGTCAAGCCCGGTGACTTTGTCCCGGTCGCGATCGAGTCGCTCGAAAACGGCTATGGTGACACGATCCTGTCGCGCGACAAGGCCAAGCGGCTCGCCGCGTGGATGAATCTCGAGCGCGCACTGGACAACAGCGAACTCGTTACCGGCACGGTCACCGGCAAGGTCAAGGGCGGATTGACCGTGATGACCAACGGCATCCGCGCGTTCCTGCCGGGCTCGCTGGTCGATGTGCGACCAATGAAGGACACCTCGGGCCTCGAGGGCAAGACGCTCGACTTCAAGGTGATCAAGCTTGACCGCAAGCGCAACAACGTCGTGCTGTCACGCCGCGCGGTGGTCGAAGCCAGCATGGGCGAAGAGCGCCAGAAGCTGCTCGAGACACTGAAAGAGGGCGCCACCGTCAAGGGCGTGGTGAAGAACATCACCGACTACGGCGCGTTCGTCGATCTGGGTGGAATCGACGGCCTGTTGCACATCACCGATCTGGCGTGGCGCCGCGTGCGTCACCCGAGCGAAGTGGTAAGTGTCGGTCAGGAAATCACCGCCAAGGTGCTGAAGTTCGACCAGGAGAAGAACCGCGTCTCGCTCGGCGTCAAGCAACTGGGCGAGGATCCGTGGGTGGGGCTCGGCCGCCGCTATCCACAGGGCACGCGGCTGTTTGGCAAGATCACGAACATCACCGACTACGGTGGCTTCGTTGAGATCGAGCCGGGCATCGAAGGCCTGGTGCACGTGTCCGAAATGGACTGGACGAACAAGAATGTCGACCCGAAGAAGGTCGCGCAGCTGGGTGACGAGGTCGAGGTCATGGTGCTCGAGATCGACGAAGAGCGCCGCCGCATCTCGCTTGGCATGAAGCAGTGCAAGCCCAACCCGTGGGAAGACTTCTCCCTGTCGCACAAGAAGGGCGACAAGGTCAAGGGACAGATCAAGTCGATCACCGACTTTGGCGTGTTCATCGGTCTGCCGGGAAACATCGACGGCCTGGTGCATCTGTCGGACCTGTCGTGGAACGAGCCCGGCGAAGAAGCCGTGCGCAAGTACAAGAAGGGTGACGACGTCGAGGCAGTGGTGCTGGCGATCGATGTCGAGCGTGAGCGCATTTCGCTCGGCGTCAAGCAGATGGGCGGTGATCCGTTCACCAACTACGCTGGCACGCACGAAAAGGGATCGGTCATCACCGGTACGGTCAAGAGCGTGGATCCGAAAGGTGCGGTGATTGCACTCGATGGCGACATCGAGGGTTATCTGCGCGCGTCGGAGATCTCGAGCGATCGAGTCGAGGACGCCCGCAATCACCTGAAGGAGGGCGACAAGGTCACGGCGCTGATCCTCAATGTCGACCGCAAGAACCGCAGCATCAATCTGTCGATCAAGGCAAGGGACAATGTCGAGGCGGCGGAGGCGATGGCGCGAATGCAGGCCGAGACGGCCAGTGGCACGACCAATCTGGGCGCGCTGCTAAAGGCGAAACTCGACAAGACGACCTAAGCACAGGCCGGTGCGCGGCGCGCACCGATGACGGCTCATGAAGATGATGACGAAATCGGAGTTGATCGCGCACCTGGCGGAGCGCAATCCGCGCCTGGTCGCGCGTGATGCCGATGAAGCCGTCAAGACAATGCTTGATGCCATGAGCGATGCGCTGGCGCAGGGCAGCCGGATCGAGATTCGCGGGTTCGGCAGCTTTGCGCTTAACTACCGCCCGCCTCGTGTCGGCCGCAATCCGAAGTCGGGCGAGCGGGTGCACGTGCCTGCAAAGCACGTTCCGCACTTCAAGGCTGGCAAGGAACTGCGCGAGCGGGTTGACCAGGCGCCGCGCAGCGACGGTGATGGCGTTGAAGAAGACACGAGTGACTGATCGTCAATGTATCTGGCATGAGCCCCGCGCCGCGGGGCTTTTTTTCGCCCGCAACGTGACTGCGCCGACAGCCCGCGTCGGCACTTTACAATCGATCCCTCCTTCTTCACCTTTGCTCCGATGAACGCATTCGCGTGGCTGGTCAGGCTGGCCTTCTTTGCCATCGTGCTGTGGTTCGCGCTGAAGAATCTCACGCCGGTGCGGGTGCAACTGACCGAGACGCTGCAATGGGAAGGCGTGCCGCTGATCATCGTGATGCTCGTGTGCCTGCTGATCGGCGTGCTTGCCGGCGCGATGGCGATGGCGCCGAAGGTGTTTCGGCTGCGCCGCCAGATCGCTGCGGCCGAGGCCAAGTCTGCGCAGGCGCCGCCGACGATTCGGCGTGGACCGGAGACGATCTCAGGTGTAGTCAACATGGCACGCAACGCCGGCGCGGTCGGCGAACTGGACAGCGATACGCGGATCCGCGAATGACGTGCCCATGGGCGACTTCGAGCTCTGGTATCTGATCCTGCTGCCGGTCCTGTTTGCGGCCGGCTGGTGGCTGCGCGGCGTTGATACGCGCGCGCGCGGCGCCGACCCGCAGGAGACGCCACGCTCGATGTTTCGCGGCCTGAATTTCTTCCTTAACGAGCAGCCGGATAAGGCGATCGATGCCTTCATCGAGGTGGTCAAGCTCGACACCGAAACCATCGAGCTGCACCATGCGCTGGGCAATCTGTTTCGCCGCCGCGGCGAGATCGATCGCGCAGTGCGCATCCATACTCATCTGTTCAATCGCGCTGATCTGCCTGCAGCCGAGCGCGGCAACGCGCTGGCTGAGCTGGGCCAGGACTTTCTGAAGGGGGGGCTCCTCGATCGCGCGGAAGATGCATTCATCCGGCTGCGCGATGATCCGCACCACCGGCTTGACGCATTGCGTTCGCTGGCGCGGATCTACGAAATGGAACGCGAGTGGATCAAGGCGATTGACTGCGCGCGGCGACTCGAACGCGAGGCTGGCGAATCGCATCACGCGGCGATCGCGCACTTTCACTGTGAACTGGCGGATCAGGCGCTCGCCAAATCCGATCTCGATGCCGCGCAGCGCTTTCTGTCAGACGCGCAGGTGTCGAATCGCAAGTCGGTGCGCGCGGCAATCATCGCCGGTGAGCTCGCATCGCGCCGCGGTGATCTGGAGCTGGCGATCAAGCTGTGGACACAGATTGAGTCGACATCACCCGAACACCTGGCATTGATCGCGCCCCGCCTGACCGATGCATTTGACAGGATCGGGCGACGTGCCGAAGCGTTGAACCTGTTGCGCCGAAACCTGATGGACACGCCGTCTATCGATCTGCTTGACATCACAGTTCAGCGCGTTGCTGAATGGGAGAGCCACGCGGCCGCGGAGCAGTTGCTGCGCAATGAGTTGAAGCGCCATCCTTCACTGCTTGGCTACGAACGCTTGCTTTCGATGCGCGCTCCGTCCGACGACGTGCTGGCCGGGTTGCATCCGCTGATTCAGGCGCAGGCGCGCAAGCTGGCGCGTTATCGCTGTACCAAGTGCGGTTTTCGCGCGCGCGAGTTTCATTGGCAATGTCCTGGATGTACGAGTTGGGACAGCTACCCGCCGCGCCGGATCGAAGAACTCGACCTCGCTGCCTGACGTGCGCCTTCGGCGCGGACGATGCTTGCACGTGTCAACGCGTTCAAGATCGATGGCGTTGAGGGTGGGCGCGCGGCGGCAAGCGCTGCGCGCAAACTCAAGGGAGAAATCGCATGTATCGAGTTTTGCGCGCGTTGATCATTGCGCTGGTGTTGGGTCTTGTTGGCACGGCCGCGTTTGCCGCCTTCGACGTCAACACGGCGAACCAGGCTCAGTTCGAGCAGGTCAAGGGCATCGGACCGGCCAAGGCGAAAGCTATTATCGAGGAGCGGACGAAGAACGGTCCCTTCAGGAGCGTCGAGGATCTGGAGAAGCGAACCACTGGCATCGGTGCGAAGACGCTTGAAAGTCTGAAAGAGGCTGGAGCGACGGTCGGCGGAGTCGGTCTCGCGGCACCCGCGAAGGCGGTGCCGGCGAAAGCCGCAGGGCCCGCCGCGGCGCCGGCCAAGGCAGCCGCGCCAGCAGCGCCTTCGTCAACTGCAGCCGGTCCGTCCGCTCAGCCCAAGATGACAGCGCCGGCATCAGCACCGGCAGCCGCGCCGGGCAAGGACGCGGGCAAGCCGTCAGCGGACGCCAAGAAGGACGCCGACACGGCGAAAGCGAGCGCCAAAGCTGAGAAGTCCGCGAAGAACAAGGCGGACACCAAGCCCGAAGCGAAGAAGACAGCAGAGAAGGACACGAAGAAGTCCGACAAGGACAAACCGGAAGCGACCAAGAGCGAGAAGAAATCCTGATCAGCGCGTTGCCACCGATGAATGAGCCCCGCCGCGTGCGGGGCTTTTCACTTCGACAGGTGCTGCAGCGAATGGGGCATACACGCGCCGTTTAATGAGGCAGGGGCGATCGGCGAGTCCGATCTCGCTGCACTAGACTCGGCGCAACGACTCGCTCAAGACGATGCCCGCCTATCCAACCATCGAATACACGATCGGCAACACACCGCTCGTGAGACTGCAACGCTTGCCAGGTCCGGACGGCGCGACGCGCGGCAATGTGATTCTCGGCAAACTCGAAGGCGACAATCCGGGCGGATCGGTCAAGGACCGACCGGCGTATTCGATGATTCGCCGCGCCGAAGAGCGCGGCGACATCAGACCCGGCGATCGGCTGATTGAAGCAACCAGCGGCAACACCGGCATCGCGCTCGCGATGATCGCGGCGATGAAGGGATACCGGATGACGCTGATCATGCCGGACGATCTCTCGGCCGAGCGGCGTGCATCGATGCGGGCGTTCGGGGCCGAACTGATCCTCACGCCCGCGTCAAAAGGGGGCATGGAATACGCGCGCGATCTGGCGCTGCAGATGCAGGCCAATGGCGAAGGCAAAGTGCTCGACCAGTTCGCCAACGCCGACAATCCACGCGCGCACTACGAGACCACGGGCCCCGAGATCTGGCGTGATACGCAGGGTCATATCACCCACTTCGTCAGCAGCATGGGCACGACCGGCACCATCATGGGAGTGAGCCGCTTTCTGAAGGAACAGAATCCGGCGATCCAGATCATCGGCGCGCAGCCGGCGGAAGGCTCGCGAATTCCCGGCATCCGCAAGTGGCCCGAGGCGTATCTACCGAAGATCTACGATGCGACCCGCGTTGATCGGCTCGAATACGTTTCGCAAGCCGAGGCCGAAGCAATGGCGCGCCGCATGGCCGCGGAAGAAGGTATTTTCGGCGGTATCTCCTCGGGTGGCGCCTGCGCGATCGCGCTGCGCATTGCAGAGGAAGTTCAGAACGCGACGATCGTCTTCATCATCTGCGATCGTGGCGATCGCTATTTGTCGACCGGCGTCTTCTCTGCCTGATGCAGGTCACCGGCGTGGTCTTGGGGGCGTCCAGGTGCCGTGCACCCAGAAGCGCTCGAGCCTTTCCAGGCAGGGACGTATGTCGAAGCCGTTGCGTGTCAGCCAGGCGTCGTCGTAGTAGGTGCCGAGATAGCGTTCGCCGCGATCACATAGCAGCGTGACGACCGCGCCGCGCTGGCGAGCGCGCTTCATCTCACTCGCCAGCATGATGGCAGCGATGAACTGCGTGCCGGTGGAGCCGCCGACTTTGCGACCAAGTTTTCTCTCCAGAAAGCGCAACGCCGCCATCGATTGTTCGTCGGGCACCCGGATCGAGCGGTCCACGACCTCGCGGCTGAAGCTGGGCTCGACCCGTGGCCGACCGATGCCCTCGATGCGCGATGCGTGTGGTGAGGTAAGCGACCTGTCGCCAGTGCGCCAGTAGCCATGGAACACGGAGTGCTCCGGATCGGCCACGCAGATCCGCGTCGGATGGCGGCGGTAGCGCACGAAGCGCCCCAGTGTGCTGCTGGTGCCGCCGGTGCCCGCGCCAACGATGATCCACGCGGGGATTGGATAAGGTTCGGCTGCCATCTGCGCGAAGATTGACTCGGCGATATTGTTGTTGCCACGCCAGTCGGTCGCGCGCTCGGCGTAGGTGAACTGATCCATGTAGTGGCCGTCACTCGCCGCGGCGAGACGGGCGGCTTCCGCATACACGGTGGCCGGATCGGCGACCAGATGGCAGCGGCCGCCGTGAAACTCGATCTGCGCAATTTTCTCCGGCGAAGTCGTGCGCGGCATTACCGCAACGAACGGCAGCCCGATCAGGTGCGCGAAGTACGCCTCGGACACGGCGGTCGAACCCGAGGACGCTTCCACGATTGTTGTCTTCGGTCCGATGTGCCCGTTGCACAATCCGTAGAGGAAGAGCGAGCGCGCCAGGCGGTGCTTGAGGCTGCCCGTCGGATGCACCGACTCATCCTTGAAGTAGATCGGAACGTCAGGTGCGCCCGGCACCTCGACGCGCAGCAGATGCGTGTCGGCCGAGCGAGTGAAGTCCGCTTCGATACGACGCACGGCTTCGTCGCACCAGTCGCGCTGGTTTCGGGATTTCGCGTTCATGGCGAGTCGGGGCGCAGCATAACCGCGTACCGCCATCACCGCGTGGACGACGGAGGTGCCGGCGGACTCAATGCCTTCCGGTGGATAGCCAGCGCCGCATCATTTCGGCAAGCGTCGCGCGGTTGAATGGTTTGGCCAGGTAATCGTTCATGCCGGCCTGCAGGCAGCGTTCGCGATCTTCGACCATCGCATTCGCCGTGAGCGCGATGATCGGGACTTTGTCTTTGCCTTCCAGCGCGCGAATCTCGCGCGTCGCCTCGAACCCGTCCATCTCGGGCATCTGGCAGTCCATCAGAATCACGTCCGGCCGGCGCTGTCGATAGGCAGCGACCGCCTTGACGCCGTTGTCGGCGGTGTCGACATCGAGACCCAGAGCGCGCAAGGTGTGCGAGGCGACCTCCATGTTGACGAGGTTGTCCTCGACCAGCAGCACGCGTCCCTGCAACTTCGATGTCTTTGCAGGAGCAGATTCCGGCTCCGGAGGTGGCAGCGCCTTGGCCGCCGGCGCGTCGACCTCGAACCAGAAGACGGACCCGTTGCCGTCCATGCTCGTCGCTCCGAGGGAGCCGCCATGCAGTTCGGCCAGTTTGCGTGCGATGGCCAAGCCCAACCCGGTGCCGCCAAAACGCCGCGACGTCGAGGCATCGGCCTGGACAAAGGGTTCGAACAGACGTGCCATCTGGGCTTGGCTCAGTCCGATACCCGTGTCGCGGACTTCGCACCGCAGAGTCGGGTTGTCGCCTGAGCCGGTGGCGTTCCAAGTCACGCGGACACCAACCCGGCCGGCCTCGGTGAACTTGACCGCATTGCTGACTAGATTGCCGAGGATCTGGATCAGGCGGAGGCGGTCAGCCTGGATCCACGCCGGGACGTCGGGTGCAACCTCGAACTCAAATCGCAGTCCCTTCCTGCGGGCGGTCGAGACATGTGCGGCGATGGCGTCTTCCAGTGTCGAGCGGACTTCGACGGCGGTCCGGTCGAGTTGCAGGTTGCCTGATTCGACCTTGGAAAAGTCGAGTACGTCGTTGACGATGCCGAGCAGCGTGTGGCCTGAATGCAGGATGGTGCGAGCATAGTGATCGTGCGGCGCTTGAAGCTTGGCGTCCGCGAGCAGTTCGGCCATACCGAGCACACCGTTGATGGGCGTGCGAATCTCGTGGCTCATGTTGGCGAGGAACTGTGACTTGGCCGTGTTGGCCGCTTTGGCCGCGGCGGTCAGCTCTGCAGCTTCGAGGCGGGCACGTGTGACTTCCCCGAAAAACAGACCGAGCCGACGGACGGCAAGCAGGATTGCAACGAGGTACAAGCCCGCGAGCAGCATCACCAGGTTCGGCTGCGATGTTGTGCCCGTCCATGCGGACAGCGCGATGCTGACGAGAATCGGAACCGCCAGCGCTGCATACGCCGGCAGATACGGCATGTTGGGAAACACGGCGAACGCGGTGATAGCGACGAGCACCGTCAGAATCAGCAGTCGCGGTTCGGCCGGCAGAACGATGATCGGCAACGCGAGTAGACCCCAAAGGATGGCTGCGCAAGCCGTCCCCGCGACGAACAGGTGACGCCAGGCTGGCATCGTGCGTCGCTCTGGCGCGGCTTTCGCGTAGCTGCGCCCGAGTGCCAGTCGCGCCAGCGAGACAAGCAGCATCAAAGACGTCCAGGCAAGCGCAGCCCGGCTTCCAGCCCAAGGCGCGATCGACCATGCAATGACGGGTGCAACGCCGATCGTCAGCGCGACCGAGAAGTTGTTGAACCGGAAGAGCGCATCGATGCGCTCACGGCGGATCTCGTCGTCGAGGTTTCGAACAGCAGCGGGCGCGTTGGCGGTCGACATACGAAAGAAGGACGAGATCAGGCGCTGGTCGCCGCCCGAACGGTCTGGAAGGACGTGCGCAGTCCCGGCCGACCCGATTCAATAGACCGAGGTTAGCGCGTGGTCCCCGCCCCAGAAAGCTCAAAAACGCCAAGAAAGCCGGGTCGTCCTTCCGCACTGGCTACGGGACAGGACCCGGCTTCGCGTCCCTTTGTCGCCTCCGAACGGCCGTCGGTTCAATGCCGCCACGCCGGACCGCCGCTCGCCGGTGCGTGCGCGGGGAAATGCGCCTCACGCTGCCGCGACTGGAATCTTGCCGATCTTCTGCTGCCACTCGCGCGGACCGGTCTGGTGAACCGAGGTGCCGCTCGAGTCGACCGCAACCGTGACCGGCATGTCCTTGACCTCGAACTCGTAAATCGCCTCCATTCCGAGATCGCCGAAGCCGACCACCTTGGCGCTGTTGATGGCCTTGGCGACCAGATACGCAGCACCGCCGACGGCCATCAGGTATGCGCTCCTGTGTTTGCGGATTGCCTCGATCGCCACCGGGCCGCGTTCGGCCTTGCCGATCATCGAAATCAGTCCCGTCTGCGCCAGCATCATCTCGGTGAACTTGTCCATCCGCGTGGCGGTGGTTGGGCCGGCCGGCCCAACCACTTCGTCGCGCACCGGGTCGACCGGTCCGACGTAGTAGATGACGCGGTTCGCGAAGTCGACCGGCAGCTTCTCACCCTTGGCGAGCATGTCCTGGATGCGCTTGTGCGCGGCGTCGCGGCCGGTCAGCATCTTGCCGTTCAGCAGCAGCGTCTGGCCCGGCTTCCACGCCGCGACCTCCTCGCGCGTCAGGGTGTCGAGGTTCACGCGCTTGCTCTTGTTGTAATCGGGCGCCCAGTTCACGTTGGGCCACAGGTCGAGCGAAGGCGGATCGAGATATGCAGGGCCACTGCCATCCAGCACGAAATGCGCGTGGCGCGTCGCCGCACAATTGGGAATCATCGCCACCGGCTTGCTCGCCGCGTGCGTCGGATACATCTTGATCTTCACGTCGAGCACCGTCGTCAGCCCGCCGAGCCCCTGCGCGCCGATGCCCAGCGCATTGACCTTTTCATGCAGCTCGACGCGCAGCTTTTCTTCATCCGTCTTTGGTCCACGGGCGAGCAGCTCATACATGTCGATGTCGTCCATCAGTGCCTCTTTCGCCATCAACATCGCCTTCTCGGCGGTGCCACCGATGCCGATGCCGAGCATGCCGGGTGGGCACCAGCCCGCACCCATCGTCGGGACCGTCTTCAGCACCCAGTCGACGATCGAATCGGACGGATTGAGCATCACGAACTTGCTCTTGTTTTCGGAGCCGCCGCCTTTGGCGGCAACGGAGACTTCGACCTTGTCGCCAGGCACCAGTTGCATGTGCACCACCGCGGGCGTGTTGTCCTTCGTGTTCTTGCGTCCGAACTCGGGCGGCGACACGACCGAGGCGCGCAGCACGTTGTCGGGGCTCAGATAACCGCGTCGAACGCCCTCGTTGATCGCGTCTTCGATCGGCCCGGTGAAACCGGCCCAGCGCACGTCCATGCCAACCTTGAGGAACACATTGACGATGCCCGTGTCCTGGCACAGCGGCCGCTTGCCCTCGGCGCACATGCGCGAGTTGGTCAGGATCTGCGCAATTGCGTCCTTTGCCGCCGGACTCTGCTCGGCTTCGTAAGCGCGCGCCAGGTGCTGGATGTAGTCGACCGGATGGTAGTAACTGATGTACTGCAGTGCGCCCGCGATGCTTTCGATCAGATCGGATTGCTGGATGGTCGTTGGCATTTGCACCCTCATTGATCGTGGTCGGGTTGGATCTCGTGCGCCCGCGCGGCGGAAATCAGAAGGCGGTCGGTCAACGCGATTGCCATCGCCGACAGCAGGAAGGCCAGATGAATTCCGGTCTGCGCAACGAGTGTCTTGACGTCGTAGTTTGCAGCGTTGATGAAGGTCTTCAGCAGATGGATCGAACTTATACCGATAATCGCGGTGGCGAGCTTCACCTTCAACACGCTCGCGTTGACATGCGACAACCACTCCGGCTGATCCGGGTGGCCCTCGAGGCGCATGCGCGACACGAAGGTTTCGTAGCCGCCGACGATCACCATGATCAGCAGGTTGGAGATCATCACGACATCGATCAAACCAAGAACAACGAGCATGATGACGGTCTCGTTCAGCTTCGCCGGCGTGCCGGATTCGCCCCGGTAGCCGACGGCCGTGAACAGGTCCTCGATCGACCTCGCATCACCGAGGGCGGCGCCGATCAGGTGCGTCAGTTCGACCCAGAAGTGGTACACGTACACCATCTGTGCCAAGATCAGCCCCAGATACAGGGGCAGTTGCAGCCAGCGGCTGGCAAAGATCAGGCGCGGGATCGGTTGCAGCTTATAGGCGTGGGTGCGTTCGAAGGCAGGTGAGCTCATCAGAAGTAGTCAGTCAAGGGCGGAGCGCAATATTACTGATCGCCGCCCCGTCCTTGGCCCGCGCCCAGATGGGGGGCTTGAGGTGGCGTGCATTGCCTCCATATGGAACCGCGGACGGGATGTTTGGTCCAAGGCCGTGATTTCACGACGTAGTTCGCCAGAGCGTGTGATGTAAACCCGCATAGATTTCATTGGTTTGTCGGCCCGGTCTTGGATAGACTCGGCGCCGTTTTTTGAATCCCTCAACTTTTCCTGGAGACTGTATGAAACGCATCGCGCTGTTCGTTCTGACGAACCTTGCGATCATGGTGGTACTGATGGTGTTCCTCAACATCATCAGCGCAGTGTTCGGCATCAACTTTGCCGGTGTCGGTGGGCGCCAGCTCAACGTTGGCGCATTGGCGGTGTTCGCACTGGTGGTGGGTTTCACCGGATCGTTCATCTCGTTGCTGATCTCGAAACCGATGGCCAAGTGGTCCACGGGTGCAAGGGTGATTGATCAGCCGCGCAATGCGATGGAAGCGTGGCTGCTCGATACGATCCGCAATCACGCGCAGAAAGCCGGCATCGGCATGCCCGAGGTCGCCGTCTATGAAGGCGAGCCCAATGCGTTTGCCACCGGCGCCAGCAGGAACTCATCGCTGGTCGCGGTCTCCACCGGCCTGCTGCAGTCGATGAGCAAGGAAGAAGTCGAAGCCGTGCTCGGTCACGAGATCGGTCACGTCGCCAATGGCGACATGGTGACAATGACACTGATCCAGGGCGTGATGAACACGTTCGTTGTTTTCCTGTCGCGCGTGATCGGCTGGGTCGTCGACCGCATGATCCTGAAGAACGACAGCGACGCGCCGGGCATGGGTTACTGGGTGTCGGTGATCGTGCTCGATATCGCGCTGGGATTCCTAGCCGCGATCATCGTTGCCTGGTTCTCGCGCCAGCGCGAGTTCCGTGCCGACACGGCGTCGGCGCAGCTGATGGGGAGCAACCGGCCGATGATC
>Ga0209261_10000105_pt1 | contig 21683 bp, 20 predicted proteins | sample DOMMetBare1Fresh_FD_187470 | JGI IMG/M metagenome (GOLD analysis project Ga0209261, IMG submission 187470) | Wetland sediment microbial communities from St. Louis River estuary, USA, under dissolved organic matter induced mercury methylation -... | ecosystem: Environmental > Aquatic >...
TTTCTTCTGGATTGCTGAATTCAAATGCCTCTGTTTCATTTTTTGCTACGCGAAGCAAAAAATGAAACAGAGGCATTTGAATTCAGCAATCCAGAAGAAATTCAGGCCGGAATGATTGTTGAACACCAGCGTTTTGGTCGTGGAAAGGTCTTACAAATGGAAGGGAAAATGCCCGATATTCAGGCTACGGTGTTTTTTCAGAATGCCGGAAAGAAACAACTTTTATTAAAATTCGCTAAACTCCGGATAATTAGTTAATTTTGTCGGGTAAATTCAAGTTCAGCTAGATTTTGTTCCTTTTTTTTGATGGCAAAACAATTTTGATTTAATTTGCAACGAATTCATCTTCATCCTGATTATCTGTACCGATTTCCTAATTGAGATAACAGCCTGATTTTTTAAAGAAAACTTTAGTTATTTACATGGATTATAATTCTAATCGCAGTAAGTTGGCGCTTCCCGAATATGGAAGAAACTTACAAAACATGGTCAACCACATTATGACCATTGAAGACCGCAATGAGCGCAACCGGGCTGCCCGAACCATTATCGACATTATGGGTACCATGTATCCATACCTGAGAGATATCAACGATTTCAAGCACAAACTTTGGGATCATTTGGCCATTATGGCAAATTTTCAATTAGACATCGATTACCCGTATACGCCACCATCTCCTGAATTTTTTAATACACCACCGTTACGGATACCTTACGATAATAATAAAATTAAATATCGTCACTACGGAAAAACAATTGAAACTCTAATTGAAAAGGCCGCAGTATACGAAGACGAAAAGGAACGGGAATTGCTGATTAAGCTGATTGCCAATCACATGAAAAAGAGTTATGTGATGTGGAATAAGGATTCGGTAACCGATGATAAAATTCTTTTGGATATCGAAGAGCTTTCAAAAGGAAAAATCAAATGCACAGATTTGGTATTGACTGAAACCAAAGATATTCTTTACCGGAATCAGAAAAAGCAAAATCCTGTCAGCAACAATAATCCCGGAAGAAAATTCCAGAAATCTGACGATCGCAAACAACAGCGTCCATAAGGTCTGATTCCGGTTAATTTTATTTATTCACCCTACTTTTCATTTGCGAAATGGCAACTTTTAAAATTGAAGGTGGCAAACAATTGCATGGTGATTTATACCCGCAGGGCGCCAAAAATGAGGCGCTTCAGGTCATTTGTGCGGTACTGCTAACGCCATGTCAGGTTCAGATAACCAATATTCCTGAAATCAGTGATGTGGTCAGGTTGATTGAAATTCTTACCGAACTAGGTGTAAAAACAGTACGTTTAAACAAAGGAAATTATTCGTTTCAGGCAGATGAAATCAGGCTTGATTATTTGAAAACAGACGTTTTTGCCCGGCAAGCTGCCAGTCTTCGCGGTTCCATTATGATTTTGGGTCCGCTTTTAGCACGTTTTGGAATAGGTTATATTCCACAGCCCGGTGGCGATAAAATTGGCCGGCGCAGACTGGATACCCATTTTACAGGATTACAGAAACTTGGCGCTACTTTCAGCTACAATCCTGATGAACATTTCTACAGTGTTTCCACTTCTGGATTAAAAGGCTCCTACATGCTACTTGACGAAGCCTCGGTGACCGGAACAGCCAACCTGGTGATGGCTGCATCATTGGCCGAAGGAACAACTACTATTTATAATGCAGCCTGCGAACCTTATGTACAGCAATTGTGCAAAATGCTGGTTTCGATGGGTGCAAAAATCGAGGGAATCGGCTCAAACCTGCTTACCATTACTGGTGTTTCGGAACTCAGGGAATGCACACACCAGATATTACCTGATATGATTGAAGTCGGTAGCTTTATCGGTTTGGCTGCCATGACCAATTCTGAAATTACCATCCGTAATGCCGGAATTGCACATTTGGGAATCATTCCGGAGCAATTTAAACGTCTCGGCATTAGAATGGAAGAGCGCAATGACGACTTATTTATTCCGGCTCAGGACCATTATGAGATTGAGACTTTCATCGACGGTTCAATAATGACCATTGCCGATGCCCCATGGCCAGGCCTGACACCTGATTTGCTGAGTATCTTTCTGGTAGTTGCTGCACAATCCAAAGGAAGTGTGCTGATCCATCAGAAAATGTTTGAAAGCCGATTGTTTTTCGTCGATAAACTCATTGATATGGGTGCCCAGATTATTCTTTGCGATCCGCATCGGGCAACAGTTATCGGTCTCGATCACAAATACCAACTACGTGCAACGAATATGAGTTCACCGGATATTCGCGCTGGCGTTGCTCTGCTGATTGCAGCTTTGTCAGCCCAGGGAACCAGCAAAATCTCCAATATTGAACAAATTGACCGTGGTTACGAAAATATTGATGACCGCCTGAATGCCATAGGTGCAGCTATCACCCGGCTCGATTAGTGCTTTGTTGTTTGGATTTTTGTTAATTTAATCAAACAGACACCTGTCGATTATTACAAAACATCGAATACATTGTTGTTTTTGTTGCAATTGTACTCGTTGAACATATTTTTGGCGTTTGCTGGGATATAAATTTCAACAAGAATCAAAATATAATAGTATGCGAATAAAAATTATTTTACTGGCCTTAATGTGGATGACATCAGTCAGCATGTCGAACGCTATTGGGAAAGACGAAAAAAATGAAGAGGCGACAACCGGAACACACATTGGGAACAAGGCTCCTGAAATTGCCGAGAAAAATCCGGACGGTAAAGAACTTAAGCTTTCTGATTTAAGAGGTAAAATTGTCCTGATCGACTTTTGGGCATCGTGGTGTATTCCTTGCCGGCGCGAGAATCCCATCGTAGTTTCAACCTACGAAAAATATAAGAACTCGAAATTTACCAATGCGAAAGGATTCACGGTTTTTAGCGTTTCACTTGACCGCGATAAAGCCTCTTGGCTGGAAGCCATCAAAGCCGACAACCTGAGCTGGGAATACCATGTAAGCGATCTTCAGTTCTGGAACTCAAAATATACAGCTTTATACGACGTCAGCCGCATTCCCTACAATTATCTGATCGATGGAGAAGGTGTTATTGTTGGGCGAAATTTACGCGGTCCGGCGCTGGAACAAGCTATATCAGCGTTACTGAAGTAAATTTCACGTATAAAAAAAGGGCAATTCGAATTTCGAACTGCCCTTTTTGCTTTATCCAATTATCCTTCAGAAGCTACTATCAACTTCTATTTTGATACTTTTTGGCAATATTTGATCTTGTTAATATTTCCTAACAAAATTCACAGTACCAACATTCCTGTTTCTGATTTGTTATTTTTGCTGATTGTTGTATTTAAATAAATGAAACTTTTATATGAAAATTAAAATCACACTTGCGTTTGCATTGGTATTTTTTCTGCTGAACGCTGCATCGGCAGAAGAACTTAAATCTAAAAATAAGGATGCTGCTATCGGTCTTAACCTTGGAAATAAAGCTCCTGAAATTGCTGAAAAAGCAACTGATGGTAAAGAACTGAAACTGTCTTCTTTAAAGGGTAAACTCGTTCTGATTGACTTCTGGGCATCCTGGTGCGGACCATGTCGTCGTGAAAATCCAAGCGTTGTTGCAGCCTATGAAAAATTTAAAGATGCCAAATTTAAGAATGCCAAAGGATTTACGGTATTCAGTGTATCTCTCGATAAAGATAAAGCTGCATGGCAGCAAGCCATTGTCGCTGATAAACTAAGCTGGGAATATCATGTGAGTGATCTGCAATGGTGGAATTCAAAATATGCTGGCGTTTACGGCGTTCAGAGCATTCCTGCCAATTTCCTGATTGATGGGGAAGGAGTTATCATTGGCAAAGGCCTTCGCGGCCCTGCATTGGAACAAGCGATATCTGCACTTCTGAAATAATTTCTACCGTAAATAAAAAAAGGTCAGTTCGCATTCCGAACTGACCTTTTTTGCTTTGTAGACACATGGTCTTATTTTGATCTTTCCAATGTGATTGTTTTGGTTGGCTGATCGCAAACTGCGGTTGGTCCCCAATATTGAATCGGTCCCGGATAGACAAAGGATGTTTCAATCGCCCATTTCTCGCGGTTAGCGGCCAGATATTTAAATGGTGCACTGTCTAGTTCAACCAGCGCTTTCTGAATCACCGGTTTCATATGACCATGACGTCGTTCCATGTTCATCATCATGGTTACCGGAACTCCACCGGCAATCCATTCTGCTGCAGGTGCAGTCAGGTTACGAACCGATGACATGTAACCGGTTTTGCCTTCAGCAATGAGGAATGAAGCATTGTAGCCCAGTGAATAACAATAGTCAGCATCAAAGTTTGATGGGGCGGCGCAACGGCCTTCATATCCGAAGAAATGGTATTGCGTTCCGAATTTACCTTTAAAATCGCCGGATTTTTTCATCTCTCCCAGGCGTTTTTTCACCATCTCTCCCAGAAGTTTTTCAGTTTCAATGAGCGAAACCTGAACGTTTCCGTGTGGATCGCGATCAAGAGTTAACTGATCGGCAATACCTGAAGGAAGTGAAGTATATACTTTTGCTGATTCGGCAGATAAAATTCCGGCAACAAAAGCGCGACCTTCAGCTTTATCGACGAAAGCTTTAAATTTCTGTTCTGTTTCTGAACCTTCGGCCAATAAATCATTTAACTCAGCAATCAGCGCTTTCATTTCAGGAACGAATTCGACCAAACCTTCAGGAATTAATGCAACTCCAAAATTTTCGCCACTGGCGGCACGTTTGGCAATGATTCCGGCCATGTATTCCACGATTTCGCCTAAAGTTTGTTTTTTTAATTCCACTTCTTCAGAAATCAGGGTAATGTTTGGCTGAGTTTGCAAAGCACATTCCAAACCTATATGCGAAGCTGAACGCCCCATCAGTTTAATAAAGTGCCAGTATTTTTTTGCAGAATTGGCATCACGCTCTATATTGCCAATCAATTCTGAATAAACTTTTGTTGCAGTATCGAAGCCAAATGAAGTTTCGATCATATCGTTTTTCAGGTCACCATCAATCGTTTTAGGACATCCGATTACCTGAATGCCGGTATTTTTAGCAGCATAATATTCAGCTAAAACGCACGCATTGGTGTTGCTGTCGTCACCACCGATAATAATCAATGCTTTGATATTTAGCTTATTCATGATTTCAGTACCCTTGTCGTACTGGGCGGTTTCCTCGAGTTTGGTGCGACCTGAGCCAATTATGTCGAATCCTCCGGTATTGCGGAAGTTGTTAATAATATCGGAAGTCAGTTCGATGTACTGATGATCAACCAATCCTCCCGGGCCGCCTAAGAATCCGTAAAGCTTACTTTCAGTATTGATGTTTTTTATACCATCGAAAATTCCTGAAATTACGTTGTGTCCGCCTGGAGCCTGACCACCTGAGAGAATAACTCCAACATTTACTGCGGCATATGATTTTTTATCAGTACCAGCTTCGAAGGTAATTAAGGGCATTCCATAGGTATTCGGAAAAAGTTCCTTTATGTCATTCTGATCGGCTACCGATTCAGTTTTTTCACCTTCAACCAGTTTTACAGATGATTTTAATGAATTTGGAAGTTTGGGCTGGTATTGAGCCCGTGCTGATTGTAATGCGCTAATGGTCATAGTTGTTATTTTTAGATAGAATTTGCTTTTAAAACCGGTGCAAAAGTAAGGTAAAAGCATGGGTTTTACCATCAGATTGAAAGCATATTCAACCTATTTAAAGAAAATTTAAACCGTTTCGGTTAGCCTATCAGGAAATCAGCAATGTTGCCCCACTTGTTCACTGTTCCCCTGTAAAATTCGCTGTACTGGCATTGACTGCAGGTTATCACAGTAAATTTTCTGTTCTGAATATCGAAGAACCTGGAGAAGCCGTTTCCGGTTGCACGGATCACATCTGATTCAGCTTTCGTGCTGCCACATTTTGGACAATGATACTTTGTTGGTTGCATGGCTTGAAATATTAATTATTGGGTTTTACTAAATGTGCTGATAGTAGTTGTAAAAATCTTCACTTATTCTGAAACTGAAGACTGCGACTGATCACTTAAATCTTCCTCCGGATTTTCATTGGTGGTTTTCACGACCGTTCTTCTGGCATCGCGAAGTGCCTTGGTGATGATCCATTCGATTTGTCCGTTTGCACTGCGAAATTCCTGCGCGGCCCATTTTTCAATAGCATCGTAAACATCAGGATCTATGCGTAATACAAATGATTTTTTCTTAATCATGACATTTCCTTTCCACTTTGTTCAATCCAAAATCAATGCGAACAAAAACTACTTTTGCTGAAGGCCTTATTTGGTTTGAATTTTTATCCATTTTAAAATCTCGTTCAAGGCTATTGGAGAAATAGTTTGTTCTATGTTGGCATATTCTGAAGGAGAACCAGTTTTACACTCCTGAAACAAGTGATTTAAGCCAGGAAGTTCAATCGCCGTAACTTTTTTATTTCCACCTTTTGCCAATGCTTTTTGAATAGCTTCCAGATTTTCTTTCGAAGGAACCTGCAGGTCTTTTTCTCCGTTGAGCGCCAAAACAGGACATTTTACCTTTTCAAGTGCTAAAACCGGATCATATTTAATAAAAAATACCATCCACGGACTTGTCATCTGACTGACCTGTATTTTTACAAAATCATCCTGACTCATACCTGCCGGCTTTTGAATTTCAGGATTATCATTGATTGTCTGATTCAGATAGGCGGTCAAAGCTGTTTTTAATTGTTCGCGATCAGTGGATTTATTTACGATTTCAAAAGCGCCGCTATTCGTCATTTTTGCTTTTTGTAAATCGGTGTCACTTATTCCTGAGGCTCTTCCAATTAACTCCTGCTGCAATAAAAGTAACTGTCCTCCGGTTATTCCTGTTCCGGCCAACAATACAATAAACGCGACATCCTTTGAGCTGTTGGCCACCATCGGAGCAATGATTCCGCCTTCGCTGTGTCCGATTAACCCTATTTTCTTCTTATTTATTTCTTTTCTGGAAAGGAGAAAGTTTACTCCTGCATTTACATCTGAGGCGAAATCAAGACTTGTAGCTGTTTTAAAATCTCCTTTTGAAGCTGCTGTTCCACGGTCGTCAAAACGCAAAACAGCAATGCCGTTTCGGGTCAGAAAATCTGAAAGTATCAGAAATGGTTTGTGACCCATTAACTCTTCATCTCTGTTCTGTGGTCCGCTGCCGGAAATTAAAATAACAGCTGGGAAATGTCCTTCTTTCGATGGTAATGTTAATGTTCCGGCTAATGTTATTCCTGCCTGGGTATTATCAAAAGTAACTTCTTCCTCGTAGTAGGGGTATGGTTTTTTTGGTTCCTGTGGCCTATCAGGTTTTTCCTTTTCAGCAATTTCTTTCGAAAGATTTAACGGAAAGGACATGCCTCCCTGTTTGAAATTACCAACAATAATTTGGTTATCACCAAACGTGCCCACGTACTCAATCATTAGATTTGAAACAGTTAACTTTATAGTTTGATTTTCAAACGTGGTTGATGTTACCGGAATCCCTTTTGCACCCTGATCGGGACTGTCCATCGTTGAACTGAAACCATTTTCGGTTTTGCTAATGTTGAAAACAAGTCTTAATTGTGTTCCCTGAACTTTCAGAATTCCATTCCATTGTCCGGTTATTTCCTGTCCAAAAACCAGATTGGCAATCAGAATTCCAAGAGCAAAAAGAAATAATTGTAGTCTCATCATGTTCCTTTTTAATTTGTCGTTTTTTTCATCATTTCGTCCATGGCATACTGAATGGCCTGAGAGCGTTGAGTTCCAAACAAAACTTTGTTGCCGTTTGTGAGGTAAAGCTGTAATCCCATATTTCCTGATACCGTATATGCTTTACCCCATTTGTGACCGAATCCCCTTCGTATTCCTCTTCCACCGTAGTCGAAAATTGCGCTGTATTTCCTGATTTCATACCGCTGGATTTCTCCTTTGGAAATGAGTTTATTTTTATAGATCAGAGGGGAAAAGCGATAATGAATTCCGTCCATATCAATCCATACCTCTAGCTTAAGTGAAAATATGACCCATATTGAGATACACATGGCAATGAAAACGAGAATTAATACAACATTTGGTGCCGGAGTATCTCCAACCTGAATGTGCTTAATGTTTTGCATGTAAAGTGTGTAAATACTCATGACCATAACCGGAACAACCGAAGCTAGAATCAGGATAATGTACCACCATTGCCTAAATTGTTGTGTCTCTTTATACAATACCTTTTTCATTGCATTATTGGTAAAGTGTGCCTGTATTTACAACCGGAGTTGCTTCTTTGTCTCCACACAATACAACCAGCAAATTGCTTACCATGGTTGCCTTTTTATCTTCATCCAGATTTACGATATCGCGTTTGCTTAATTCAGCCAAAGCCATTTCAACCATACTTACAGCTCCTTCGACGATTTTAAACCGGGCAGCAACAATAGCGGTTGCCTGTTGACGCTTCAACATGGCCTGGGCAATTTCCTGTGCATAGGCAATGTAGTTGATGCGCGCTTCAATGACATGAATTCCGGCAATTTCAAGCCGTTCACGTATTTCATTTTCCAGCACAGAATTTACTTCCTCACCACCATCACGAAGTGTAATTTTTGCATGATCGTCTTCAATGTTGTCGTATGGATACAAGCCAGCCAGTTTGCGCAAGGCGGCCTCACTCTGAACGACGACAAAATGTTCATATTCATCAACGCCAAATGCTGCCCGGTAAGTCTCTTCGACTTTCCAGACCAGTACAAGCCCTATCATAATTGGATTTCCCAATTTGTCGTTTACTTTAATAGGTTCACTGTTAAAGTTACGGGCACGAAGAGAAAATTTCTTTTTGACGTAGAATGGATTGACCCAAAAGAACCCATTGTCTTTGATTGTACCCTTGTATGCACCAAAAAGAATGAGCACATAGCTTTGATTCGGATCGACAGCCATGAATCCAGGCGCGATGAGAATAAATGCAACAATCAGCAAAACAGAAGGAACAATTATTTCAGAAACAAAACCGGCTATTGCCAGTGCAAGAAGTACAAATTCGATCACCAGAAACAAATAACCGGAACGGGCTGTAAATGACTTTTCCATTTTATCAGATTTAAATTGAATTGATATTATAATGATATCACAAATATAAATAAAAAAAAGCATCTGTGTCAAGATGCTTTTGAACATTTTTTGTTACTCAATTCAAATTCAATTCAATATTTCCTGTGTTGAGTGTGTGCAGAACTTGGTATTGAGAGGCAAAATTTAGAATGGCCTGAATACTGTTCTGTGAAGGTTCAAATCCGATTTGATCCGCTTCCTGAGAGCAAGTTTGAACGCTATTGTCAGAATATTGAAAAAGTTCAATTTCTTTCTTTCCTGCCCGATATGAATTGATCAAATAATTTAAGGTAGAGAGTTTACTCATAGGCTGCATATACTGTTTTTAGTTATGAAACTATAACGCAGCCCTCAAGTTTATATTGTCACCAACAGCTTATATTTTTGTAAGGCACAGATTTTTTTTCTCAATCATTTTCCGAAGATTGATTAAGGCATATCGCATCCGGCCGAGGGCAGTATTTATACTGACATCGGTTAAGTCTGCAATTTCCTTGAAACTTAATCCCTGAAAGTGACGCATCATAATAACCTGCTTCTGATCGTCAGGTAATTCCTCAATCAGGAGGCGCACATCGCTGGTAATCTGGTCGTAAACCAGCTTGTCTTCAATATTCTCTTCAGAATATTTCGGAGAATTGAAAAGATCAATACTGGTGTCGTCGTTTGAGGTTGTGCTCAGTAATTTTTCCTTCCGGAAATGATCGATGATGAGGTTGTGGGAAATACGCAGTACCCAGGAAATAAATTTCCCGTTTTCGGTATATTTCCCGGTTTTCAACGACCGTATTACCTTAATGAAGGTATCCTGGAAGATGTCTTCAGCAAGGTGATGATTTTTTACAATTAAAATGATGTAGGTGAAAACTCTCTTTTTATGGCGGGCAATCAAAATCTCAATCGCAGCTTGATCGCCATTAACAAATTGGTTTACGAGCGAATTATCGCTCAGATCTTCAGTTCTGAACATTACTCTGAATTATTATGTGACTGTTTTCAATAATTAAAGAGTAGAGTTCTGTCTATAAGCAATCCTTTTGTGAGTGAGAGTTAAACAATTTGTTAATTTTGTGTTTGTAAAAATCAACTATTTTTTTCAAAAAAACAAATTTTTGCATTTAATAATAATATAAAGAATGAGTTCTGATTCAAAAAAATCACCATATATTCAAATTAAGGGTGCCCGCGTTCACAATCTCAAGAATATCGATCTAAATATTAATCGCAATAAATTCATCGTTATAAGTGGTTTGTCAGGTTCCGGAAAGTCTTCTCTGGCGTTCGACACGCTTTATGCTGAAGGTCAGCGCAGGTACGTTGAAAGTCTATCTTCCTATGCCCGTCAGTTTTTGGGGCGAATCAATAAACCTGAAGTTGACTATATCAAAGGTATTCCTCCGGCTATTGCCATTGAACAAAAAGTAAATACCCGTAATCCCAGATCAACTGTAGGCACGTCGACGGAAATTTACGATTACATGAAACTGCTTTTTGCGCGGATCGGAAAAACCATTTCACCAGTTTCCGGAAAGGAAGTGAAGCAGCATCATGTAAGCGATGTGATGAATTTTATTCAGACTTTTCCCGAAAATACACGGATTATGATCGGGTCTCCACTCAAGATAAAAAAGGACCGGACCTTGCTTCAGGAGGCAGAATTGTTGCTGCAGCAAGGATTTACACGACTTGAAATAAATAACGAGTTCCGAAAAATTGATGAACTTTTAAAAGAAAACAATCAGGAGCATTGCAAAGATTCGACATGCAACATTGTTATTGACAGGGCAATTGTAATGGATGACGAAGATAACCTCAGCAGGATTGCCGATTCGGTGCAAACCGCATTTTTTGAAGGTCATGGTGAATGTATTGTTAAAATTTATGAGGGTGATGGATATAAAGAGGAACATTTTTCGAATCTCTTTGAAGCCGACGGTATTGAATTCGAGGAACCTTCCGTCCATATGTTCAGTTTCAATAACCCGGTTGGAGCATGCAAAAAATGTGAAGGCTACGGAAAAGTAATCGGGATAGATGAAGATTTGGTGATACCGAATAAATCCCTTTCGATATTTCAGGATGCGGTTGCCTGTTGGAAAGGCGATAAAATGAAGGAATGGAAAGATGAACTGGTTTATGCTGCCGATAAGTTTAATTTCCCGATACACAAACCTTATTACGAACTTAACGAAGAGCAACGACATCTGCTATGGACCGGCAACAAGCATTTTCAGGGATTGAACCAGTTCTTTAAAATGCTTGAAGAGAATGTCTACAAGATTCAATACAGGGTTATGCTTTCGCGGTATCGCGGTAAAACTACTTGTCCTGATTGCCGGGGAACCCGACTGAAAAAAGAAGCGATGTATGTGAAGGTGGGAGGAAAGTCTGTTCAGGACTTGGTTTTATTACCCATTGATGAACTTCAGGACTTCTTTGTCAAACTGAAACTTTCAGATCACGAAACTCAAATTGCAGAACGCATCCTGACAGAAATTAATAACCGTCTGGAATTTTTAACTGATGTCGGGTTGGGCTATCTGACTCTGAACCGGCTTTCATCAACTCTTTCCGGAGGTGAATCACAGCGGATTAATCTTGCGACTTCGCTAGGTAGCAGTTTGGTCGGATCCATGTATATTCTGGATGAACCAAGTATCGGTCTCCATTCCAGGGATACGGTCCGATTAATAAAAGTACTTCGGAAACTACAGAAATTGGGCAACACCGTTTTGGTTGTTGAACACGATGAAGAAATTATCCGCGAAGCCGATGAAATTATTGATATTGGTCCTTTGGCCGGAAGATTGGGAGGCGAAGTCGTTTTCCAGGGAACACACGAGCAACTGGAATCTTCATCCGAAAGTCTTACTGCAAAATACCTGACCCATCGGGAGAAAATTGATGTACCTCAGACACGTCGAAAATGGAGTAACTTCATCGAAGTGACCGGGGTACGCGAGAATAATCTGAAGAATGTCAGCGTAAAATTTCCGATGAATACCATTTGTGTGGTTACCGGTGTAAGTGGCTCTGGAAAATCATCACTGGTTTCCAAAGTCCTGTATCCTGCATTAGCCAAAATGTTTGGAGGTTTCAGCGAAAAAACCGGGCAACACGACATGATCCGGGGTGATTTTAACCTGATTACTTCCATCGAGTTTGTTGATCAGAATCCTATCGGAAAATCATCACGCTCCAATCCGGTGACTTACCTGAAAGTTTATGACGAGATCAGGAAATTGTATTCCGAACTGCAAAGTTCCAAATTCAACGGATTCAAACCATCACATTTTTCGTTCAACATAGAAGGTGGCCGGTGTGAAGAATGCCAGGGTGAAGGCGAAATTACTGTTGAGATGCAGTTTATGGCCGACATTCACCTGATTTGCGAAAGCTGCAAAGGGAAGCGGTTTAGAGACGAAATTCTGGAAGTCACCTTTGAGGGGAAAAATATTTACGATATCCTGGATTTAACGGTTGATGAAGCCATTGATTTCTTTGGAAGCCATAAATCGCCTTCTGCAAAAAAAATCGCCAAACAACTAAAACCCTTACAGGACGTTGGTTTGGGCTATGTGAAACTCGGACAGTCGTCGAGCACCTTGTCGGGTGGTGAAAGTCAACGCATAAAGCTGGCATCTTTCCTGGCAAAAGAAAAAGGTAGTCCGTCGCTGTTCATTTTCGACGAACCGACCACCGGTCTTCATTTTCATGATATCCGTAAATTGCTCGATTCGTTTAATGCTCTGATTTCGCGCGGTCACAGTATCATTATTATTGAGCACAACCTGGATGTGATTAAATGCGCCGATTGGGTGATTGATTTGGGACCGGAAGGCGGAAAAGATGGTGGAAGGGTAATTTTCGAAGGCAAACCTGAAGACCTGATCAAAATTCCGGAATCATACACAGGCGCCGCGTTGAAAGAGAAAATACTATTGTAGACTCTATAACTTCAAATCCAAATTATTAAAATTGTCTGAAATCTAATTGGTTAAGATGGTGAATCTTTAGTTAGTCGCAAGTTCAAATACTTTAGGTTGGCATTGTTTTTGAGATTGAAATAATAAATCTTAAATTTATAGAACCCAAACTAACCAATCAGAATGGCATCCTTGAAAAGAGACCGTCGTTTTCTTTTAATGCTATTATGTTTTCTTTCGTTTGTTACAGTTCGTGCACAAACCAACGATGACCTGCCAACCAAGCTCGCCGAAGAATTTCATGCCCTTTCTGAAAATGCCCCTGCCGAGATAGCTTATATCCAGACCAGTAAAGACATCTACGAGACAAGTGAAGACTTGTGGTTCAAGGTTTATCTGCTCGATTCAAGATTCCTGATGCCTTCGTTACTCAGCAAAACCTTATATCTGCAATTATTAAATAGTACAACCCGAAAATCAGTTTGGGATGAGAAATACGAGATTCAGGATGGCTTTGCCAATGGGCGGGTTTACCTCGAAAGTTCGTTGCCCGAAGGCGATTATTTGCTGGCAGTCTATACGGAGAATTCGTTCTTTAACGATACTTCAGAGTTCAAAGCAGTGAAGAGGATCATTGTCAAACAGGACATTAATTTATCTGTGCCGGAACCATTAAAATCTGAGATTCCTGATAAAAACAATCTGAATAAAAATATTCAATTCACAACTTTCCCCGAAGGAGGAATACTTGTTTTAGGAATACAATGTAAACTGGCTTTTAAAGCAGTAAATCCAAGTGGTGAACCCATTAATGTTGAAGGAATCTTGTTCGAAAACAACCAGCCCATTAAGGAATTTAAATACTTTCATAACGGAATGGGCAGCTTCGAATTTAAACCTGATGCCGAAAAGAAATATCATATCCGATTGACACATCCTTCGGTTGATAGTACTTTTCTTTTACCTGAAATAGAAAAAGCTGGAATGTCTCTTAAACTATTCCATCGGGAGAAGGATACATTGACTTTTAAAATATCTCAATTCCCAGACTTTGTTGAGCGTGATTTTTATGTAAGGGCTCAGTGTAGGGGTGTGGTTTATGCTATGGCAACTGGAAAAGTAACCAAAGAAATACGGATAAAAATTCCACTTTCATTGTTTCCGCAAGGCATTGCCGAAGTGACTCTTTTCAATGAAGAGCTGGTTCCGGTAGCTGAAAGACTGGTTTATATCAATCCTGATCGAAAAATTTATCTTACTGCCGATTTATCCAAAGACATATTTACAACAAGGGGAAAGGTCAATTTGAAAATAACAGCGAAAGATGAATCAGGTTACCCGGTTTCAGCTAATCTTGAAGTTAGCGTTTTCGATAAGCTTTATCAAAATTCCGGTGATTCCAGTAACATTCTTTCGCACGTCTATCTTTCCTCGCAACTTAAGGGAAGGATTTACAACCCGTCGTATTATTTTAACAGCAGCAACAAAGGAAGGGAAGAAGCCTTGGATTTACTGATGCTCACCCAGGGTTGGCGGAAGTATATTTGGAGTGAGAAAAACCTGAAAAGTACTGGCGAAATCAAGGAAAAGGTCATTTTTGATGGAGTTTCAGGGGAAATTTACATACCGGAAAGAAAAAACAAAATCCCCAGGGATCAGACTTTTGTGATGGCCTTTGCGCCAAACAAGGATAGCTTAAAAATTATCATACAAGCCGATTCTTTGGCGAGGTTTGATGTTTCTACCGAACTTTTAAAACGAAGCGAGGATGATTACGTTTATCTGAAACCTTTTAGTTCGTATCCAAATCAACAAGTAAAGTCTTGGGATCCTTTGGCATTACCTGAATATGAACTTCATATAAAACTAACTGATCCTTTTAAAACAATTAATCGATTGATGCTGAACAAACATGTTTGTTTTCCTTTGGAAAATTTGAATGTTAGATTTGCAGATACATTGAATCAATATGAAATTGATGCCAATGTCGTCAGGATCAAAGATGTTTCGATCAAAGGAAAAAGAGCAAATATGATTCGTGGAAAATATTTAGGAATGCTGGATAGTCTTGCAAAGTATGATTATCTGGCTTCAAGAGACGATTATGTCTGTTTCTATGGCGTTTTAAATTGTCCAAGGCATGTTCGTGAACCTGGTTACAGAAAGCCAACTGATGGATTGACATATTATAAAATCATGAACTATGGATTAAGTAATGAATATGTGGTTGACGTCAGATATCATGCTCCTACTACTCCAAGATATTCGGAGCAAGATTTACTAAAGATTAATAATTTGGTTAGGGTGAAAGGATATTACGGAAGGCGTGAGTTTTATCAGCCCAACTACGATTTGAATAAGGGAGAAGAATCGATCCCCGATTTCCGAAATACTTTGTTATGGGAACCTTCGGTTATTACTGACGAAAACGGTGAAGCCACGTTAAGTTTCTTTTGTTCGGATATTTATACCGACTTTGTGGGACGGATTGAAGGAGTGAGCGATGATGGATTATTAGGAGCTGGAACATTTAAATTTACAGTGAGAAAAGAAAAGCTTGTTCCATAAGGCCATATTAGGACAGAGATGCTGTTTAATTAGTTTTCAGGTTCCGTTAGGAACAAAAGGTCGGTAGAAAAAATTGAAAATATGCAATCCTTTTGTCCCTAGCGGGACAAGACCAGACATATAAATTTGCGATTCTACCGATAGATTTTCCCTAACGGGAAATTTTTAAGCGATTTCTGATGTCTAAATATCAAAAAAGTGATTCTGGTATGAGAAAAACACTCTTAATATTTCTATTAATTAGCCTTGCATTGACGGCATACAATCAGGTAATTAAAGGTACTGTTCTTGACCAGAAAACCAAAGAAGCCATCTTTTCGGCTACCGTTTATTTTAATGGAACCACCATTGGAACTCTAACCGGCGACAAGGGGAACTTTGTATTGGATGTAACAAAAAATGTTCCTATGCCGGTTACTGTGAGTATGTTGGGGTATAATTCGGCTACAATTAATTCTACCACATATTTAACAGGCAATCCATTGATCATTCATCTTACGCCAAAAGTTTATGAATTAGATGAATTTGTGATTAAAGCAAAACCTGTTGCAAGAGACCGGAAGTATAACCTGTTTCTCTTTAAAAATGAATTTCTTGGGAAATCGGTGAACGCACAAAACTGCGAAATAGTGAATGAAGAGGATATAACTTTTAATTATGAATCAGATCGTGATACGCTGAAAGCCTATGCTTCGAAACCGCTCCAAATCATTAACCGGAAACTCGGCTATAAACTCACCTGTTACCTCGATAAATTTGAATATTATAAAGTGTCCAAATCTTTTATTTACGAAGGGAACCTTATTTTTAATGAAGATCTGGCTATTAATAATCCTGAAAGGCCAGTCATTGAGCGAAGACGCAGAATCGCATACCATGGTTCAAGAATGCACTTCTTCAGATCGCTTTGGATGAATGATTTGAAATCGGCCGGATTTGTGGTCTATAATTCTACCAGTGATTATCTCGACTATAAAAGTATTGTCTTTGAAGATGACAAATACCGAAAATTTCTTTCCTTTAAAAATTACCTTGCAATCAGTTATAATTCAAAACTTCCAACCAGCAGCATCTTATTTCTGAAAGAAAAAGTATTTTTTGATAAAAACGGCTATTTCGGTGAATCATCTATTTCCTGGGAAGGAAGAATGGCGAGTCAGCGAATCGGCGACCAACTCCCTTACGAATACATTGATCAATAACAAGTTCTCAAATACCCTAAAAGGATGCGTCCCTATTTTGATGACCGGATTTTTAAAAGAGTTAACAAGGATTATGGTGCATATTACTTAAGGAAATTGCATCCGCGTGTTCTTGTATTCGCTGTCATTTTGGCCATTTTCACAGGGAGTACTGTTGCACTTATTCCATACTTCATTTTCAAATTTCAGAATGGTAAGTATATCTATTCTACCAGACAAATCACTGTAGAAAACCTTTTTACACCCGATAAACCGGGAGGACTTTCATTACCTCCACCTCCGGAAAGTCCTGCTTCTGCGCAGGCTTCGGTCAGATTAAAAGAGCCGGTTGAAAAATATTTAGCTCCAGAAATTGTGGATACAGTTGTTCCTTTTAAGAAATCGCCAGCAATCTCAACAGATACAATAATGGCTAAAATGGAAGGTCCGGAAATAATTCGTGGTTCTGTTAACGGATCTGGCTCAGGTTCAGGATCAGGTAGAGGAACCGGAAGTGGGAGTGGGGACGGAAATGGTAATGGATTGTATTCAAAAGCAGACGTTATGCCAACATTTAGGGGAGGCGATATCAACAAATTCAGGGAATGGGTGCAGAAAAAAACGAAATATCCTCGGATCGCTACAGAAAACGGTATTCAGGGGAAAGTGTATATTACTTTTGTTATCGAAACCGACGGCTCAGTTTCAGAAGTAAAAATTGCCCGTGGCGTTGATCCACTCATCGATAATGAAGCACTAAAATCGGTACAGTCATCACCCCGATGGACTCCGGGAATGAATAAGGGAATAGCAGTCCGGGTAGCTTATATGATTGCTGTGAATTTTGAGCTATAGATAATGACATCATTTTCTGCGATAGTCCAGTCATCCTAAACTTGTTTCAGGATCTCATCGCATTGAATTTCAGACCCTGAAATAAATTCAGGGGGACCAGATTCCCGGTTGTTTTGACTTTTGATAAAGTCCTATGACACTAAATCAGGACTAGAAAATATCCCACAAAAAAAAGAGGTTGAACCCTGTGATTCAACCTCTTCATCATTAAAATATTTTCCCTTATACACGTTTTTCTTTGATACGGGCTTTCTTACCTGTAAGATCACGTAAATAATACAATTTTGCCCGGCGAACACGACCTCTTTTGTTTACTTCAATCAAATCGATGAAAGGTGAAAACAGAGGAAAAATTCTTTCCACACCAATATTTCCTGACATTTTGCGAACAGTGAAGGTTTTTGTAAGACCTTCGCCATTAACCTGAATGACAACGCCACGGAAGTTCTGGATACGCTCTTTGTTACCCTCACGAATCTTGTAGTGAACGGTAATAGTATCTCCTGAATTAAATTGCGGCTGTTCCTTGGTTTCAACAGCAAACGCGTTTTGTGCAACTTTAATTAAATCCATTTCTTTGAGTTTTTAGTGGCAATATTACCTCATTTAAATGAGTAAGAGATTGCTAAAATGTGGCGCAAAAATAATAAAATTTTCCACACCACAAACATCTGGAGAACTGATTATTTATAATTGATTAATGATTATTATTCCTGATTGCTGTTAGTTTGTTTTTTAACTCATCATTCATAACTCATTATTCATAATTGTTTAATGGCTTGGCTTTCCAACCATTTTCAAGTGATCACCAGTCTGATCAACAATGATCTTTTTCCACCATTCCGGATAACCAGGCTGATTTGGCATTGGCGCTATTCCGGTTTCAGTGCGTTCAAAAACGCCATCTTTCTCTTTTTTGATGTTGCCGTCCATGAACTTCACAAAAAGATATTGTGAAAGTTTCTTCCATTCTTTGGTCATTCCGTTAGCCTGATTCACTGAATAATCGGTTAAGAATTGACGGGATTCACTCTTCTTTCCTGCATTCCACAGATTCTGAGCGGCCATATCAACACTTGGCGTATAGGCTACAAATTTATCTTCCAGGTTTTTCTGAACTTTTTGAACGTCCGGAATCATGGCATCGTACCGGAGATAGGTAAAGTTGGACACGACATTGAAAATCCAGAAAGCGGCTGTTTCAGAGTATGTGAGCATGTCGCCATTACCCACTTTAAAGCATTCCGGTATTTCTGTAATTCCACAATACATTGGAGTATAACAAGTGCTGTAAGCATCGTCAACACCAAACCAGATGATTCCACCAATCGGATCTGGCAACCACGACCTTGATTGGGTTACAAATGAAAAACCGGTCTGTTGGGTTGAGATGGCACGCTCGTTCACATAATTGGCAGAATCAACTTTAAAGGTGAGTGGTCTCCAGCGGTAAGGCAGCTTAAACGGACCGGCTCCAACATCTTTGGTCATATCCAATGCTGTACCTTCGTAATGGTCGCGCATCATGCCCATCACATCCTGAACGCTGAGTTTTTTATCAGGTTTAATCCATAAAGGCATACGATTCGAAGGAAATTTATTTTCCCCATCGTGCTTCACATTTCCAAGAGCATATTCCTCATATTGCTTCATTCCTGAATATACCTTGTTAAATCCGGCATAAACACGGCCGTCACTGAAGCGTGCTCCACTGAAGTCAACCGGTGCATAAACGTCAGAAAAACTAAAGTCTTTATTTTTTCCGTCGAACCAGCCTTTTTCGCGGGCAAACGAAATCACATCTTTGGCAAACAGACAGTTAGCCGGATCGTTCATCGGAAAAGTGGTGATACGCGCCTGGTTGGCATGACCACTAATGTATCCGTCAGGAATGCGCTGGGCTACCCAAACTGCACCCTTTTCGCCATCACCTTTACTGATCATCTCCATAATCCAAACTTCATTCGGATCGGAAATGGAAAATGATTCACCGGAACTGGCATATCCATATTTATCCATCAGATCAGCGATAACCTCGATGGCTTCACGTGCGGTTTTTGCACGTTGTAACGCCACATAAATTAAACTGCCATAATCCATAATGGCACCCGATTGCTTGGCCAGCTCTTCACGTCCGCCGTAAGTTGTTTCACCAATGGCAACCTGGTATTCGTTAATGTTTCCGACAACACTGTAGGTGTGTGCAACTTGCGGTATGCGTCCTAAAAATTTACCGGTGTCCCATTCATAAATATCCCGGAAAGTATTGGCTGGGTAGTCCTGAGCTGGCTGATAATATAATTCGCCGTAGAGCGTGTGCGAATCGGCAGCATAAGTGATCATCGTTGAACCGTCGATTGAAGCGCCCCTGGTAATTAAAAAGTTGGTGCAAGCCTGAGAAATCTGAGCTCCCCAGATTATTGTCAAAGCTGACATTAAAACAATACGTTGAAGATTTTTAATCATGAATATTTGATTTAAATTTTTTCGTCTGGCAAATATATCAGAAAAAAGGAATAAGGAAAGGGATAAAAATCAGCATTTCATGTCACATAAAGATCTGATCTTTTCTAAAAGATCGGATCCCCCTATATCTTTTTCCAAACAGCCATGGCCAAACAAACCCAACCTGCGACAAACGATAATCCTCCAATTGGTGTAATTGCTCCAAAAACTCTTATTCCTGAAAGAGAGAGCACATATAAACTTCCGGAGAATAAAATGATTCCGGAAATGAGAAATATTCCCGCCCGGCTAATCCATTTGGAGTTTATGTGAAAGCCAATTAACCCGATTAGTAACAATCCAAGTGCATGATAGAATTGGTAGTCAACAGCAGTTTTGTATATCTGTAACATTTCGGGCGAAAGTCGGGCTTTTAAAGCATGAGCGCCAAAGGCACCTAACAAAACGGCCAAAACCATAAAAACAGCCCCTGCTAATAGTATATTTCGATTTTTCATTCTATTCAGTTTTAAACCACATAGACACATAGTTCACATATGTTTTAATTCTCTATGTGTCCTATGTGTCTATGTGGTAAAGTTTAACCGCCAGCAACCAATTAATCCAGCTTATGAATTACCAATCCGGAGCGAAGTTTTGGCTCGAACCAGGTAGTTTTCGGAGGCATAATGTTTCCTGAATCGGCAATGTTAATTAACTGCTGCATCGAAACCGGATAAAGTGCGAAAGCTACTTTCATGTCACCACCATCTACGCGTTTTTTCAATTCGCCTAAACCACGGATTCCGCCAATAAAATCAATACGTGTTGAAGTCCGGAGATCAGAAATTCCCAAAATCTGATCGAGTACCAGATTCGATAAAATAGTCACATCCAAAACGCCAATCGGATCGTTATCGTTGTAGGTTCCCGGTTTGGCATTCAGTTTATACCAGTTTCCGGAAAGGTACATGCTGAATTCGTGCAGTTTGGCTGGTTTATAAATTTTGATTCCCGCCAGTTCAACATCGAAACTCTGAGCGAGTTTATCGAGCAATTCAGCTTCTGTTAAACCATTCAGATCTTTTACGGTACGATTGTAGTCGATAATCTGCAATTGATTATCCGGAAAATGAACGGCCATAAAGAAATTATATTCTTCGTTGCCGGTATGGTTCGGGTTCTGGCTTTGTTTTTCGAGTCCGATGCGCGCAGCAGCGGCTGTGCGGTGATGTCCGTCGGCAACATAAGTAGCCGGAACTTTGGTCGCAAAAAGTTCCTCGATTTTCTGGTTGGTTGAAGGATCGTTTATTGTCCAGAAATGGTGACCAAAACCATCTTCAGCTACAAAATCGTAATCGGCTTTCTGATTTTTCACAATCGATTCTACAATGGCATCAATTTCAGGAACGGCACAATACGAAAAGAAAACCGGTTCGATGTTGGCGTTCAGATAACGGGTTAAAATCATGCGATCTTCCTCTTTATCCGGACGGGTTAATTCGTGTTTTTTAATGATTCCCTGGTGGTAATCTTCGCAGGAGGCAGCGCCAACAATGCCATACTGCGTGCGTCCATTCATGGTTTGCGCGTAGATGTAATATT
>Ga0209261_10000106_pt1 | contig 21676 bp, 23 predicted proteins | sample DOMMetBare1Fresh_FD_187470 | JGI IMG/M metagenome (GOLD analysis project Ga0209261, IMG submission 187470) | Wetland sediment microbial communities from St. Louis River estuary, USA, under dissolved organic matter induced mercury methylation -... | ecosystem: Environmental > Aquatic >...
TCAGAAGGTTTGACGCATCAAGCGTGCCACCCGAGGCCGACCCGGCGCCGATCAACGTATGGATCTCGTCGATGAACAGGATCGCGTTTGAGTTTGCCTTGAGTTGTTTGAGCACGCCCTTCAGCCGTTGCTCGAAATCACCGCGGTACTTGGTGCCCGCGAGCAGCGCGCCCATGTCGAGCGAATAGACGTTGGCCTTCTCAAGGATCTCCGGTACGTCGCCCTTGATGATCCGCCATGCCAGACCCTCGGCAATCGCGGTTTTGCCCACTCCGGCCTCACCGACCAGCAGCGGGTTGTTCTTGCGCCGGCGGCACAAAACCTGGATGACGCGTTCGACTTCAAGCTCGCGTCCGATCAGCGGATCGATCTTGCCATCCTTGGCGAGCTGGTTAAGGTTCATCGTGTACTGCTCGAGCGGCGAAGCCTGTTCGCGGCCCTGTTCCTGCTCCGGTGCCTCTTCGCCCGACTGCTGCTTGGCCTTTTCGTCGGCCTGCGGCGACTTGGTGATGCCGTGCGAAATGAAGTTGACGACATCGAGCCGGGTCACGCCTTGCTGGTGCAGGTAGTACACCGCGTGCGAGTCCTTCTCACCGAAGATCGCCACCAGCACGTTGGCCCCGGTGACCTCTTTCTTGCCGTTCGAAGTCGACTGCACGTGCATGATCGCGCGCTGGATCACGCGCTGGAAACCCAGCGTCGGCTGCGTGTCGGCCTCGGAGTTCGGCGGCAGGATCGGCGTGTTGTCGCCAATGAAATTCTGCAGGCTCTTGCGCAGGTCCTCGATGTTGCAGGCGCAAGCGCGCAGCACTTCGGCGGCCGACGGATTGTCCAACAGTGCCAGCAACAGATGCTCGACGGTGATGAATTCGTGTCGCGCCTGGCGAGCCTCGACAAAGGCCATGTGCAGACTGACTTCCAATTCCTGCGCGATCATGCTTCCTCCATCACGCACTGCAGCGGATGCTGGTGCTGGCGTGAATAACTGCAAACCTGCTCGACCTTACTGGCTGCAACGTCCCGCGGATACACGCCGCAGACACCGCGGCCTTCGTGGTGCACCTTCAGCATGATCTGGGTCGCCTGCTCGCGTCCCTTGCCGAAGAACTTCTGCAGCACGCCAACCACAAACTCCATCGGCGTGAAATCGTCATTGAGCAGTACAACCTGGTACATCGGCGGCGGTTTGACCCGAGAAGTCTTCTTCTCGGTCACTGTCCCATCACCCAGCCGCTCGCTCATGGATCCATTCTAGGCAAGGCGCCGTTCCCCGACAGACCAGAAAAGCGTACTAATCATAAGTTAACTCAGGTGCTTGCCGCCTTCCGCCGTTCAGATCAGCCGACGCGTCGTTGCGCGCGACGCACGGTTGGACTCGTCGCCTTCAAGACCCAAAATGGTGTCTCCCTGCACAAATCACAAGCGCTCCCGGGAGGCGGACGGCGTTACTCAGGCCTAGAAGGACCCGCCGGCGCGCTCCGGTGACCTCTGCGTTCTCGCCGCGCCAGACCTTGACGCGAGCACTGATTTGCACAAAGAATGCGCAGCCGCAGATGTCGAAGTGAGGCAGAAGCGGACCGGCGACCGGCGGGACGCACAATTCCGGCGGTCGTAATGGAGGGGGTCGGGCTGCGCTCGCAGGAGTTTGCGGCGACCGGACAGAGACGTACGAAAAGGAAGAACAGATGGCAACAGGCACGGTGAAGTGGTTTAACGACGCGAAGGGCTACGGCTTCATCACTCCCGACGGAGGCGGCGAGGATTTGTTCGCCCACTTCTCGGCGATCCAGATGGGCGGGTTCAAGACCCTCAAAGAAGGGCAGAAGGTCAATTTCGAGGTCGTGCAGGGCCCAAAAGGTAAGCAGGCGTCGAACATCACGGCAGGCAGCTAGCCAACGGCCTGAGCCAAAAAAACCCCGCCGTGGCGGGGTTTTTTGTTGCTTAAGCAACGCAGCCACGTCACATGTTGGCGATCATCGCGTTGCCAAACCCCGAGCAGGAAACCTGAGTCGCACCTTCCATCAGGCGCGCGAAATCGTAGGTGACCGTTTTCGCAAGAATCGATTTCTCCGTCGACTTGACGATCAGATCGGCCGCTTCGGTCCAGCCCATGTGGCGCAACATCATCTCGGCCGACAGAATCTCTGAGCCGGGGTTGACATAGTCCTTGCCGGCGTACTTGGGCGCCGTGCCATGGGTCGCTTCGAACATCGCAACTGAATCGGACAGGTTGGCCCCAGGCGCGATTCCGATGCCGCCGACCTGTGCCGCCAGGGCGTCTGAAATGTAGTCGCCGTTCAGATTCATCGTCGCGATCACGTCGTACTCGGCCGGCCGCAGCAGTATCTGTTGCAGGAATGCGTCGGCGATGACGTCCTTGATCACGATGTCGCCGTGCTTCGCCTTGATCTTCATCCAAGGGCCGCCGTCAAGAAGCTGCGCGCCGAATTCCTTCTGTGCCAGCGCGTAGCCCCATTTGGCAAATGCGCCCTCGGTGAACTTCATGATGTTGCCCTTGTGGACAAAGGTCAGGCTCTTGCGCCTGTTGTCAAGCGCGTACTGGATCGCTTTGCGGACGAGTCGCTCCGTGCCCTCGCGCGAAACCGGCTTGATGCCGATGCCCGAAGTGGCCGGGAAACGGATTTTCTTCACACCCATTTCATCCTGCAGGAACTTGATGAGTTTCTTCGCCTTGTCCGATTCCGCTTCGTACTCGATCCCGGCATAGATGTCTTCTGAGTTCTCCCGAAAGATCACCATGTCGGTCTTCTCGGGCTCTTTGACCGGGCTGGGCACGCCCTTGAAGTAGCGCACCGGTCGCAGACACACGTACAGGTCCAGTTCCTGGCGCATGGCAACATTGATCGAACGGATGCCGCCGCCGACCGGGGTCGTGAGCGGCCCCTTGATCGACACCACGTATTCCCTCAGGACCTGCAGCGTCTCCTCAGGCAGCCAGACATCCGGGCCATACACTTTCGTCGACTTCTCGCCGGCGAAAATCTCCATCCAGATGATCTTGCGCTTACCGCCGTAGGCCTTGGCGACCGCCGCGTCGACCACCTTGATCATCACCGGGGTGATGTCAACCCCCGTACCGTCACCTTCAATGTAGGGAATGATGGGTTGGTCGGGCACGGAGAGAGAAAAGTCTTTGTTGACGGTGATCTTTTGCCCTTCCTTGGGCACCTTGATGTGCTGGTACATGGAGTCTCCGGCTGATGGGGAATCTTGTTCTGGCGGGTGTTCCGAGCGGGACCGGACCAATCGCCGCTGTTCAACCGGCAATCTTACTCGCCCCGCCTTTCCAATCCGTCAACCGGGGTCGATACCGACACGTTACGGCTATTGACGCAATGCCGTCCGCGGCCGGACTTCCGGTCGTCGCTCAACCTAGGACCGACCGAAAGGGAGCTTCATGAACAAACTGATCGCTGCACTGATTTCGACGCTTTTCGCAGGCGCCGTTCTTGCGCAAGCCGCCCCGGCAGCGCCGGCCAAGCCCGCAGCTCCGGCCTCCTCGGCTGTCGCCGGCCCGGCCCCCGTAGTGAAGTCAGACACTAAGGCGGAAGCCAAGGCCGAACCCAAAGATGTTAAGAAAGCGAAGGTCACCAAGAAATCCAAGAGGTCCAAGAAGGCCGAAGCTGCCAAGCAGTAAGCTTCGCGCCTAATGCCAAAAGGGCAGGGCCCAAGGGTCTTGCCCTTTTCTGTCTGTTTTGTCTCAAATGTGCATGATCGGTCTTCGCCAAGTCCTCCTAGGGCTATCGCTCTTGCCGTTGCTCGCCGCCGCCCAGGGAGCAGCACTTCCGCCACAACCCACAATCAAGCTCACGGCCGGAATCCATGTGATTACGGCGGAAGTCGTCGCGAACAACGAGACAATGACTCGTGGCCTGATGTTCCGAGAGCGGCTGGCGCCAAATCACGGGATGGTTTTCCTGTATCGCGACAAGTCGACGCTGTGCATGTGGATGCGCAATACGCTGATTCCGCTGTCGGTCGCGTTCATGGACGACGACGGCACCATCGTCAACATCGAGGACATGGCGCCCAGGACCGACGCCAGTCATTGCGCCGTCAAACCCGTCCGCTTCGCTCTCGAAATGGAGCGCGGCTGGTTCGACAAACGCGGCCTGAAACCAGGAGCGAAGATCGGCGGGCTGCCGAGAGCGCCCTGAGTCGCTCCACACGCTTCCTTTCCTTCGGCATCTTCCCGCCGCCGAGCGGCCGCGATCCGTCAGCCAAGATTCTTCGCCGCGAAGTCCCAGTTGGCCAGGCTGTTGAGAAACGTCTCGACGAATTTGGGCCGCGCATTGCGGTAGTCGATGTAGTAGGCGTGTTCCCACACGTCGATCGTCAGGAGCGCCTTGTCCGTCGTCGTGAGCGGTGTAGCGGCATTGCTCGTATTGACGATGTCGACCGTGCCGTCCGCCTTCTTCACCAGCCAGGTCCAGCCAGAACCGAAGTTGCCGACCGCGCTCTTCGTAAAGGCATCCTTGAACGCGGCGTATGAGCCCCACTTCTTGGCGACCGCCGCCGCCACAGCGCCTGTGGGCTCACCGCCGCCGCCGGGCTTCATGCTGCTCCAGAAGAAGGTGTGATTCCACACCTGCGCTGCGTTGTTGAATACACCGCCCGAGGACTTCTTGACGATTTCCTCCAGCCGCGCGTTTTCGAACTCGGTGCCTTTGATCAGGTTGTTGAGATTATTGACGTAGGCCTGATGATGCTTGCCGTAGTGAAACTCGAACGTTTCCTTCGAAATGTGGGGCGCGAGGGCATCCATCGCGTATGGCAGCGGAGGCAAGGTGTGTTCCATGAGTGACATCCTTCACAAGAGGGTAGGAGATCGTATGCCAGAAAGCAGAGTGTGGGATTCTAGTCACGTCAGTCTTGTGGTTGTCTCCGCTCCAGTTCCAGGCGTTCGACACGCGTATCCGCCCCGCCGCGCGCGAAACGCAGCCGCAATTGATCTCCCGGGGACAACTGTCGCGCATCGCGCACGCTGCGGCCATCGGGTGCAAATGCCATGGCGTAACCACGGGCAAGCACGGCGTTCGGGTCGAGCGCGGTCAGCGAAGCAGTGAGCGACTCGATCTGGCCGTGGCGCCCTTTCTGCCCGCGCTGCACTCGCGCAGCGAGACATGCACAGACTTCCTGCACACGCGCGCGCGGCGCATGCGCCTCGGGTCGAAGTCGCGCCAGCCACTGAGTCGACCGCCCAATCGCCAGCTGCCGGCAGCTCAGCGCCTGTGCCGCGGAGTGCCCAAGCCGCGACAGCAACCCTGTCACACGCCCGTCAAGGCCACGCAGCGGCGCGCGCGGCAGTGCGAGCGCACGAGTCGCGTAGTCATGGCGCTGCTGCAGAAGATCGAGTTGCCGTCGGGCACCGGCCTGCAGATTACTCAAGCGCTTTTCAACTATTTCGAAGAGACTGGCACGGTCTGGCGCTGCGATCTCCGCGGCGGCTGTCGGCGTGGCCGCGCGCACATCGGCAGCAAAGTCGGCGATCGTGAAATCCGATTCGTGCCCGACCCCGACCACGACAGGAATCCGGCACGACCGAATAGCTCTTGCGACGACTTCTTCGTTGAACGCCCACAAGTCTTCGATCGACCCTCCGCCTCGGACCAGAAGCACGACATCGACTTCGTTACGCGCCGACACCTGCGCGAGCATCTGTGCTATTCGCACACCTGCACCTTCGCCCTGCACCGGTACCGGATAAACGATCAAGTGCACGTAGGGCGCCCGTCGACGCAACGCGCTCAGCACGTCTCGCAGTGCCGCCGCCTGCACGGACGTCACGACGCCGATCGCACGCGGCAGCGCCGGCAATGGTCGCTTCAGCGTCCCGTTGAACAATCCCTCGGCCGCCAATCGCTCCTTCAGACGCAGGAATTCCTCAAATAACCGACCGAGGCCGGCACGCTGCATGGATTCAACGTTCAGTTGATACTCGCCGCGCGCTTCATACAGGCCCACCTGTGCCAAAACCTCAACCTCTTCACCGTCGCGCGGTGCGAAGTTCACCAGCGCGTTGCGCCCGCGAAACATCGCGCATCGCACTTGCGCCGCGGCGTCCTTCAGGGTGAAGTACCAATGCCCGCTTGCCGCGCGCGCCAGGTTGGCGATCTCGCCGCGAACCCGCACCAGCGGGAAGCCGCGCGAAAGCAACCCAGCAACGGCGCGGTTTAGCGCGGATACCGTCATCGGATCCCGCGCCGTTATTGGATTTTCGTTCTCGGATGCAGGCATCATGCGGCTCCGCGGGTCGAAACTGTCCACACAGGCGCACCGCGCCTCGGCTGAACGGTTTTGGGCCGTCCCTCAAAGGCGGGGGTCCTTCTAAGCACTTGATTCAAAGGCAGTATTCCAGATGCACAACGAGCGCGCAGTCTACGTAATCTCACACCCGGCGCGGATTTGCGGCGTTTCAGCACCGGTTGTTCACATATTTGTCCACAGAAACTGTGGAAATCCGTGTCATGCAAGCGCAGCGAGGGGTGCAGCGATGCACCGACTACACTTCGCGTTCAAAGTGCAAAGCTGAGGAGGGGCAAGGACTTGTTCGCGATCGTACAGGCCATCGGTTGGCCAATCTGGCCGTTGCTCGCGGCGTCGGTCATTGCCCTGACCCTGATCATTGAGCGCAGCATCGCGCTCCGGCGCGACAAAGTGATTCCCCAGTCGTTGCTGCAGGACGTGTTGAACCTGGTCGCAAGAAGACAGGTCAACCCCGAAGTGATCGTCAAGCTTGAACGAAGCTCGCCGCTAGGGCGCGTGCTGGCAGCCGCGCTGCGCAACGTGCGCGCACCACGCGCGATTGCAGGCGCGGCCGTTGCCAATACGGGCGGTCATATCGCGCATGATCTGGCACGTTACCTCTCGCTGCTGGGTTCGATCGGATCGATCGCGCCTCTGCTCGGGCTCCTTGGCACCGTGATCGGCATGATCGATATCTTTGCTTCCCAACAGGCCGGCTCCAATCCGCAACAACTCGCCCACGGCATTTCAATCGCTCTGTACTGCACCGCATTCGGCATCATCGTAGCCGTGCCGTCCGTTCTGTCATACCGGCACTTCAAGGCACGCATCGAGGACTTTCTGGTCGAGATGGAAGACCAGTCGCAGCGCTTGCTCGAGGTCCTGTTTGCCGATCGATACGACCCCACCCCGCGATGAAATTCAGGCGCGCACTGGACGAGGAGCCGGAACTGAATCTGATTCCTCTGATCGATGTGATGCTGATCGTGCTGATATTTCTCGCGGTCACCACGACCTACTCGCGCTTCGCCGAATTGCGCATCGAACTGCCGAAGGCCGACGCGAAGGCCACGCAGAACCGGCCGAACGAAGTGGTGATCGGCGTCACCGCTGACGGCCGCTATGCTCTCGATAAGAAGCTGCTCGCCAAGTCCGACGTCAATGGATTGGTCGAAGCCCTGAGCATTGCCACACGGGGCCGCACCGATGTGCTGCTGGTCATCCACGCCGATGCGCAGACGCCGCACCAGGCGGTTATCCATGTGATGGAAGCAGCGCGCATCGCGCAACTGCCGCGCATCAGTTTTGTCACCGAGCGGCAAAGCGCCGCCGCGCAATGATTTGAATCTCAACGACCTGTCCAATCGGGCGGAGCGCACGCTGCACGCGGTGTGGCGCAAGCGCGGTCTCGCAGCATGGCTGCTGCTGCCTCTGGCACTGGTGTATCGGGCGGCGCGCTCAATTCATGCGCTGAGCTACCGTGCCGGGCTGTTTCGTGCCTGGCGCGTTGGCGTGCCGGTCATCGTCGTTGGCAATCTGTATGTCGGCGGAACGGGCAAAACGCCGCTGACCCTTGAAATCGTCCGCGCTCTGGTCGCGCGCGGCCACCGGCCCGGCATCGTGACCGGCGGTTACGGCACCAGCGGCCGCGATGTGCGGATCGTCGAAACGAACGCGCGTGCGAGCGAGGTCGGCGATGAACCCCTGCTGATGGCGCAGTCGGTTCAGGCCATCGGAGTGCCGGTTGTGGTCGGTCGCGATCGAGTCGCGGCGTGCCGCATTCTGCTCAGCGTTCACCCCAGATGCGACATCATCGTCGCCGACGATGGCCTGCAGCATCGTCGGCTCGCCCGCGACTTCGAAATTGCACTTTTCGACGAGCGGGGACTCGGCAATGGCTGGCTGCTGCCGGCAGGCCCGTTGCGTGATCCACCTGATCGTCTGAAGGATGTATCAGTCGTGGTGTGCCATGGCGCCGTACCAGCGATTCGAATCTACTCACCGCGCTACGAAATGCATACTCAGCTTGGCGACGTTCGGTCACTGGCCGATCCGACGCGCGCCATCACGCTTGAGGGGCTCGTGACGGAACAGCAGCGCGGTTCGTTGCGAATCATCGCCGCCGCGGGCATCGGTGCGCCCGAGCGATTCTTCGCGATGCTGCGCCACGCTGGCCTCGACATCGTGGAGCTGCCATTGCCCGATCACTATGATTTCGCCGAGAACCCGTTCCTGGGGCGGCAGTTCGATCTCGCATTGATCACTGCGAAGGACGCCGTAAAATGCCGCGCAGTGTCATCGATTGCCACCGACGGACGCATGTGCATGGTCCAACTGCGAGCGTCGGTCGACGCCGGATTGATCGACATGATTGAATCCCGGCTCAATTCACCCGCCCACCCTCAAAGCGAGGCTATCCATGGACCCACGGCTGCTTGACATCCTCGTATGCCCGGTCACCAAGGGACCACTTGAGTACGACCGCGAACACCAGGAACTGATCTCGCGCAGCGCCGGGCTCGCTTACCCGATACGCGACGGCATTCCGGTCATGCTCGAAAGCGAGGCGCGCCGTCTTGAAGAGGCGACGCCTGGCTTGCCTCCGGTCTAAGCCGAGACCGCTTCTGCCACTTCCGATGTCCGGCTTTGTCGTCATTGTTCCGGCACGGCTCGCCTCAACGCGGTTGCCGCGCAAGCCACTGGCTGATATTGGAGGCATACCCCTGATCGTCCGTGTAGCGCAACGCGCCGCCCTCAGCAGCGCCGAGCGCGTGATCGTTGCCGCTGACAGCGAAGAGATCGCCGAAGTTTGCCGTTTGCACGGCATCAGCGTCGTGCTTACATCACCCACGCATGCAACCGGAACCGATCGGCTGGCCGAGGCAGCGGAGCGACTGTCGCTCGCCGACGACGCAATCGTGGTCAACGTTCAGGGCGATGAGCCGCTCATACCACCGACGGTGATCAACGACGTCGCTGGCTTGCTGCAGGCTCGACCCCAGTGTGCGATGGCAACGGCTGCACACACCCTGGCGGACGCCGCCGAGTTCTTCAGTCCCAACGTGGTCAAGGTCGTCACCGACGCTGGCGGCCGCGCACTGCTGTTTTCGCGCGCGCCAGTTCCGTGGTCGCGCGACGCCTTTGCCCGTGAACGCGAACGCTTGCCTGCGGGCCTGCCGGCGCTGCGGCACATCGGCCTGTACGCGTACCGTGCCGGATTTCTGCGAGGTTTTTCCAAGCTTGTCCCGGCGCCGATAGAAATGCACGAAAGCCTGGAACAGTTGCGCGCGCTGTGGCACGGACACGGCATCGCGGTGCTTACGCTTGCGGCGGCGTTGCCGCCCGGAGTTGACACTCCCGCAGATCTTGAACACGTGCGTGCGCTGATTGCGACGCACGCATAGACTCGCGCCCTACGAAGTCAGCAAGGAAACGTCGATGAAACGGGTGGCCACCCTGATCTTCCTGGGTGCTCTGCTGTTGACCGGAGCCGCGCTGGCCAAGACATTGCGCTGGGCATCGCAGGGGGACATCCAGACATCGGACCCCTACTCGCAGAATGAATCATTCACCAATTTGTTCTCGCAACAGGTACATGACTCGATGGTCATGCGCGACAAACAGCTGCGCATCGTGCCAGGGCTCGCGACTTCGTGGTCCCAGGTGAACCCAACCACATGGCGCTTCAATCTGCGCAAGGGCGTGAAGTTCCACGATGGCACGCCCTTCACGGCTGACGACGTCGTGTTCTCGTTCACGCGGGCAAGCCACGCCAACTCCCAGATACGGCAGTACGCAATTCCGGTTGGCAAGCCACGCAAGATCGACGATTACACGGTCGAATTCGAACAGGATAAGCCGAACCCCATCACGCTTGAGCACGCGACCTCGGTCTTCATCATGAGCAAGGCGTGGTGCGAGAAGAACAAGGTCAGCAATCCGCTCGATTTCAAGAACAGGGAGGAGACATTCGCTGCCCGCAATGCGAACGGCACCGGGCCCTTCGTGCTTGTGTCGCGCGAACCCGGCATCAAGACCGTGCTGCGGAAGAACCCGAACTGGTGGGGAACGTTCGAGGGCAATGTCACCGACATTGTCTACTCTTCGATCGGATCGGACGCCACGCGCGTGGCGGCGCTGCTGTCGGGCGAGGTCGATTTCATCCTCGATCCGCCGCCGCAGGACATTAATCGCATTAAGACGGCCAAGGACGTCAGACTGATCGAAGGCGTGGAAAACCGGGTAGTGTTCTTCGGTTTCGACCAGCAGCGCGACGAACTGCTGTACTCGAACGTCAAGGGCAGGAACCCGTTCAAGGACGTGCGCGTTCGCCGCGCGGTTTACCAGGCAATCGACATCGAAGCGCTGCGCGGCAAGACGATGCGCGGCGCGGCCTTGCCCACGGGGGGCATCACACCATCGATTCTCGTTTCGAACCCGGACGCGGAGAAACGGCTTCCGTACGACCCCAGTCGCGCCAGACAACTGCTGACCGAGGCAGGGTATCCGAATGGCTTCGAAGTGACGCTTGACTGCCCAAACAACCGCTACATCAACGACGAGGAGATCTGCGTTGCGACGGCCGCGATGCTTGCGCGGGTCGGCATCCAGACCAAGGTCACCGCGCAGCCTCGCGCGACGTACTTTCCGAAGCTGGAGAAGTTTGACACCAGCTTCTACATGCTCGGTTGGGGTGGCGCGGTAACGGATGCACAGACCACGCTCGACCCGGTGCTGCGCACATTCGACAAGACCTCCGGCAAGGGTGGTTTCAACTACGGACGCTATAGCAACCCGAAACTCGACGCCTTGATCGATGCGGCCGCAATCGAGATGAATGCCGACAGGCGCAAGGAACTCATCAGGCAAGCGCTTGCGGAGCACAACGAACAGGTACACCACGTCCCTCTGCACCGGCAGGTGATTCCGTGGGCGGCGCGCGCCAATGTGACGGTCGTGCACCGCGCCGACAACTGGCCGCTTGCGGAATGGATTCGCATCGACTGAACCGAACGACTGAAACGGCACGCCACCCATGAAACAACGAAACGCCTTTTACGCACAATCCGGCGGCGTGACCGCCGTGATCAACGCCTCCGCCGCTGGCGTGATCGAGACTGCACGCAAGCACAGCAAACAGATCGGCAAGGTCTACGCGGGACGCAACGGCATCATCGGCGCGCTGACCGAGGACCTGATCGACACGAGCCGCGAATCGACGACTGCAATCAAGGCGCTGAAGCACACGCCTGCTGGCGCCTTCGGCTCGTGCCGTTACAAGTTGAAGGGTCTGGAGGAAGACCGCGCCCAGTACGAACGCCTGATCGAGGTGTTCAAGGCACACGACATCGGCTACTTCTTCTACAACGGCGGCGGCGACTCGGCCGATACCTGCCTGAAGGTCTCGCAATTGTCGGAGAAGTTGGGCTACCCGCTGCAGGCGATTCACGTGCCGAAAACGGTCGACAACGATCTGCCGATCACCGATGTCTGCCCCGGCTTTGGCTCGGTGGCCAAGTACGTCGCGGTGTCGCTGCGCGAAGCGAGTTTCGATGTGGCATCGATGGCGAAGACCTCAACCAAGGTGTTCGTGCTTGAAGTGATGGGCCGGCACGCAGGCTGGATCGCCGCAGCCGGCGGCCTGGCGGCCGATAAGGCGCATCCGATTCCGATCCTGATTCTGTTTCCCGAAATCACGTTCGATCGCGACAAGTTCCTGGCGGCGGTCAAGGAAAAGGTCGAGCGCTTCGGCTACTGCTCGGTGGTCGTCTCCGAGGGCGTCAAGGGCGCGGACGGCAAGTTCCTGTCCGATCAGGGGCTGCGCGATGCGTTCGGACACGCGCAACTGGGAGGCGTGGCGCCGGTAATCGCGAGCATGGTCAAGGAGGGGCTCAATTACAAGTTCCACTGGGCGGTCGCTGATTACCTGCAGCGCGCAGCCCGCCACATCGCGTCGAAGACCGACGTGGAGCAGGCATACGCGGTTGGCAAGGCGGCGGTGGAGTTCGCACTGAAGGGCCACAACGCCGTCATGCCGGCAATCGTGCGCACCGCGAATCGGCCGTACCGCTGGAAAATCGGCATGGCGCCACTCGCCGATGTCGCCAATCGCGAGAAAATGATGCCGCGCGAGTTCATCAGCGCTGATGGTTTCGGCATCACCGACGCCTGCCGGAAGTACCTGGCGCCGTTGATCGGCGGCGAGTCGTATCCGCCGTACAAGGACGGCCTGCCGGACTATGTGGTGCTGAAGAACGTGGCAGTGAAGAAACGACTCGCGGCCGGCTTCAAGATTTGACCGAGCGCACGAAACTATCGCGGCCGGAGTAACCGTCGCACGAGCGGGAACGGTTAGAATCCCGCCGCTTCAGCCAGTACCGCACCGGGGGTCGACGGCGCGCGTACTCGGGACAACCCGCCGGCTTACGCCGTCGCGGTAACCATAATTACACGAGGCAGGACGGGGGATGCGAGTCATACTGCTCGGGCCACCGGGCGCCGGCAAAGGCACCCAGGCTGCATTCATCAAGGAACGCTACGGCATTCCGCAGATCTCGACCGGCGACATGCTGCGGGCTGCGGTCAAGGCCGGTACGCCGCTCGGTCTCGCCGCAAAGAAAGTGATGGATTCCGGCGCGCTGGTGTCCGACGACATCATCATCGGGCTGGTCAAGGAGCGCCTGAAGGAGCCTGACTGCCTGTCCGGCTACCTGTTCGATGGCTTTCCCCGCACGATCACGCAGGCTGAGGCGTTGAAGGCCGTCGGGATCAAGGTCGACGTCGTGCTCGAAATTGCTGTTCCGGACAGCGACATCATCGAGCGCATGAGCGGCCGCCGCGTTCATTTGGGGAGTGGCCGCACCTACCACGTGAAGTTCAATCCACCGAAGGCGGCCGGCAAGGACGACGTCACCGGCGAACCGCTGATCCAGCGCGATGACGACAAGGAAGAGGTCGTACGCAATCGCCTCAAGGTCTACCACGCGCAGACGAGTGTGCTCATCGACTACTACGCGAAGTGGGTCGCCAGCGGAGATGCCGCCGCTCCGAAGCATCGCAAGGTGTCCGGCGTGGGCGGCGTGGATGAAATCCGGCAGCGTGTTTTCGAAGCGCTCGCCAAGTAGGTTTTGACTCAACAGCTTTGATAAGGAGAAAGCAATGTCTGGATTGGCTCTCGCCCTGCTCTGCGGTCTCGCGGCCGTCGCGTTCGGCGCACTGTCGATTTCCTGGATCCTTAAGCAGCCCGCGGGAAACGCGCGGATGCAGGAAATCGCGGCTGCCGTACAACAAGGTGCGCAGGCGTACCTGAACCGCCAGTACCGCACGATTGCGATCGTCGGTGTCGTGCTCGCGATCATCATCGGCGTGGTGCCGCAGCTCGGCGCGTGGACTGCAATCGGGTTCGTTCTCGGCGCGGTGTTATCGGGTGCGGCCGGCTACATCGGCATGAACGTGTCGGTGCGCGCCAACGTGCGCACCGCGCAGGCAGCCACACAGGGGCTGAACGCGGCGCTGAACATTGCCTTCCGCGGCGGCGCCATCACCGGCCTGCTGGTGGTGGGCCTCGGACTGATCGGCGTGGCGGGCTTCTACTGGATCCTGAAGACGACGCACGCGGGCATGAACACGCGTGACCTTCTGCACCCGATGATCGGGTTCGCCTTCGGCGCCTCTCTGATCTCGATCTTCGCGCGACTGGGCGGCGGCATCTTTACCAAGGGCGCGGACGTCGGCGCCGATCTGGTCGGCAAGGTCGAGGCAGGCATCCCGGAAGACGATCCGCGCAACCCGGCGGTGATCGCCGACAACGTCGGCGACAACGTCGGCGACTGCGCCGGCATGGCCGCGGACCTGTTCGAAACGTTCGCCGTGACCGTGATCGCGACGATGCTGATCGGCGGTTTTATCTTCAAGGCTGGCGGCGAGGCGGGGATCATCTATCCGCTGGCGATCTCGGGCGTGTCGATCCTGTCCTCGATCGTCGGCTGCTTCTTCGTGAAGGCCCGCGAAGGCGGCAAGATCATGAATGCGCTGTACCGTGGACTGATCGTCGCCGGCGTGATCTCGCTCGTGCTGTTCTGGCCGGTCACGAACTGGATTCTCGGCCCGGTCGCCGCCAGCGGCGGCGTGACCGTCGTCAATCTCTATCTGTCGGCGGTAGTCGGCCTGGTGCTGACCGCGGCGCTCGTCTACATCACCGAGTACTACACCGGCACGCAGTTCGCGCCGGTCAAGTACGTCGCGCAGGCATCGACCACAGGACATGCGACCAACATCATCGCCGGACTCGCGGTGTCGATGAAGGCAACCGCCTGGCCGGTGATCGCCATCTGCGCGGCGATCTTCGCTTCGTACTGGCTGGCTGGCCTGTATGGCATCGCCGTGGCTGCGACTGCGATGCTGTCAATGACGGGCATCATCGTTGCGCTCGACGCCTATGGCCCGATCACCGACAACGCCGGCGGCATCGCCGAGATGGCGGGGTTACCGAAGGAAGTGCGCAACATCACCGACCCGCTTGACGCAGTCGGCAACACAACCAAGGCCGTGACCAAGGGCTACGCAATCGGCTCGGCGGGGCTTGCCGCGCTGGTGCTGTTTGCCGACTACACCAGCGGCCTGGAGCAGGCCGGCCTGAAGGTGGTGTTCGATCTGTCGAATCCCAGAGTGATCATCGGCCTGTTCATCGGCGGACTGATTCCGTTCCTGTTCGGCGCGATGGCGATGGAAGCGGTCGGCCGCGCAGCGGGTGCTGTGGTCGAGGAAGTGCGGCGCCAGTTCCGCGAGATCAAGGGAATCATGGAAGGCACGGCCAAGCCCGACTACTCACGTGCGGTCGACATGCTGACCACTGCAGCAATCAAGGAAATGATGATTCCGTCAATCCTGCCGGTGCTGGTGCCGATCATCGTTGGCGTAGTCCTTGGACCGGAGGCGTTGGGCGGCGTGCTGATGGGTACGATCGTGACGGGTCTCTTCGTCGCAATTTCGATGACCACTGGCGGCGGCGCATGGGACAACGCCAAGAAGTACATCGAGGAAGGACATCACGGCGGCAAAGGCTCGGACGCGCACAAGGCGGCCGTCACCGGCGATACCGTGGGCGATCCATACAAGGACACCGCCGGCCCCGCGGTCAACCCGCTGATCAAGATCATCAATATCGTCGCGCTGCTGATCGTGCCGATCATTGCCTCGATCCACGGCGGCAAACCGATGGCCGCAATGCCGGCCACCTCCGCAGCGGTCGTTGCACCGGCAGCGGCGCCTGCCACAGCGCCCGTTGCGGCTCCCGTGCGGGCTCCTTCCCAGGAAGCGAAGAAGGAAGAAGAGAAGAAGTAGCAGAAGAAAACGCGCAAGCGTGACTTTCCGCGGGCGGTGCGGTTCAATCCACACCGCCCGTTTTCTTTTCCATGACCGAAATCGACCTCCGCGCTGCGACCGCCGCCGACCTGGCGCAGATCACGCCGATCTACGCGTATCACGTGCGGCACGGCCTGGCGAGCTTCGAAATCGAGCCACCGTCGCCGGACGAGATGCGTGCCCGCTTCAATGCCATCACGCGCGCTGGCTACCCGTATCTGGTCGCGACGGAGGGCGATTGCGTGCTCGGCTACGCGTACGCCAGTCACTACCGGACCCGGCCCGCCTACCGATTTTCTGTCGAAGATTCGATCTACATCGCGCCCGACGCGATCGGCCGCGGTATCGGCAGGCGACTGCTGGTGCGCCTAATTGCCGAATGCGAGGCGCGCGGCTACCGGCAGATGCTCGCGGTGATCGGCGATTCGGCCAACGCGCCGTCGATCGAACTGCACCGCGCGTGCGGCTTCGAGCAGGTCGGCGTGCTGCCGTCGATTGGATTCAAGTTCAACCGCTGGGTCGACAGCGTGCTGATGCAGCGTGCGCTCGGCGACGGTGACCGCACATTGCCGGCTGGTTCCTAGCGCAAAGAAGACAACTGATTCCCGCCGCGGCCGGGCCAAATGACACGAGCCCAGTCTTTTCTACAGCGACTTCACCAACGCCAGCACGTCGCGGAAACGGGCGTCAGTGCCCTGCTCCGTCCACTCGAACAGAACGGTCTCGGTCGTCACGGGGATGCAGCCGGCCTGCTCCATGCGCCGCAGCGCCAGTTCGCGATCGACTTGCCGCGCTTGCCGCGAGCCAATCGCGTCGGCAACGATGAAGACGTGGAATCCTTCCTGCTGCAGCCCGAGCGCGGTCTGCAGCACGCACACGTGCGCTTCCATGCCGGTCATCACGATCCGGCGCCGTTGCGTGCGCTGCACCCGATCGACGAACGCAGGATGGTCGGCGGCGCCGAAGGCGGTCTTCTCGAAGATTTCGTCCGGCGCGAACTGCGAGCGCAGCGGCTCGATCACCGCGCCGATCTGAGCCGGGCAGTGTTCGGTCACCAGGCGCGGGATGCCGAACAGCGCCGCCGCCTGCATCAGTGCCGTCGTGCGCCGGATCAGGTCTTCATGTCCCGCGATGTGCGGGGCGAGGCGCTGCTGGATGTCAATCACCAGCAACACTGAATCTTCGCGTCTGAGGCGCATCGCTACTTCGCCAAGGTCGACTCAACGGGAGAAGTGTCGCCGTTCGCGACACGCAAGCCACGCGCGGTCGGCACCGGCAATGGCACCATCTGTGGCGGCGCACCCAGCTCGGCCATCTGGCAGCCCGCCACACAGCAGCGTCCCGGCTGTCGATTACGCGTGATCTTGCGCGTGGCGTCGGCCAGGACCCCGCGATCAAGCAGGCGCTCCACCAGATCGACCTTATTGCCGATCGGATAGTTGCGATAGATCTCGGTCTTCATCGCATCCGGCGAACCGCCGCCGTGCAGGCTGATCAGCGAGTACCAGCCGGCCTGGTACGACGCGGTCAGGTCTTCGACAAACCGCGCCACCTCGATGCGCTTTTCGTACGGGATATCGCTGCGCGCAGTCAGCACCTCGGACAAGCGGCCCGCCGTGGCCGGATTGTGGTCCTCGTCCGGGCCGGGGAGCGTCACGATCAGCCCGCCCGACACATGATGCGCAAGGCGGTGCATGTCGTAGATCTGGGTCGACAGCAGCAGCTTGCCGATGTTGCCGAACACCGGCTCGGGCGTGACGTTGCCGGCCGCGTTTTTCGTTCCGTACACCGACGCCGCAACACCGCAGGCGAAGAATCCCTCGACGATCTTGATCAGCTCAACCATCGAGTCGCGCAGGTTGTAATTGCGATCGAGATCGAGGCCATTGGCTTCGATCATCATCGCGCTGGCTCCGATCAGCAGATCACCGAAGCCCGCACGCGCGCCAATGCAGGTATGGCGGTGCTGGCTCGTGTAGTCGTAGAGGATCGCGGCCGCTTCGTGCCACTCGCCCGCAAGAAACACGCGCTCCCAAGGCACCTCGACGCGATCGAACAGGCACACGCCGGTGGATTGGCCGAACTTCGAACTGAACTTGGCCGCCGACTCCCCCGGCCGTCCCGCGGGTCGCGCGACGATCGTCAGTCCCGGCGCATCGATCGGCACCGCGCACGCGACGGCAAAATCGCGATCGTGCTCGGTCATGTTGCGGCCTGGCAGTACGAGAAGCTCGTGCATGTACGGCGCACCGGTGACGATCGCCTTGGCGCCCGAGATCACGATGCCGCGCGCGTTGCGCTCGACGATGTGCACATAGGTGTCCGGATTCGTCTGCTGGCTCGGTCGCAGCGAGCGATCGCCCTTGGCGTCGGTCATCGCCACACCGAGCGTCAGGTCGTTCGCGTACACACGCGCCAGATACGCCCGCAGCCGCGCGTGATAGCCAGTGCCGTGGTCGGCGTCGACGCGATGTGTGCCCTGATAGAGCGCGTTCAGTGCATCACCGCCCAGGTAGCGCTGCGCGCAACCAGTCTCCTGGCACACGAGCCTTGCAGCTTCGAGCTTGTTCAGCAGATCGGCGCTCGTATGTGTCAGCGCGATCATGCGGTTCACCGGCGCGGCGAAGCCCGGCACGCTCGCGTGCATCAGCGGCGCAAGGTCGGAGCGAAGCGCGAGTTCGTACGTCTTCGCCACTGCGTTGACACCTGGTGCCAGGCGCGGTTCATCCGCGACAGTGGCGATGCGATCGCCATCGACATAGACAACAGGTTTGAGTCGGCGCAGCGATTCGCGATATGCGTCGGCGGACATCAGCATGGGTCGAACCTCCCGCATCGGGATTGCGCGGCAGACTTTACTCCCGCACTCATGCGTTTGCGCTGCGCCTGCCGCCGACGAAGAACGTCATCACCGCGCCCATCGCCGCCGCACCTGCCAGCAGCCCGATGCCACTGTCCCACGCACTGGCAACGTCGCCCGCTGCGCGACCGCGATCGAGCACCCAGCCGACCCACGGTTGCAGGATCCCGGTACCGAGGAAGATGCCGACGTTGACCACCGCCGTGGCGATACCCGAATACTGCGGCGGATTGGCTTCCTTCGCGATGGTCCAGGAGAGCGTGAAACCCGGGATCAGGAAGCCCATCAATGCAAACCACGCGAGCGTGGCCGGAAGTGGCCACTGCACGTGCAGGAGCCACGGCGTCCATGACAGTGAGTAAGCAAGCACGAAGACGCGCATCACACCGACACGGCTCCTGAGCCGATCGGAGATCACACCAACCGACAACCCGCCAAACGCCACGCCAAGCAGCAAAAGGCTCGAGTGCTGAGCCGCTTCGACGCGCGGCATGCCGTACACCTGCTGCAGATACGGTACCGCCCACAGTCCGGCGAAGGCGAGAAAGCTTCCGCCCACGCCGACATTGACGAGGAACGCCGGCCAGGTCGATGGGTTTGTGAGTACGCGCAGCAGCGCCCGGCCCCAGGGCACGCGCGCGGCGGCGGCCACCACGTGCACGGCCGGGTAGCCCAGTTCCTCGGGGCGATCGCGGACTCGTAGCCACGAGCCGATCGCGAGCAGTGCCGACAACGCCGCGAGAGCAACGAACACGCCGCGCCACGACGTTTGCGTGACCACCCACGCCAGCGGCGCGCCGGCAGCGACGGCGCCGAGGTTGCCGACGAACATCGTGACGCCGGTGACCGTGGCAAAACGCTCGGGCGCAAACCACATTGCCGAAACCTTCAGGATCGCGATGAATGCGACCGCTACCCCGACGCCCACCAGCGTGCGCCCGACCGCCGCGATTTCCCACACCGGCGCGAGCGCAAACAGCAACGATCCGATCGCCGCGATTGCTGCGCCGCCCGTGAGCAGCTTGCGCGGCCCGAGCGTATCGGCCAGCACGCCGACCGGCACTTGCAGGAGCGTGTAGACGTAGAAATAAGTTGCGGCAAGCGTACCCAGCACCGCGCCGCTGATCGAGAAGGTGCGCGTCAGCTCGCTCGCGATCGCCGCCGGCGCCGTGCGATGAAAGAACGACAACACATAACTGGCCAGCGCGAGTCCGAAGACAATGCGGCGCGCCTGCACAAAGGTGATCATGCGTCGATACTGACGGTCATCGATGCCCTCTAACCGACCAACGAATGCGGCTAAATGAACAACCCAAAGAATGCCCGACCCGTAGTCACTCGTCGACCCGCGCGTGCGTGCGGGTCTTGTTGAGGGGCGGATGACGCTCGAACTCGAAGTGCGTCTCCGGCGGCACGTCGAAGAGTTGGCGGGAGAAATCGGCGAACGGCACGTGCGCCGGGCGCAGGCGTTGCGCGCGGCCGAGGCGTACATCGCCGGCGAGTTCGCCGCGCTCGGCTACGAAGTCATGCGACAGACCTATCTCGCAGAAGATGTGGAGTCGTCCAACCTTGAAGTCTCGATACCGGGCAGCGCGCAGGCAAGGGAGATCGTGCTCGTCGGTGCGCACTACGACACGGTTCCCGGCTCGCCCGGCGCCGACGACAACGCAAGCGGTGTGGCCGGGCTGATCGAAATCGCGCGGGCGCTGCGCGAGACGCGGTGTGCACGCACCGTGAAACTCGTCGCCTTCGTCAACGAAGAGCCGCCGTTCTTCTACTGGGGCGAAATGGGCAGCCGCGTTTACGCACGAGCCGCACGCGCCCGCGGCGACGACATTCGCGTGATGCTGTCGCTCGAGATGCTCGGCTGCTACAGCGATTCGGCGGGCAGCCAGGATTATCCGCCACCGCTTGGCTTCTTCTATCCCGACGCCGGCAACTTCATCGCCTTCATTTCCAACCTGCGCTCGCGACGCGCGCTTGCCGGCCTGGTGCGCGCGTTCAGGGCGGGCTCGGACTTTCCGGCGGAGAAGCTCGCCAGCCCCGCCTTCGTCCCTGGTGTCTCGTGGAGCGACCAGCTCTCGTTCTGGCGCGAGGGTTACCCCGCCGTGATGGTCACCGACACGGCGTTCTACCGCTACCGCCACTACCACCAACCGACCGACACGCCCGATCGCCTCGACTACGCGCGCATGGCACGTGTGGTCGAAGGGCTGGCGAGCGCGGTGCGGACGCTGGCGGGCGATGCGATGTCGCTGGTCGCTTCGCTTTCATCGTCGTGAGCCTTACTCGCGCCGCAGCTTGTCGATGCTGCGTTCGACTGGTGACAGCAACGCCGACGAAAGTCGAGAGTCGACCCGAAGGCGACCTTCACTCTGTAGGACGCGGACCGTCAAAGGGGATAGTGCCCACGCAGCTTCGAGTTCCGCACCTCGCTGCCGATGACCGGCGCCGGCAAGATCCAGAAGACCGGGCTGCGCAAGCCGTTCTGGGAAGGGCGTGACCGCCAAGTGGCCTGATGCTCGACGGCGCGAACCTCGAACTCCGATCTGACAGGGCGTCAGCGCACCGCGTCGGCCGCCTCCGGCGGCAGTAGGCCCGCCGCCACGCTCAGGAAGACCCTGCGCCGTTCGCGCAGCGCCGGGTCCTGATAGCTGATGCACAGTGGGTTGTCGGGCGCGCTCGCGAACGCGGGGTCATCCTCGACTAGCCTCTGCCAGGCCGCGCGCGCCTCTTCGATGCGGCCGGCGCCAACCAGACACAGCACGAGGTTCGCCTTGAACTGCGCCGCGCGCGGCCAATCCTATACCGCGCGCCGGCCCCATTCCACGCCTTCGTCACAGCGCCGCGCCGCAAAGGCGGACATGGTCAGGCCGTTGTGCACACCCATACAGCCGGTCTTTTCGCGCGGGTTCAGCCGCAGGAAGCGCAGGCCCAGCTCCTTGCCGCGCTCGCCATGGCCGCACAAGGCCTCGACATAGCAGGCCATCTACAGCACGGTGGCGTGGTTGGGGTTGAGCTGCACCGCGCGTCGCACGTCCCGCAGGCACTAGGCGGGGTCGGGGATAGGGAAATCAAACGCTCGTTTCCCGCACGGAGGGGCGGAGGACCGGTGATCGTGGCAAGCGTTGGCGCATGGTAGGGGGCCGAAGGCAAGCGGATCGCCGTTGAACGATCGCACTGACC
>Ga0209261_10000107_pt1 | contig 21639 bp, 16 predicted proteins | sample DOMMetBare1Fresh_FD_187470 | JGI IMG/M metagenome (GOLD analysis project Ga0209261, IMG submission 187470) | Wetland sediment microbial communities from St. Louis River estuary, USA, under dissolved organic matter induced mercury methylation -... | ecosystem: Environmental > Aquatic >...
GTCAATTTCGCTGCGCTGACTTGTTACAAGTACTATTTCATTATTTCCTGAAAATTTTACCGAAGCCAGGTTGGTCGACGTTTCCACCATCCCAATCATCCGGCTGCTCATTTCCAAAACACCATGCGGGCAGGCTGCAACCAGTTTCAATAATCTGCCCTGAGTTTCCAAATCAATCACCTTTTCAGGGAGAATTACCGAATGGTGCTGAAACATGAGTTTAGGTTCCGAATGTTCAAACTCAAAATCCATTTCCGATGCAAAAACATTCCATTCAACTATCAGATTTTCTTTTTGTGACTGAGGAACAACGACTATTGCATAAGCTTCACGGGCAATGGCATTCCGAAGATTTCCCCCATTAAAATCAGCAATTCTTAAATCGAGCAGTCTGGCTGCTTCCATCAAAAAACGGTTGAGAATTTTATTGGCATTCCCACGGTTCTTGTTGATATCATCACCAGAATGACCGCCCAATAGTCCTTTCACTTCGAGTTTAGCTGCAAAAGATCCGAGAGGCAAATTCTCCGGAAGATATGTTAAAGTCCCAACTGTATCAATTCCGCCAGCACATCCTATAAACAATTCTCCTTCGTCCTCAGAATCCAGATTTAATAATGTACCTCCACTTAAAAATCCAGGTTGCAGAGCGAACGCCCCTGAAAGTCCGGTTTCTTCATCCAGCGTAAACAAACACTCTATTGGTCCATGAACCAAATCAGTGGCAGTAAGAATAGCCATCTGTGCCGCCACTCCTATACCGTCATCCGATCCCAATGTTGTTCCCATCGCCCTGACCCATCCATCATCAATAAATGGCTTAATTGCATCTGTTTCAAAATCATGTTTTGTCTCACTGTTTTTCTCACACACCATATCTACATGTGATTGTAAAATTACGACCGGAGCATTTTCGCGACCCGGAGTGGCTGGCTTGCTGATCAACACATTGCCAATCTCATCCTGACTGGCTTTCAATCCATTTTTAGCGGCAAAATCGAGCAGAAACCGAATGATTTTCTCTTCTTTTTTTGAAGGACGGGGAACCTGGCAGATTTCTTCAAAATAATTCCACAATGGTTGTGGGGTCAACTTGTTTAAACTTTTCATGGAATCCAGTTTTTATCTTTTGATGTTTTCTAATGTTTTCTGAAAATAAGGCGAAATTTAGCAGTATTGTTCATATAACAGACTACTATTTTACCCGGTTTCTTATAAAAGTACAAATAATGCAGAATCAGAACTTCAAAAAACTGACAAATGTTACCTTTAAGCCGAATTCGCCACACTTATTTTGCAGCAAACTGAAATTATGGAATCAATCAGGGAAATATACAAAATCGGACAAGGACCATCAAGCAGCCATACGATTGGACCGGCAAAGGCAGCTAAACGATTTTTAGAAACAACACCAGGTGCTGCCAAATACCGGGTTTTTCTCTATGGAAGTCTGGCTGCAACCGGTAAAGGTCACTTGACCGATGTTGCCATTCTGGAAATTTTCTATGAAAAATCAATCGAAATTATCTGGGAGCCCAATACGTTTTTGCCAAAACATCCCAACGCGCTGAAGTTTGAAGCATTCGACGAACAGAATCAGTTACTTCAAAACTGGACTGTTTACAGCATTGGTGGCGGAGCGATTATCGATGATTTTACCGAACTGGAAACAAAAAATGTTTATTCACTGACCAAACTTGAGGACATATTAAACTGGTGCCACGAAAATGGCAAACAACTCTGGGAATTTGTCGAAGATCATGAAGGACCCGAAATCTGGGAATACATCAGGCAAGTATGGAATGTAATGGATGAGGCCATTTCAAGAGGTCTTAAAAAGGAAGGAACCTTACCAGGCGGATTGATGCTGCCGCGAAAATCCAGCTCTTTTAATTTGAAAGCACAAAATTTCAGTGGTCCCTTCAAAAAACGCTCAAAACTGTTTGCTTATGCTCTGGCTGTTTCCGAAGAAAATGCAGCCGGTGGACTTATTGTTACTGCCCCTACCTGTGGCGCTTGCGGAGTGGTTCCGGCGGTGCTGAAACATTACCAGAAAGTTTACGATGCTGATTTGCAGCAAATATACAAAGCGCTTGCAACAGCAGGATTAATAGGCACACTGGTAAAACATAACGCCTCCATATCGGGCGCAGAAGTGGGCTGTCAGGGGGAGATTGGAACGGCCTGTGCAATGGCTTCGGCAGCAGCGAACCAGCTTATGGGCGGTACAATTAACCAGATAGAATATGCTGCTGAAATGGGAATTGAGCATCACCTTGGGCTAACTTGCGACCCGGTGGCCGGATTGGTTCAGATTCCATGCATCGAACGAAATGCCTTTGCCGCTGAACGGGCATTGGCTCACAACACCTACGCGCTGATGTCGGATGGCCGCCATCGAATTAGCTTTGATGATGTGGTGGAAACGATGTACAAAACCGGGAAAAACCTCTCAAACGATTATAAGGAAACCAGCAAAGCCGGTCTGGCGTTGTTTACCGCATTGCCAAAATGCTGAGATTTGATTAATTGAACTGCCTGAAATAATTCACCAGTTTTTCGCTCAATTGATTGAAAATAGGCTTTGTGAAAAGTACAAACATGTCTTGTGCCGGAGGTGGCATGATCATTTTGTTGTTTAGAATACTGATCAGATCTTTATCCAGCACTTCATTATCGCCAACAAAAATCCCGTATCTGTTTTGCCAGATAAACTGCCCGGGAATTTTATCTGTAAAAACAATCTTTTGTGATTGAAATTCGACTGCTTTCAGTTCTAAAAGTCCACCCGAAGCAACCTGATCAGTCAATATTTTGATTTTTCCTTTCTTGGTAACCATCCGTGTTCGGGTTACTGTTGAATCTTTTGAAATTTTAACCTGGTATTTCTCTTCCATCTGCTTGTTTAGTTCCTGCTCTTGTTCAGAGTGCTGCGGACGATCGATAAAAAAATCATAAAAGCCCATTTGCAAAACCATGTCAGGATATTTCAGTTTTGCATTTTCAGCTTCTTCAGGAGAAAAGAAATGAACAAAATCTTTTTCCTGAAACTGCTGGTTCAACATCTGAAATACATTGTCATAAAAGAATTGTGCTGAATACTCAAATTTTCCGTTGACAGGAATTTGTTCCACAACAACTTTCAGTGTAGCCATATCTTTGGCCAATCTCATTTTTTGAAGTGCATCTTTAAAGCCACGAACCAAACCATCGGCATTTTGAAAATGAAAATAAGCTTCTTTGGCAAACTGCCTTGATTTTCTGCTCAAGGCATCCATCCCTGCATCGTAAAATTCCTGGGCTGCACGATTTTGCACATCGGTCATTTCAGAGGTGTACATCTTAGGTGATGGCACCAGTTTTCGGGCAGCCGGAATCCTTCGTATCTGATCAGAAATACTGTTAACCGTTTGCATAATTTCCAGTGTTCTTTTCCAGCGGAAAGGATCGTTACTGGTCAAAATCTTGTCAATTTCTTCCTGATAATAGGTAACAGCAAGTGGGTATCCATCCCGTACGACCTGTGATGCTTTGCGGTTGTCAGGATCGCTGCTTAAACGATTTGCCGCCTTCAAAAGAGCATCGTAATAATTGCCCTGTTCGAGTGATTTTTGACCTGTAGAACATGAATTCAGTAGTAGAATACCGGACAGAAAAAGGTATAAATATATTCGCATAAGGAAATTTTAATATGTTTGCCAATCTGAAGCAAAGCTATTTATTTCCTGCTTATTTACAAAGTATACGCCAATCTTACACCCTGAAAGTTGCTGTTTCCAAAAGGAATAACAGAAAGCTTTGAATTGGAAGTCCGGTGACTTACCAAGTTACCGACGAGTGTACCGATTGTTGCCCCGGCAACCACGTCAGTCAGCCAGTGTTTATTATCGTAAATTCTAGATATTCCAGCTAATCCGGCAATAGTATATGCCGTTACAGGCACCCATTTACTGTCGCGAAACTGAGTGGCAATAACCGAAGCAACCGCAAACGACGCAGTAGTGTGACCCGAAGGAAAACTATTTCCATGGAACGGACCTTTAAAAGTAAACGGGCCATCTCCCTGCCAGTTATCAGGCCGCTCTCTGCCAACCAATGTTTTCGGGATTCGGGTAACCAAACTGGCTAAAGCAAAACTTTCCAGTGCCAACAACGCAGTGCTGATGCATTTTTTATCTTTCGCCAGCATTCCATAGGTAAATATTCCCGACATCACAATAATACTGTGTTCAGCACCAAAATGCTCTAAAATATTTCTTGAGATATAACTTTCAGTTTTATTTTTGTGAGATTGAAAAAACTCCTTAACTGACTGATCGGCAAATAATAGTCCACCTTCTGCAGCTACAAAAACACCAAATTTGGTCCAGTCTCTTTCATTCCATTTTACAGGTGAAACGACAATTGCTTTGGTGTCGGTCCAGTATTTTTTGAAGTAGTATTTATTAAATCGAACTGTATCTATTTGTGCAAACAATGTATTCGAACAAATGATCAGTAATAAAATAAATTGGAAAGCTGGTTTCAAAAATGATTTCATTCCGTTTGTTTTGGATTATTCTCTTTCCAATCTTTTTGCTTCGTCCCAAATCACATCCATTTCAGCAAGAGACATCTTTTTCAGATCAATTCCTTTTTGCAGTGTTTGGCTTTCGAGGTAATTAAATCGTTTAATAAACTTCAGGTTTGTGCGTTCCAGCGCTGTTTCCGGATCGATGCCATATAAGCGGGCTGCATTTACCATGGCAAAAAACAAATCGCCAAATTCACCTTCAATCTTGTCTTTATCAACAGCATCAATTTCAACACTTAATTCATTGATTTCTTCTTTTACTTTGTCCCAAACCTGCTCTTTGTATTCCCAGTCGAAGCCTACTCCACTCGCTTTTTCCTGAATCCTGTTGGCCTTGACCAATGCTGGCATGGCGGCCGGAACACCTTCCAAAACCCTCGTATTTCCGCCTTTTTCCTTTAGTTTCAAAGTCTCCCAGTTCTGTTCCACTTCGCGTGAATTGGCTACATCCACATCTCCAAATACGTGCGGATGACGGTATATCAGTTTTTCATTGATCGATTTCAAGACATCTGTCATGTCGAAAGCACCTTTCTCGGAACCAATTTTGGCATAAAAAACAATATGCAGCATCAGATCGCCCAACTCTTTTTTAATGCCGTTCAAATCGTTCAAAAGGATGGCGTCGGCAAGTTCGTAGGTTTCTTCAATGGTCAGTTTCCGGAGCGATTCAAGGGTTTGCTCTTTATCCCAGGGACATTTCTCGCGAAGCTGGTCCATGATATCGAGCAATTGGGCAAAGGCATCTAATTTTTCTTTCATTTCAACCTGTTTCAATGAAGTTCAAAATTAGAATCTTTATTTATAAAAGGAAGCTATATCCGATAAACATTCAGTTAAAATTGTGTTTCTGGGAAAATGAAAACCACAAAAAAAGGCAGGCCTTCTGAAGAAAACCTGCCTTGTATTATCTTGAAAAATTTGTTATTTAATCAGCTCAAAACTACGTTTAACAAACTTATCCAGATCTTCGCCTTTCAGCATTCCGTTAGCAAGAAGTGCCAGATCAACCAGCTGTTTGGCCAGCTTGTTTTCCTTACCAAATGCGGTAAGTTTATCCTTATGCTCATCTTTTAGTGCGTTAATAGCCTTTTCAAGATCATCCGATTTTTCTTTGACTTCGGAAGGAATTTCCTCGTCTTTCTTGTCTTTTTTCTTCTTGTCAACTTCTTCCTTTTCGGCAGTTTTAGCCTGAAGTTCAGTTTTTATCTTTTCAAGGTCGGTACCAATTGTGGCATCACGCTCTTCAAAAATCTCCTTAACTAATGGATGTGAAGTATTTACAACCAGATTCATATTTTCAGGCATATCGCCATAGAAACTCATTGCTCCACCCTGCATCTGGCTCATATCTTTCATCCTGCGCATAAATTCGTTGCGGGTAATCACCATCGGGAAGCTGTTTTCGCCCAACTCCTTGAAATCGACAATAAATCCAAAGTCTTTATTTTCAGGACAAACAGCCTTGAAGATCGGACTTAATTCATTCTTTTCTTCCCAGGTTAATTCGTGTTTTGGTTCTTCTTTTGTGATCAGGTGCTCAGCAACATCCGAATCTACGCGAACAAATCGTTTATCGCTATATTTCTGTTCAAGCTTATTAATCAGCGGAGTTGAAAGCACATTGTTCATCACCAGCACATCGTAACCTTTGTTTTTGGCTGCCTGAACAAAGGAATATTGCTCTTCAGGATTGTTGGTATACAAATAGATCAGGCTTTTGTCCTTATCGGTTTGCTCCGGCTTAATCAGCGTTTCATATTCTTCCATGGTAAAATACTTTCCATCGGTATTTTTGAAGAGGAAGAACTTTTCTGCTTTTTCGTAGAACTTTTCTTCGGTTAACATGCCGTATTCGATAAAAATCCTCAGATCATCCCATTTCAATTCAAAATCCTCGCGTTTATCCTTAAACAACTGGGTAAGCCGGTCCGACACTTTTTTGGTAATGTGACTGCTGATCTTTTTCACATTGGCATCACTTTGCAGGTACGAACGCGATACATTGAGCGGAATATCCGGTGAATCGAGAACTCCATGCAGTAAAGTCAGAAATTCTGGAACAATACCTTCAACCGAATCGGTCACAAAAACCTGATTGGAATATAGTTGAATTTTATTTTTCTGAACTTCGATGGTGTTTTTCAGTTTGGGGAAATACAAAATACCTGTCAGATTAAACGGATAATCCACGTTCAGGTGAATATTGAAAAGTGGCTCCTCTCCCATCGGATACAACTGGCGATAGAAACTGGAATAATCTTCATCGGTCAGATCAACCGGTTTTTTGGTCCAAGCCGGAGCCACATCGTTAATCTGGTTGTCCTCGTCGGTATCCACTTCCTTGCCATCTTTCCAGGTCGTTTTCTTGCCAAACACAACCGGTACCTGAAGGAATTTACAGTATTTATTAAGGATTTCTGAAAGTCGTGATTTTTCAAGAAATTCTTCCGAATCGGCATTAATGTGCATTACGATATCAGTTCCAACTTCAGCGCGATCAGATTCTTCCAGCATGTATTCCGGACTTCCGTCGCATTCCCAGCGAATAGCAGTTGCCCCTTCACGATATGATTTGGAAATAATGTCTACCTGGTTTGAGACCATGAAAGATGAATAAAATCCAAGTCCGAAATGGCCAATAATGGCATTGGCATCGTCCTTGTATTTATCCAAAAATTCCTCAGCACCTGAAAAAGCAATCTGGTTAATGAATTTTTCAACCTCTTCGGCCGTCATTCCAATTCCATTATCTGATACAGTAATTGTTTTGGCTTCCTTATCGATTTTTACCTGAACTTTAGCGTTCGATAAATCGCCTGAATATTCGCCTCTGGCGGCCAACGTCCGGAGTTTCTGAGTGGCATCAACCGCATTGGAAATGATTTCACGAAGGAAGATGTCGTGATCGGAATACAGAAATTTTTTAATTATGGGGAACAGATTATCACTGCTTACCCCAATTTTTCCTTTTTGCATTTTTTATAATTTTAGATTAACATTCTATTCAATGTGCAGCATTTTTTTCAAAGATTATACCACGAAGCAAAAATGACTTTTTGTCACCGAACTTGACACCGCCAACTATTTTTGGGTGACAAAAACTGATTTTATTCTGCTTTTATCTGACTTAAAGGGCTTATTTTGCAGCGCATTTTTGAATATTTCAGCACCATGACAAAACTTGAATCCTATTTTGATTCGTTCAGAAAAGAAATTACCGGAATCGACCAGCATTTCGTTTCGCCTTATGGTGAAAAAAAAATCATTTATGCCGACTGGATTGCCAGCGGAAGACTTTACAATCCGATTGAAAAACAGATCACTGAAACATTTGGCTCATTTGTAGGAAATACTCATTCTGAAACAAGTGAAACAGGAGCTTTAATGACCCATGCCTACCATCAGGCGCAACAAATTATTAAGACACATGTAAATGCCGGCCCAAATGATATAATCATTACTGCCGGGTCGGGAATGACAGCAGTTATCAACAAATTTCAACGGATGCTGGGACTAAAATACTGCGGCAAGGTAAATCATACCGGATGCATTGCCCAGCGCGAAAGACCAGTTGTTTTTATTACCCACATGGAACATCATTCGAACCACACCAGCTGGTACGAAACCAATGCAGATGTAGTGATTGTTGATCCGGACGAAAATATGCAGGTTTCTCCTGAAAACCTGCGGATTAAACTACAAGAATACAAAGACCGGCCTTTTAAAATTGGTTCATTTACTGCTTGCTCCAACGTTACCGGAATCCGGACACCATATTACCAATTAGCTCAAATAATGCACGAATTTGGAGGAGTTGTATTTATTGACTTTGCAGCTTCAGCACCATATGATCAAATGGATATGCACCCTGAAGATCCAATGCAGAAACTGGATGCCATCATGTTTTCGCCACATAAATTTCTGGGTGGACCGGGTTCTTCCGGAGTGTTGGTTTTTGATCAGTCGATGTACCATAATTCGGTACCCGATCAACCGGGTGGCGGAACCGTTGACTGGACCAATCCCTGGGGCGAATACAAATATGTAGATAACATTGAAGTTCGCGAGGATGGCGGAACTCCGGGATTTTTGCAGACGATCCGTACTGCGCTTTGCATCAGGCTGAAAGAAAAAATGGGAATCGACAACATTCATCAGCGCGAGAATGAACTGTTGAAACTGGCTTTTGAAGGACTCGACAGCATTCCTGGCGTAATGATCATGGATAACAATCATCGTGACCGGCTGGGCATTATATCATTTTATGTGGTTAAAATCCACTATAACTTGTTGGTGAAACTGCTGAACGATTTGAAAGGCATTCAGGTTCGGGGCGGATGTGCGTGTGCCGGAACGTATGGGCACATTTTACTTGAAGTAAGCCATGAATTATCAGACGAAATAACTCAACGCATCAATCAGGGTGACTTATCATTAAAACCGGGCTGGGTGCGCTGGTCGCTTCATCCGACAACAACCAATCAGGAAGTTGCTCTGTTTATCGATGCACTCCGCGACATTGTTGAGAATTACGAAAATTACGCGGTTGATTACACCTATTTCCCAAAGGAAAACATCTTCAGGCACCGGAATGAAAACAACTACGAAACGATTGTAAAAGATTGGTTTGTCATCTAAGTTCCAAGTTTCAAATTCCAAATTTCAAGTGATGCGACTTGGAATTTTAAACTAGAACCTATTCTGGTTATCCATTGGAAGAAAACTATAATCGCGGCTGTAGCGCAGCATTTGCGAAGTATAATCTTCCTCAAACCGAATCGCAACATCATTTGGAGTTCCGCAAGGCCATGTTTTAAGTTCATAAACCGGATTCAGGAATCCCGCATATGGAGCAATATTCAGCTTTTTGAAACGCGCCAACACTTCTTCATGCAATTGCCGGTCAACTTTTACCGCGAAGTTTTCAACCAGGTTGCGGGCAGCGTCAAAGTCACCCTCCGACTTAATTCGTTGAATCTCCTGAAGGAGTTGACCAAACAAATCCCTCAGAGCCTGATAATCATTAATTTTAACAAAGGTTTTTCCGTCAGAATGAACCATTTCAATTACTTTCTGATCCTTTCCGGCTTCAAAAGCCCAACGCCCAATCAATTGGCGGTTACGCATGTGCGACTCTTCGATGTTTTTTCCTGACTCAATGCGGGTTAGTTGTGTAAGTAATCCATTCCTCAGATAAGCGTCATATTCGGCTTTTGCGGCATCAATGGAAGGTATCAGTCCCAGTTTGATCATTTGTTCATCCATCATGTAATACAAGGCAAAAAGGTCGGCCCGGGTTTCTTCAATGGTCGAATAATAGTTCTTCAGGCTATCGGTACTTACTCCTTCACGAACCTTTCCCGAACCATGCCCCAGACACTCATGCAAATCGGTGTGCAGATTTCCGGCCAGATAACCGAATGTTTTTGCCCGTTCGATTTCCTCAACCGAACCCGCAAATTCTTCAAGCATACCACTGTTTACTGAATCCAGAAAATAGGCCTGAGTAATATTTTCGATGGTTACCGATTTCGAACCATATTGTTCGCGAATCCATTCAGCATTGGGCAAATTAATACCGATCGGAGTAGCAGGATAACAATCACCACCCAACATGGCCACGTTAATTACTTTAGCGCTGACGCCCTTTACTTCCGTCTTTTTAAATTCGGGATTAACCGGAGAATGATCTTCAAACCATTGTGCATTTTCACTTAAAATGGTTGCTCGTTTAGTTGCTTCCTGATCTTTGAAATTCACGATTGACTCCCAGCTTCCCTTGATGCCCAACGGATCGCCATATACTTCGATAAAACCGTTGACAAAATCGACCTCACCGTCCTGTTCCTTAACCCAATCAATACTATACTGGTCAAACAGAGCCAAATCTCCGGTATGATAATATCCGATCAAACTGGCGATGTATTTCTTTTGAAGATCGTTCTCGGCAAATTCAACCGCTTTATTCAGCCAGAAAATAATCTGCTCAATGGCTTTGCCGTATTTGCCATTTAATTTCCATACCTTTTCTATTATCCGATCCTTTTCCTTTACAAGTGTTGAATTCAGCCCATACGAAACAGATTCTTTTGCTGAAGTTGTTTTAATTTGGGCATAAAAATCTTCAGCTTCCCTCTGATTCACTCCCTGATAATAATTATTGGCTGAGGTTGCGATCAAATCCGCGTCTGATTGAAGATTTACCCGTTTCATTTCTTTTTCAGGATTGAATATTACATTACGGATTTCAGAAATAAACTCCGGAAAACTTATTCCTGAAGAAATGGCAAAGGCTGACCAGTCTGAATTTAAAACAAGTTCATCAAAGTATTCAACTGAAAAACCAGCAGGCAATTTTTCGGTAGAATAATGATGATGAATACCATTTGAGAACCAAATCCTTTTCAGGTAAACTTCGAACTGTTTAAAATCATTTGATTCACGATTTCCCCTGAAAGATTTCCAAATGTTTTCCAGAACTGAACGAATACGTAAATTATACCTATTGTTCTGATCATATAAAATATCTCGACCGCAAAGCGCTGCCTGCGAAAGGTGATAGATATACAATTTTCTTTTTAAATCAAGATTTTCAAATCCTGGAACGGCATATCGCAATATCTTCAGATCGGCAAATTTTTCAGCAAATACTTCCATCGTATTCTTATTTGTTAAGTTCATAGAATTTCTCTTCCAGTAAATCCACACGCTTAATTGAAACCCTTAACCAGTCGAGCAACAATTCCTGTTTTTCAGTTTCAGTCAAATGCCAATTGACAGAAGTGTTACCACGAAGCTGATGCGTCAAATGATGCATGGTTACTGCTGCCGCAACCGAAACATTCAAACTCTCAGTAAATCCCACCATCGGAATTTTCATAAATTCATCAGCTTCCTTATTGGCCCATTCGGTGAGTCCCGGACGTTCGCATCCAAATACAATAGCTGCTTTTCCTTTTTCCAGATCAAAATCTTCCAGATTAACATCGTGTTCATGCGGACTTGCAAGAACAATGCGATATCCTTCCTTGCGCAGTTTTTGCAGCGCCTCTGGTGTATTCATTTCAGCGCCACAGTGCCTGTTTAGCGTAACCCAGTTGGATGCGCCCCGGACAACATCCGGATTTACCTGAAAGACATTCTTATTCTCAATTAAATGCACATTCTGAATTCCAAAACAATCGGCGGTTCGCACAACTGCGCTGGCATTTTGAGTCTGATAAATATCTTCTAGCACAATAGTCAGATAATTAGTCCGAAAAGAAAGTATCTGATTAAATAAGGCGAGTCTTTCCACCGTCACAAAACCTGAAAGAAAGTGAATTAATTGCTGGTTCATTGTTATTTTTTTGGCTGAGCAAAGATAAAAAAAAGGGATGCATAACCATTATGCATCCCTTTTGTAAATTTTTTCAGGAGAAATACTAGATCGTATCAGCTAATTCAGCACCTGGTTTAAATTTAACAACTTTTTTCTCAGCAATTTCAATCACTTTACCAGTCTGTGGGTTTCTGCCGGTTCTTGCGCTGCGTGAAGCAACTGAGAAAGAGCCAAATCCAATAAGAGCAACACGATCGCCATTTTTAAGGGCATCAGAGGTGGCATCTACAAAAGCATCCAGTGCTTTTTTTGCATCAGCTTTTGTTAAATTAGCTTTTTCAGCAATTGCATCGATTAATTGTGCTTTGTTCATAAGAAAACTTGTTTAAGGTTAAAAATATCTGAATTAAAAAATCAATTTTATCCGTTTAAAAAAGTAACCAAAATCATGAAACCTTAATAAAATCAATGCTTTCAAATGGTTAATTTTATTTTGATACTAAATTCCTAAATATGATTCAAAAAAACAACCCTTCTCATAAGTTTTTTAAAAAAAAATTTTACCATAATTATTCCAAAATACTTTTGTAGTTAGAAAAAATGTTCTACTTTTGCCACCGCGTTTGGAGAGATGGCAGAGTGGTCGAACGCGGCGGTCTTGAAAACCGTTGACCGTGTGAGCGGTCCGGGGGTTCGAATCCCTCTCTCTCCGCAAACATAAAGACCTGAATTTCAATGAAATTCAGGTCTTTTATTTTTATTCATTTCCATATCAAATCCATGAATTGGAATTTACAATTGATGCTTCACATTTTATCAGCCTGTATTTAAATCGTATTTTATCGACCTAATGAACAGGTTTATTGATTTTCAAAATCTTATATGCTTCCCAATGTCGTGAAATATATAAATCTGAAAACGATTAAATTACTTTTGACACCTCCTATTCGCAGTCAACATTCAAAAGTTTATCGAATTTCATTTCAGCTTTTCCGGATGAAAAGGCTATAATTAATGCTTAACAGCAATCAGATTAAGGTTGATTTAGCAAAAATATACCGTCATTGGTGCAGAACCAAATCGTATTATGCGGGTCAACTTTTACTGAATAGACAAATGCATCAGAAAACAAATCCTTCGGTGAACGATGCCATTTGTTTCCGTCAAAAACAAAATAACTCTGATAATCATTTTTCATGCTTCCCTGAACCCAGATAAAATCGCGTTTATCCACAAACATTCGGTTTAAAAAGCTTAAATCAAAGTCAGCCTCAAGTTTTGTCCATTTTCCGTTTCGGTAAACCGATATTGCATCAGTGTAGCAACCCATGCACGATGATAAAGAATGATCGTCCGCAATGATTACTTCCGATCTGGAATTTACATCAAGAGAAGCAATCCAGTAAAACTTTGCATCTCCACCCAATGCGGTCATTCTTCCTCGCTGGTCGATCTTAAAAACCTTCGCTTCTGTAACTGTACCTTCGCTTGTAAAAAACACGTTGCCTTGCCGGTCAATCTTCAGTTCGATAATTAAGTTTTGATTTAGAATGGAGTTTTCGGGTGTGAAAAGCTCGAAGTCCTTCCCATCAAAATGCATTAATCCGCCAAGCATGTGAGCTGAACTGCTAAACCACACAGTTCCATCGGGAGCTGCTTCCACACAAATAACCAAATCGCGAGGAAGATCTGAATTCTGATTATTGTAAAAAGTAAACTTACCATCATAAAACAAGGCAAGTCCGTGATCTTTGGTTGCAATCCAAACCTTTCCTCCTTTACCAACCGAAATATCAAGGATTTCAGAATATACCTCAAAAGCAGCAGAAATTGTCCCATCGTAGAAATGAAGACTTGAACCAACCGCAATCCATGCATTTCCATCAGAATCAAAATCGACACAACTTACCTTTTTGCCTTCAAGAATCCGATCTGAAACTTCAAAACTGATGGTTGAATTAAACTGATTCAATGATTCACTTTTATCGCAGGAGGAAAGCAAGAATACCGCAATAATGCATAGAAAAATATATTTCATCGTGTATTTATAATGATCAGAAAATCATTCTAATGATGCAGAAATAGAGATTGAGGTTGCGTCAAAGATTTAAATAATCAAACGGTTACCCTGACAGAAGATGGGAGATATATCAATCTGGGTATAGATAGAATTCATATTTAACTTATCGGAGTAACTTTTGATTTCTACCGATAATAAAATAGAGCAAAGCGCCTAAAATATTGAAAAAGATCACAATAATCACCCAAACCAGTTGCATGTTTCCTTCAAATTTACTTCGAACAATATCCACAAGTGCAAAAAGCGGGAGAAGAAAAAGAAAAAGAGCAACAAATAGAATAAGTATCATTTCCTGAGAACCAATGATTCCTAACAATGTCATAATATTAATTTTAGGTTAGTGATTTATTGTACATACGAATATACTGAATTTCACATTCAGTTGCTGAACTAAATTAACGGCTTATGAATTCTATACAAACTGAAGGAATCAAACACTTATACCTAAAAAAATCGGGCATGCATAAGTATAAAATACCTTTGCATGCCCGACCAATATTCTAAATAATTACTTTACTAAAGCGCTTTTTTAGGCTCGATACCGAAGGTAAAACCTGCCTTTACCCTTTCGATTAATTCAGGCAAAATATCCTGATATTCACCACAAATTCCAAAATCCGCATTATGGAAAATATTTGCTTTTGGATTGTGATCAATGGCAATCACTTTTTCAGCTTCCTTCATTCCGGCAATGTGCTGGATTGCTCCTGAAATACCAACGGCAATATATACTTTTGGACGTACCGTTTTACCGGTTTGCCCTACCTGGCGGGCATATTCGGTGATGCCTTCGTCTACTACCGGACGGCTGCAGGCCCATTCAGCATTTACTCCCTGAGTTTTTAATGCCTCTGCCAGAGCTTTGATCAGGCCTAAACTATCAGAGGTAGTACCTCGTCCGCCTGAAATAATAACATCTGCTTCAAAAAGATTCTGCAATCCACCGCCACCACGGACTGTATTTAAAATTTCAACCACAAAATCCTTTTCGCTTAAAACAGGCGTGAAATTGGAAACAATTCCCTGTTTTCCCTCAATCCGTTTAGGAACTTCAAAAGTTCCTGCTCTGGCTGTTGAAACTTGCGGACAAACAAATCCAAGAATAGTAGCCAGTTTGCTTTCGCCATACGTCGGACGACGTGATTCCAAAATCGGAGTATAGATTACTTTTTCCTTTTTATTCACGTATTCGCCAATTTCCAGACCGGTACAGTCAGCAGTTACCCCGCTATCGGTTTTCATACCAATTCGTGGAGCCAGTTCACGGCCTGAAGTAGTTGCTGCAAATAACGCAATTTCGGGTTTCCTGACTTTAATGACCTGTTCAAAAATCGATGAGAATGGTAAAACCAGATATTCTTCCAGTTTATCATCTTCTACCAGAATAACTTCGTCGGAACCATGTTCGATCAGAATTTGAGCCAACGACGATATATTTTTACCGATAATCAACGTCATTACTTTGGTGTCGTTCCCCAATTGATTGGCCAGGTTTCTGGCAGGAGTCAACAACTCGAGTGAAGGACGGGAAACAGTACCATTCGTAATTTCTGCCCAGGTCAGGATTCCTCTTGAACCATCCCTAAAATCCTTTTCAGGAAAATCAGGCCGTTCAATATCTTTTTTAGCTTCGGCATCCTTCTTAACCAGAACATTTCCTCCTTTTTTCAGGTTGGCTATCAAACTGTCAACCAATGAAGTTTCATTATGGCCTTCAGACATTGTAATTGGAGGGCGTTCGCTAACCATATTGATTACTTTGGCCACAATGGTCGGTGAACCGCTGATTCCGATTTTCTCCGTTCCAAGACCGATATCATCAATTCCAAACGTGGTAATCTTCAGGTTGCGTGCTTTAATGGCACCGCTTAATGATGGTTTGCGTGGAGGAATACCTGTTGGAGTTAGAGAGATTACACAAGGCATTGGTAATTTCATCATCTGGTATCCTCCTTCGATGATTCGTTTTGCAATCACATTGCCCGATCCATCAGCCTTTACACTCTCAACAAAGGTTGCCTGCGGAATACCGATAGCTTCGGCTACCTGCGATGGCACGTGTGCCGTATCACCATCACTGGTTTGGCGACCTGCCAATATGATAAAGGGTTCTTTCGAGTCTTTTGTAAAACCCAGGTGCTTCAGCATGGTTGAAATTGCCAGACCTGTGGCGTAGGTATCACTTCCACCGAGTTTACGGTCCGACAACAGGTATGCTTCGTCATATCCCATCGAAATTGCTGTCCGGAGTGCTGTATCAAATGAACCCGGCCCCATCGAACAAACGATGAGTTTTGCGTCCGGATTTTGTTTTTTAAGTTGTAAGCCTGCTTCCAGTCCAAAAGTGCAATCGATATTAATAATTGATTTTGCCTTGGTGCGGTCCATTAGCCCGTCTTCACCCATTCTCATTTCGCTGGGGACCGGTACTTGTTTAATTAAACTTATTATCGTTAAAGCCATTGTTATCTTTTCTTTTAATTGTTACATATTCTGAAAATCAGGACCATTGCCGCCGTTGGGTACCACCCAGGTGATACGTTCACCCGGCGTTTTAATATCGCAGGTTTTGCAATGCATACAATTCTCGGCGTGTATCCTAAGTTCTTTTTTACCATCCTTATTGACATGAAGCTCATAAACTTCTGACGAGCAGAAAAACTGTTCCATGGCCCCGTATTGTTCAATATTGATGGCATTAAATTTCTCCTGATCGTGAATATGAAGATGTACAACCTGTTGTTCATCGTGATATACTCCTGAATGGTAGATATCAGTTGCTTTATCGAAAGTGAGTACTTTATCGAATTCAAGCTGACCATTGAACCGTTCTTTAAACGGTTTCTTTTTCAGCTCGTTTAATTTTGAGGTTGTTAAATGATCGGCATGAGCTCTCAACCGTCCGGAGAAACCTGCTCCACCTGTAATCAGTTGTGTACCAAAATTAAAACCTCCGGCAATCAGACCTTTTGCAAAACCTTGTCTGAAATTCCTTACCGGATACATCTCTTTATGAATGGAACTGTTTTTTACCAGTGTTTCATACTGAGCCAGGCTTTTCTCTGAAGTATCATTGCTAATTAGAGCATTCGCTGCCGTTTGCGCCGCCAGCATTCCGGATTTGATGGCTAAATGAATACCTTTCAGCGCTGGCATAGTCAGGAATCCTGCACTGTCGCCAACAATCATGGCATTGTCAACATACAGTTTCGGTATCGCGTAATATCCGCCTTCAGGAAGTGTTTTTGCTCCGTACTCCACCAATTTCCCACCTTTCAATATTTTAGAAACCAAAGAAGTGGTTTTCCAAACCTGCATGGCGTCATGCGTATCGAAAGACGGATCTTTATAATCGAGTCCAACCACGATACCCACTGCTACTTTATTATCATTGAGTCCATATATAAAACCGCCACCAAATTCGTCGTTATCGAGCGGATAGCCCATGGTATGATAAATCTCGCCGGGTGCAATATTTCCCTGTGGAACCGACCACAATTCCTTACAACCGAGGGAGTACATCTGTTCGTTGCTGTCTTTGGCAAGATTGAATTTTTTAATCAGCATTTTAGCCAGACTGCCCCGTGTACCTTCGGCAAAAATGGTAATTTTTGCTTCTATGCGGGTTCCAGCCTGGAAATTATCCAATTGGGTTCCATGGTGATCAATGCCGGTATCTTTGGTTTTGGCACCAATTACTTTGCCCTTGTCGTATAGAATTTCATCGACAGCAAAGCCAGAATAAATTTCAACGCCCTTTTCCTGAGCTTTTACAGCCAGGTATCTGCAAATCTGTCCGAGTGAAGCCGTATAATTACCCACATTATTCATGTATGGAATATGAAACGGCATAGTTATCGAACCATTCTTTGTCAGAAACACAGTTGTGTCTTTAACTACTTTAGCATTAAAAGGAATTTCAGAAATATCAACATCAGGCAGAAGTTCTTTAAATACATCAGGTTTTATTACTGCGCCTGAAATAATATGGCTTCCGATTGAACTGCCTTTTTCGATTAATAAAATCCGTTGGCTCTGACCCTTTTGTTTTAAAGTATCAGCCAAATGAATAGCCGTTGCCAAGCCAGATGGCCCACCTCCGATTATTAAAACATCTGTTGATACAGTATCAACATTACTCATAGTATGCCCTCCTGTAAAAGTTATCGTGAGATTTAAAAGTTTTTTTCGGGGAATCAAAAGTACATAAAAAACATGATTTGTATTTTTGAAAACTGTGCAAACATACAAATTAGTTATCAGTATGACCAAAAAAACACGTATATAAAACACATGATTTTTGTCTCATTTTGATCGGTTTGGTTTATGGAAATCATATCTTAGCAACTCATAAAAATTATCCTGATGAAAAAAAGCTTTTTACTAATTCTGCAGGTTCTGTTTTGTACTTTAATCGTAAGTCAGGCTCAGACAAACTATACAGGAATTAACACTGGTACAGTCGATAAAGCATCCGCTAAAAAAGGAGAAAAAATTTTTATTCGGCATGCTGATCAATGTTTGTCGATTATTGAAGAGGCAGCAAAAAAAATATCGATTAAGGGTGTCATCATTGTGGCTTTTATTCCGGGAGAGAATACTGAAACCTGGATTTCGAAAATGAAGGTGGTTGGTAATCTGACCAGCGGGAAAGCCAACCTTCTCGGAATTGCCAACACCAAGGCGTCGGAAATGGCCGATACCCATTTGGACAGCGGTAGCAGAATTCGTGAAATTTACTCCGGAGAACTTGGCTATCAGGGTGGATTAATCAAAAAAATCCATTCAGGATATATTCTGACTGTTTTTTCGGGTGGAAGCGGCGAACAGGATTTGGAAGTAGCAAAAATTGGTTTGGAATGGCTCAGTAAATTTTACGAATAATTTGATATTACGTGAATAAACTGGATGAAATCATTGAATTGCTTCAGGAGCAAAAAACAGCGCTTCGAAATAACCGGATTTACCGGCAATTGAATTCAATCATTCCTTTAATGGCTTTGATACAAACCGGACAGAATACATCGATGGTGTGAAAATTATTCATCATGCAGTTGTAACTGGGTCGGTACACTCCTTTCGATTCATAGCCGCCACCTTCATAAACTCCAAGCTTTTCTTTTGCAAAAGCTTTATGCTGGGTCGGAATTTCAACTCCATCTGGCAACATACTTTTCCATTTTTTATTGAAATCGACCAGGGTTGTCAGGTTAGGTTCCCAGGGTTCAACATTCAAAGGATAAAAACCAGTATACTCTACCCCACCCACATATTCATCGCCGAGACCTGCAAATAAGTGACCAAATTCGTGGATGTATATTTTGCCGGTTTCATCAATATGATGAGCTGCGCTGATTCCATAAAAATTATAGATAGCGCCACCTCCGTATTTTGGAGTATTTGCCAAAATATAAATGTAATCGTAAGGCGCATTTCCGGCAATGTTCCGTATTCCCTGAAAATCTTTCACCATCAGGTAACGTTCAGAATCAAAAGTATAATACGATGAATTGAGAGCTGTTTCTTTCCATACATGTTCACCGGGAATGTCCGGCCCTTCTTCTTCAGAGGGCGACCATACTCCTCGAATATTGAATTTATCTTTGTTTTCAGTGTAGGGTTCATACCTGAAAAATTCTTCAGCGAACTTCTGACAATCGGCTTTGAAAAGTTCCTCCTGATCAACAGTATAACCTTCAGGCAATAAAACCACATCAACCTTTTTATCTACGGGTCCTGAATTCAACACATCAAATACCGGAAGTTTCTTATGCTCCTTTCTTATAAAATGACTTTTAGGATCAACTGGGTATTCAAATTTTTTCTCGAAAACACCACTTTTATTTCGGCTTAAAATTGAAACCAATACTTTGTTCCGGGGAAAGGGCATGACAACCGATTCAGGATAACAGCAATCAGTCATTCTGGCCTGAGGGGTGGTTTGCCACTCATCAAAAAGAGTACAAAATCCACGCGAAAAAATCAGTTCACCCGTTTCTGCCAGACGAACTTCAACAAAATGATTGCCATATCCGTTGGTATCTATCAGCTTAGTTGACGATCCTGCCCAATGAGGTTCCTCAATCAGTTCGTCGAAGTAGAACTGCTCTGATGTTGCGTTTCCACAGTGAAAATAATCGAGCCTCAAAGTTCTTTCATCGAAATTTTTTAACAACTGGGCATTTGACTTTTGAATAAGAAACAACACGAAAAAAAGACAGAATATATATTTCATAACCAAACAATTAAAATAATAACTAACCCAACAAACAACTGAATGGCCGGATTTGAATCAGCGTGATCAAATATAGCACAATAACTTTGGCAACAAAATGCGGTTTCTCCATGTTAGTCATACAGCTCACTATTCTGTTCTGATAAAAAATGGAATATGGCTTTCATTTTATATTTTTGCTGCCATGTATTACCTAATCGCAATTATCATTTTATTCGTTTTCGTTCTGATAGCTAACCGGCTTTCGAAAAAAAAACATGTCTCAAAGTCCGGGAGTGAAGAAGTTGCGCCAATGGTGACATCAGATTGTTGCGGGGCTCACGAGATTTGTGAATTTGATCCTTTGCAATTTAATGAGGAACAAATTGTTTATTTCGACGACGAAGAGCTGGATGCTTTACGAAATGTTCGGGTAGATGAGTTAACCACTAAACAAATAGAAGATTTGCGTGAAGTGTTATATACGCTGCAAACCGCCGATATCGCCAAATGGCTCAACAGCCTGGCCAGCCGACATATTCATCTGCCAGCTATCCTTCAGCAGGAAGCCCGGCATTTAATGACAGAAAAACCTTGATTGCTATTTTCATGGTATAAACCAAACAATCAGGAACTCCAGTTGATAATCTGAAAACTGTTTAAATTTAATATTTTTTGATTTTTCGGTTCACCACAAATCCTGAAGGGAACCCGAAAAATAAAGAATCACCCTTCAGGGACGGGGTAAATTTTTGACTTTTATGTACTATTTCAAATTTTAAGCAGTTTCTAACACAGATCGATTTTTTACTAAATTTGGAACCCACACAAAAAGGTGAAATCCAAAAACAACCGAATGGTGATTCAATACCTGAAACAGATTTTATTGGGGGTATTTTTACTTGTAGCCTTACAAAATTCGGCAACAGAACCATACTTTCCACAAATGGCGAATCCGGTACTGGAATCATGGCGGTGGACTAATTTTCCGGAATTCGACACCATCCGGATTAGATGTCTGGTGAAGGAAAAAGAAGGTGGAATGTGGATGGGAATTGGATACCGTGCTGTTTTTTACGATGGATATAACACAACCCAGTATATTCCTGACAGCACCAATATTCAGTCGCTCACTTTCGAAAAAGACCATAGTTTGCTGGCGACCACACAAAATGGACTTTTCAGATTCAATAATGGTCAATTCCGAAAGATACTTGATTTCAATTTTAACAGCCAGCAAAATTTCGTTACCGACTCAAAAGGTGATGTTTGGATTGGATCAGAATATGGATTACTTCAAATTACCAGCAAAGCCATTTATTGCTTAAATCCGGAAGGATATTTCGAAATTTCCGTTAATGGTTCGGTGAGTAATATTCTTAAACTGGAAGCGGGAAACGATTATCATATGAATTCGGTGAAGGAAGTTTCTTTTCCTGTCTATAACC
>Ga0209261_10000109_pt1 | contig 21486 bp, 16 predicted proteins | sample DOMMetBare1Fresh_FD_187470 | JGI IMG/M metagenome (GOLD analysis project Ga0209261, IMG submission 187470) | Wetland sediment microbial communities from St. Louis River estuary, USA, under dissolved organic matter induced mercury methylation -... | ecosystem: Environmental > Aquatic >...
AGGCTGTGTGAAAACGCGCCGGCGGAGCGCGTGACGTTGAACGCGACCTCTCAGATCGCTCTGTATTCAACGATCGACCCCTCGGGAATACCAAACAGACCCCCGAAAACGCGCGGTTTTCGCGTTTTCACACGGCCTCGACCCATAGCAGCCGGCGGCGACTTTCTCAGCGAACGACCGGTCTACTTTGGAACTTGACCTTCGCTGACGCCGCAGAGAAAGTCAGGGACGGCGACAGCGGTCATTCGCAGGTGGCAATCACCGACCTGGGCAAGGTGCCGGCTGAGCGACTGCATCCGAAGGCCGCGTACTCACGCTGCCGACCCGGAGCCGACCTTCAACCGGCACGGCCTGAATGAGCGAAGGGCTCAGGTTGGCGACATTGCTTCGTTGCCCCGCGAGCGCACACGTCCAGCCTTACGTCACTGGCGTTCCATCGACCTGCCGCCGCACCAGTGCGGCGATCTCCGCTGGATGGCTGCTCGGAAGAAAGTGACTCCCGCCTTCGATCGTGACGAGCTGCGCCGCAGGGATCGAATCGAGCAGAAGCTCGGCGATCCTGAGCATGGCCGGGTGGCTGTTTCCTCCGCGAACCACTGTCGTCGGAATGTCGATCGACCGCAGCGTCTCCTTGCTGGGTTCGAAAGGCGTTCCCGAAGACCAGTCACGCACGTTCACCGCGGTGGTCGCGACGATGTAGCTGCGGACCTTCGGCGACATCGAATCGAAGGTGCCCGGACCGCCATAGAAGTCGATGACGTGCCAGGCCGCCTCGGCATCGCCCCGGGCAAAGTCGGCGAAGTAAGGACCCGTCATCGACTCGAACATCCCGTAGTGTTCCAAGTCTCCCGCCGCGCGCAGCAGGCCTAGAGGGTTCGCTTCCACGAGCAGCAGGCTCGCGGGCCTGTGCCGGCCGATCAGGGCATGCACAATGGCGGAAAGTCCGCCGTACGAGTGCCCCACTACATGAGGGGACGTGCCGATTCGGTCGATGATCCGGTCGATGAGCCCGACTTGCTGCGCCATCGTGGCATTGCCGTCCGGCCGGATGTCTGGCGTGGCTCCGTAGCCCAGCAGGCTGGTCGTGACCGTGCGGTAGCCGTCACCGAGATACCCCAGGACCGCTTTCCAGCCCGTGCCGGTGCCGAAACTCCCGGGCAGGAACAGCACGGCTGGACCGGAACCCGTCTCGGCGTAGTCGAACGCAACGGTTTGCTCGCTCACAAGTTCCTCCAGGTGATGTGCACACAGCCGCGCGTTGCGGCGCTGTGCTCGCCCGGCGGTACATCCCTGGCCTGGTAGGCACCGGTCGACCCAGCGCAAGAATGCCCGGAGCGCAAGTCGCCAATTTACAGCTTGGTCGTGTTGCCCGGCCGAGCCAGCGAATGCCCGCCTTCGGCCGGTTCGCGGACGCCTTGGAAGCGCAAGGCGCCGATCCGCTCCTGGCCGGCTGCCGCCCGTGACGACCGGTAGCTTCGGGGCGCTTCGTTCTGGCCACTTCACCCACTTTCATTGCGCTTGGCGGCCGTGGGATTTCATTCTTTGTGTCCGTCTACCTCCACACCTTTAGTGGGCAGTGCGAGGCGGCATGGAGGAAGTCGTTGTCGGTGGTGAGCAGGGTCAAGTCATGGCGTATGCAAAGCTGGGCCAACAGGGCATCAATCGTGCCGATCTGAATGCCGGCCCGACGGCAGCTATTGCGCAACTCCGCAGCGTCGATGTGATCTTGCCGATCCGGGCCGATCAGTGGCAGGGCGGCAAAGCGTTCGATGATGTCCTTGCGCGCACGTGGACCAGCGAAACCCTGAAGCAGTTCCTGCAGAACGAGCCCTGTCGTCACGACAATATCGTCACCCTCGAGGGCGTTGCGCAACGCGCGTACCTGCGGGCCGGCGGAATTCTGGTCTCGCCGGAAAGCGAGTGACCAGACGCTGGTGTCGACGAGCAGCGTCATCCTCGGGAACGTTCGGCCTTGTAGTCGAACGACTTGTCCCACTCAAGCTTGCCCATCAGCTCGACCAGGCGCTTCTGTCCGCGACGAGCGATGAATTCCTGCAACGCTCGAGTGACGGCAGCCTTTTTGGTGCGCTCGCCGCTGAGTTCGACCGCGCGTTCAATCAGGTCCGGATCCAGTGAAAGGTTGGTGGCCATGTGTGACTCCTTACACATCATTCTACACAGACATTACTGTGTCGGCTTTCGAGGTTTCATCGCCGCGTGCGCGACGCCGAGCTACGTCCGCTGCACTTCGTGACCGGTCATTCCGAACGTCGCCTTACGGTCGCGTGACCGACAGGTCATGGCCGACTGCTGTCAGCCGGAGTCTCGCGCCAATCATGTCGTCACCGGCTGCAACGCAGCGCACACCGGTCGTTCGCGGCGCCGATGACCACTGACATACAGACAGCCGCAGTCATTCGGCACCGGGCGATCTTGTGCAATTCGATTCGCGAGAGCGACACCGATGGATTCCTCCGCGTCATACCGAGTGTCGACGAGCGCGCCCTCCATCCAGACCGATATGAGTGGGTTCTCGCGCCCCTGCAAATGCCATAACAGCTGTTCGCGCCAAGTGAGTTCCTCGCTTGATATGACTGCGGGCGAGGAATAGCATCCTTCTACAACTCCAAGGCGCAACTTGGGGCCGTCATTGGCGGTGAAAGACACCAGGCAATCTCAACTCGCCTCGTGCACTGACCTTGGGCTTAGACGCGTTAGCCGCCAGATCATCGGAGCTCGCGTCCCAATCACCGAAGAACTTTCCCGTGCTCGACGCGTTGCGTCAGATTACGCAGGAGCTTAACCAGGCGACCAGTCTGGACGGTGCCCTCGCGATCGTCGTGCATCGGGTCAAGGAATCCCTGGCCGTCGACGTGTGCTCGGTCTATCTCGTCGACGCGTCCGGCGAGCGCTGCGTCCTGATGGCTACCGACGGCCTCGATCCTAAGGCGGTGGGCCGGATTCAATTCGGGCAGCGCGAAGGGTTGGTCGGGTTGGTTCTCGAATCGGGCCAGTCGCTCAGCATGATGAATGCGCAGCAACATCCGCGCTTTCGCTATTTTCCGGAGTACGGGGAGGAGGCGTATCACGCCTTCCTGGGTGTGCCGATCATTCATCATCGCCGACCGCTGGGTGTGCTTTCGGTGCGGCAAACCAACGACCGGACTTTCACCGACGTCGAGGAAGCATTCCTGCTGACGATCGCGGGCGAGCTTGCGGGACCCAGCTATGTCGCGACGGTCGGTGCGACCGACCTCTCTCGCCGGGACGCAGTGCAAACCGCGTCAATCCTCACTGGGATCAAGGCTGCGCCGGGCGCAAGCATTGGGGTTGCCGTGTTGCCCTCTCCGGCGGCGGAATTGGAAGACGTGCCGGATCGCAGCGTTGATGATCCGGAGGCCGAAGACGCGGTGTTCAGGCAGGCTGTGGCGGCGGTGCAGCTGGAGTTGCGGGCGAGCGGCGAACGCATGGCTGCTCGGATGCCCACCGAGGCTCATGCGATGTTCCAGATCTACGCGGCGCTGCTCGACGACGAAAACATGTTTGCCGACACCATCACCCGGATTCGGGCGGGCAGCTGGGCACCTGGCGCGCTACGGGCGACGATTGCCGAACATGCCGAGACCTTCGAAGAAATGGACGACCCTTATCTGAGGGCGCGTGCGGAAGACATTCGCGGGTTGGGTCGCCGCGTGCTGCTTCGCCTCCAGTCGCGCAACGCCGAACCGCGGCAATACCCCGCGCAGTGCGTGCTGGTTGGCGAGGAAATCAGCATCGCCCGCATCGCCGATGTGCCGATCGAGCAGCTTGTCGGCATCGTGTGCACACGCGGCTCGCCCTTTTCGCACGCAGCGATTCTCGCGCGCACGCTGCGTATCCCTGCCGTGATGGATATCGGAAACGTTTCGTTCGCGCAACTGGAGGGTCGCAACCTTCTGGTCGACGGCTACCAGGGGCGCGTCTTCATCGAGCCTTCGCCCGTAGTGCGCGACGAATTCCAGCGGCTGATCAAATATCAAGCGGACCTTGCCAAAGATCTCGAGACGCTGCGTGACCTGCCGGCTGAAACGCCGGACGGCGCCCGCGTTTCGTTGCAGGCCAATGCGGGCCTTCTATCCGATCTTGTCCCCGCGTCAGACACGGGCGCTGAAGGGATTGGCCTGTTTCGCACCGAATTCACCTTCATGGTTCGCGACGCGTTCCCCGATGAAGGCGTTCAAACTCAGCTCTATGGCGATGTGCTGGCTGCATTCGCGCCACGGCCGGTGACCATGCGCAGCCTGGACGTGGGTGGCGACAAGGCGTTGCCGTATTTCCCGGTGGCCGAGGACAACTCGTTGCTCGGCTGGCGTGGCATCCGGCTGACGCTCGACAATCCAGGGATCTTTCTCACCCAACTTCGCGCGATGCTGCGGGCCAATGCCAAGCACGGGAATCTGCGGCTGCTCTTACCCATGATTGGATCGTGCAAGGAAGTCGACGACGCGCGCGAGTTAATGGAGCGTGCGTACAGCGAACTGGTGCAGGCTGGACAAACCGCGCGCCGGCCGCCGCTTGGGGTCATGCTCGAAGTGCCGTCGGCGCTTTACCAAATCGCCGATCTAGCCAAACGCGTGGACTTCTTCTCGATCGGGACCAACGATCTGACCCAGTACCTCTTAGCAGTGGACCGCAATAACGCGCGTGTCGCAAGTCGCTTCGATAGCCTGCACCCGGCCGTGCTTCGGGCGATCAATCACGCCGTGCGCGAGGCTCGCGAATACGAAAAGCCTCTGAGCATCTGCGGCGAAATGGCGGGTGAGCCCACCTCTGCCATCCTGCTGATGGGAATGGGCGTCGACACGTTGAGCATGGCCTCACCTAGTCTGCCGCGCGTCAAGCGAGCACTGCGAACGTTTACCCGACGCCACGCCCAGGAAATATTGGCTGAGGCGCTGCGCGCTGATAATCCGGGTGATGTTCATCAGATGCTGAATGACGCGTTCGAGCAGATGGGTCTCAGTTCGCTGCTCACCCTGCGGGGAGCGAGCGGCTAGCCCCATGCAACTTCGACACCCACGTGCTTCTGCTTTTTCGGTCAGATACCAGCGCCATCACTTCACTGCTTTGTGAGTTCGGGGCGGCTTCGCTGGCAGAGATTGACAGGGCCCTCGCGCTTATGCAACTAGCACAATGGCGCAACGCCATATAGCTTGCGAATGACCGCTTTGAAGCGCCGCGAATGCCCCCAACGGGTCGGCTCCGCCACTTCGATCCCACAAGGAACAGTCGTTCGCGCAGCACTTCGTGCTTGGCGGTATCAAGGATCTGCGAGCGGCAGCTATAGGGAGAGATCTCGTGATGTTGTGCTTGCCGTCGCGCGACGACTCCTCCGCTTCGTGACCGGTCATTCCGAACGTCGCGTCACGAACACATGAGCGCCCGCTCATGGCCGGGTGCTGCCGACTACCTGTCTCGTCCCTCCGCCCGCCCCACATCGCATGGCGGCCCTTCGCATCGCTGAGGTCGTGCACCCCCCCGGGCTTGATAGCCGCCGATCCTGCCCGCAGCATCAACGAACATTTCCTCGTTTGATCGAACGACGCGCTGCGTGACTAGACGACGGTGCATTCGCCCGTCTTTCGCTACGCTCCCGTCTTTCACGCTTTGACGCGACGCGCCCGCCGAGGACGCGTCGCGCTGCACCGTGTTCACCTACTTCGAAAAACTCGTCAACCCCTACCCCGACGCGCCGCCGCCGGCGCCGCCGAAGACCTTCGGTGCGTTCCTCTGGGCGGCGACGGCCGGCACGCGCCGGTACATCGCGGCGATGACGCTGTTCACGGCCGTGATCGGTGCGTTCGAGGCTGTGCTGTTCGCGATGCTGGCGCGGGTGCTCGACTGGCTGGCCGATGCGCGACCGCAGACGTTCTGGCAGGAGCACGGCAGCACGCTGGCGCTGCTAACGCTAGTGCTCGCGGGCAGCATCGTGCTTGCCACGCTGCAATCTCTCTTCAAGCAGCAGACGCTTGCCGGCAACCTGCCAATGCGGCTGCGCTGGAACTTCCACCGGCTGATGCTGGCGCAGAGCATGACCTTCTTCCAGGACGAGTTCGCCGGCCGCATCGCCACCAAGGTGATGCAGACCGCCCTCGCGGTGCGCGACGCGTGGATGATCTTCGCCGACATCCTGGTCTACGTGATCATCTACTTCGTCACGATGAGCGCGATCCTCGGCGGCTTCGACCTGCGGATGATCGGGCCGTTCCTGCTGTGGCTCGCGCTGTACGGTGTGTCGATGTGGTACTTCGTGCCGCGGCTGGCGCGCGTGGCACAGGCGCAGGCCGATGCGAGGAGCCTGATGACCGGCCGCATCACCGACGCGTACACCAACATCGCCACCGTCAAGCTCTTCTCGCACTCCAACCGCGAGGCGGGCTACGCGAAGAGCGCAATGCAGGAGTTCATGACGACGGTGCACCGGCAGATGCGCTATGTCACCGGCTTCGAAACGGTGAACCAGATCCTGAGCGTGGTGCTGATCGGCTCCACCGCGGGGCTGTCGCTGTGGCTGTGGACGCGCGGTGATCTGGGCGTGGGCGCGGTGGCCGCGGCCGCGGCGATGGCGATGCGCCTGAACGGCATCTCGCACTGGATCATGTGGGAGATGGCGGCGCTGTTCGAGTACGTGGGCACCGTGCAGGACGGCATGCTCACGCTGTCCAGAGCGCATACCGTGGTGGACCGCGCCAACGCGCGGCCGCTGGCAGTGACGCGGGGCGAGATCCGCTTCGAACGTGTGACCTTTGCCTACGGCGGGCCACGCAAGGTGATCGACAACCTCAGCCTTACGATTGCGCCGGGCGAAAAGATCGGCCTGGTGGGCCGCTCGGGCGCGGGCAAGAGCACGATCGTCAATCTGCTGCTGCGCTTCTACGACATTCCCGAGGGCCGCATCCTGATCGACGGCCAGGACATCGCGCACGCCACGCAGGAAAGCCTGCGCGCGCAGGTGGGCATGGTCACGCAGGACACGTCGCTGCTGCATCGTTCGGTGCGCGAGAACATCGTCTATGGCCGGCCCGATGCCACCGACGCGCAGATGATCCGCGCCGCCGAGCGTGCCGAGGCGCACGACTTCATCCTGTCGCTCGCCGATCCCAAAGGCCGGCGCGGCTACGACGCGCACGTGGGCGAGCGCGGCGTGAAGCTGTCCGGCGGTCAGCGCCAGCGCGTGGCGATTGCGCGCGTGATGCTGAAGGACGCGCCGATCCTGGTGCTCGATGAAGCCACCAGCGCGCTCGACAGCGAAGTCGAGGCGGCGATCCAGGGCAGCCTGTATCGGCTGATGGAAGGCAAAACGGTACTGGCGATCGCGCATCGCCTGTCCACCATCGCCGCGATGGACCGGTTGATCGTGATGGACCACGGTCGCATCGTCGAGGAAGGCACGCATCAGCAGTTGCTGGCGCTGGGCGGCATCTACGCGCGGCTTTGGGCGCACCAGAGCGGCGGGTTCCTGGGCGAAGAGGAGGATGAAGCGGCAGTTCCCGCGCTGGCTCCCGTCGCCCCGGCGCAGGCCGGGGCCCAATTTGCAGCACAGGAATTAGGCCCCGGCCTGCGCCGGGGCGACGAGGCGTTTCACCGCGAGTAGGGAACCGCCTCTCAACTTTGCGTCAGCACGGAATATCAAAGCCTGCAATCTTGTTGGACAACGCGGCAACCCCTTTCCATGACAGCCATTCAACACAGGAGAGATGAAGTGAAACGCACACTATTTGGCCTGATCGTTCCATTCCTTGCGACTGTCGCCGTGGACACAGTCCATGCGCAGGCATCCGACATGACCTTCTTCATCACCAGCGTGGGCAATGGCAAAGGCGCCGACTTCGGCGGACTGAAGGGCGCCGATGCCCATTGCCAGTTGCTCGCGGCTGCGGTCGGGGCAGGCAGCCGCACCTGGCGCGCCTACCTGAGCACCAGCGCCAGCGGCGGAAGTGCAGCCGTCAATGCGCGCGACCGGATCGGAGCGGGCCCATGGCAAAACGCAAAGGGTGAGGTCATTGCCAAGAATGTTGAGGAACTGCATGGCAAGAACAACCTCACCAAGCAGACCGCGCTGACCGAGAAGGGCGAGATCGTCAGCGGGCGGGGCGACACACCCAACAATCATGACATCCTGACCGGCACGCAGCCCGACGGCACCGCCTTCGCCGGAACCGAGGACCGCACCTGCGGCAACTGGACCAAGGGCGGCGATGGCGCGGCGATGGTCGGTCACCACGATCGCATCGGACTGGGCGCTCCAGAGTCAGCCCAGTCGTGGAATTCGTCGCATATGTCGGCGGGCTGTAGTGCGGAGGCGCTGCCCAAGACCGGCGGCGCAGGTTTGCTGTACTGCTTCGCCGCGAAGTAGCTCACGGCGAACTCATCGCCGCCCGATCGCTCACCACCAATATCTGACCGAATACCGCACGGTGACCTCCTCACCCGGAGGCACCGTGACCGGGAAGTAGATGCTGCGCGCATCGTCCTTGCGGTACGCGTGGCTCTTCGACGTGATCTCCCAGTTGACCCAGCGGTACAGCACTTCCTTTGCCTGCACCTCGACCGGTTCGGTCTTGGCGTTGCGCAGCTTGATCTCAATGTCCTCGGTCATCGTCTTGCGCCCGGTGTCGATCTTGAAGTCGACCTGGCGCCGTTCGCCCACCACATCGAACGCACTGCCCAGCTTCAGCAGCACCTTCTCGTTCTTCGGCGTGTGGTCGATCGAATCCTCGCCGATGAACTCCAGCGTCTTATCGGCCGGATCCTGCTTGGACACGCGCACGCGGCCGCGCGGCAGTGGCATGCCGAGGTTGCCGGCCTCGGCATTCTTGAACTGCAGGTAGACATCGACCTGCTTGTTGCTCGCCACACCGTAGTTGCGGTCCGTGGCGGGGCTGGGCAGGAAGCCATAGCCGCCGTCGGGCCGGCCGTAGTACACGAGCGTGCGCTCGCACGGCACGCCGCGCGCCACCGGGAAGAGTTCGATCTGTTTGGTGGAGTTGTCCGGCAGCGTGGTCGGGCGGCCGAGCGTGTACAGGTGGTACTCGAAAAACGCCTTCTCCGCGAAGCCATCCGCCATGACCGGACCCGCCGCCGCGGCCCGCGATTCCATCATCTTCGAAACCCGGCCAGCGACAGCCGCTCGGTGCACTTCACCGGCGACGAGCTTCAGCTTCGCATCCGCGTAGCTCGCGCCCGTCGTGTTGATGATGCTCACCCACGCACCCACGTCGAGCTTGCAGTCGCCATGGCTGCGCCCCTCCATGAACGTCACGTTGTAGTCGGTCCACCACGTGATGCCCTGTGTCTGGTAGGCGACGCGCGTGCGCTGCTTGCCCGTGCTCTTCGCATCGACGTTCCACACCAGCGTCGGCCGGGTGATCAGCCCGCCGGGCAGCGCCGGCAGCTTCACGCCGGCGTTGTGCGGCAGGATCTGCACCGTGCCGTCATCGCGCCTGAGCACCACGCCACCCTGCGTGGACAGCAGCGTGCCGGTAAATGATTCCGTCGCCTGGCCGCGGATCTGATCGACCGAGACCGCTCGGTCGATGTACTTCTGCATCAGCTTTTCGGTGCTCAAAAGATCGAACTGGAAGTTCTGCTCCAGCACCGCCGTGCCCTTGGGATCGGTCAGCGATTCGAACACCACCGTGGTCGGGTCGATCAACGCCGCCACGTCGCTGAACTTCACTTCATTGCGCCCGCGCGTGAGTTCGATCTCGCGCTCCTGCCGCACGACCGCGTAACCCGGCACGCCTCCTCGGCCCGGGGTGCGGTACATCTCGGGCGCGATGGCGCCGGGGCTGGCGCTCGAATAGATGGTCAGCGCGGTGGCTCCGGCAGTTTGCTGGGCGACGGCTGGCGCCGAGGTCGAGCTGAGGGCCGCGAGTGCGGCGGCGATTGCGGTGAAGCGGAAGGCGGGCATGAACGGCTCCTGCGCCGTGAGTGAATACAGCGCATTGAACGTTGAGCGAGCGGCAACGGGGTCAACGCTTGAATCGTCGCGGGACGGTCCGGGTGCCGACAGCGCGGTCAGCGAAGGACGAGGCATCACCGCTGCGAAGCGAACGCCTGTGTAACCCAGCGTCACCGGGCCATGCGCAGAAGCGGGTTGACGCGAGAGCACAGCTTTCCTGATCAGTCCGCGTCAAGCGATGGCCTTCAAACAAGACTCGGAAGTCGTCTTTACCCTTCCCAAGTTCAGGGAACGGCTCACGGCAAGACCGCCGCATCCGTGAGGGTGTTATTTGCAGCGTTGATGTCGTGGGCAGGGGTTAAGCGCCTATCCGTCCGATTCGCGGTGGCCTGTGCCCGCTTTTCGGCTGTTTGACCGACCGCTGTCATCGGCAAGATGTCGTGGAACGCTAAACGACGCAACCATGACTACCTTGAGGCCTTTGCGCTTTCTCCGCCGGGTGCTGCTGGCCGCGATGGCGTGCGCCTGCGGGCTCGTCGCGGCGCAGACGCCGGACGGCGCCACGCTCACGTTGAGCGCGCGCGCCGCGACCGTGACCGATCTCGACACGGGCAACATCGTTTTCGAGAAAAGCGGCGCGGAGCAGCGCCCGGTGGCGTCGCTCACGAAGTTGATGAGCGCCATGGTGCTGCTCGATCAGGGCTTGCCGATGGACACGCCGATTCGCGTGGATGCCGGCGACCGCGACATGCTCAAGGGATCGCATTCGCGACTGGCCATCGGCGCCGTGCTGACGCGCCGACAGCTGCTCACACTTGCACTGGTCGCGTCGGACAACCGCGCCATCTTGGCGCTGGCGCGCACTGGCCCGGGTGGAATACCTGCGTTCGTGGACGCCATGAACGCGAAGGCGCGGCAGCTCGGGTTGCGCAACACGCACTTCGTCGAGCCTTCGGGGCTGTCGCCTGCCAACGTGTCCACAGCCGAGGAGCTTGCCCGGCTCGCGGGCGCCGCGTACGGCTATTCCGAGATCCGCGCGCTGTCCACTACGGCGAGGACGGAAGCCAATGTGCGCGGGCGACGGGTTGCGTTTCGCAACACCAATTCGCTGGTGGCCGACCCGCAGCTCGGCATCGGCCTGACCAAGACCGGCTTCATCAATGAGGCGGGCCGCTGTGTGCTGGTGGTGTTGCGCGCGGGCTCACGCCACTTCGCCGTGGCCCTGCTGGGCGCGCCTTCAGGCCGCGCACGCTCCCGCGACCTGCTGGCGCTGCACGAATGGCTGCAATCCGGCGTGACTGCGGCGCCTCTGTCCGTCGAGGGCGACAATCACGACATGGTCGAATAGCGAAACCCTGCAATTGCATTCAACTCACCGCGGGCCGAACCTATGCGCCCCCGCATCACCGTTCCCCCCGAAGAAATCGAAATCACCGCGATCCGGGCGCAGGGCGCCGGCGGCCAGAACGTCAACAAGGTCGCCAATGCGGTGCACCTGCGATTCGACATCTCCGCCTCGTCGCTGCCGCAACCGATTCGCGAGCGCCTCTTGAGACTGGGCGATCAGCGCATCAGCAAGGACGGCGTGGTCATCATCAAAGCGCAGGAATTCCGCAGCCTGGAGAAGAACCGCGGCGAGGCACTGCGCCGGCTGCACGAACTGATTGCCAGCGTCGCCGTGCCGCCGAAGAAGCGCCGGCCGACGAAGCCGAGCAGGACTGCGGTCGCGAAGCGGCTCGAAATGAAGGCGCGGCGCGCAAAGGTGAAGGCGGGGCGACGGGTTGCCGGCGACTAGCCCGTGGGCGAGCCTGGACTCGACGGCAGCGAGACATTCGCGAAAAGACAACCTGTGTGAATGCTTGTCCAACGCCTGCCTGAAGACCACGGCATGCGTCGGTATGTCTCTCCTCGCGGGCAGGCATCGGACAACCCTTGACAACTGCGGGCACGACTTCTGGCAACGCCCCCCGCAGGCAGCGGTTGCCGCAATCGGCGATCTGATACAGATCGCGCGGTAGCATCGCAGCATGTTCCTAGGCTGGCGACTCGCGCGGCGCGGTCGCTGGCCGCTCCGCAACGCGGTTCGACAAACCTGCGCATGAACTCTTCCCGCACCACGCTTCTGTTGGCCACTTTACTGCTGCTCGGAGCTGCACCGCTCGGCGCAAAGAGCCTGCGCTTCGCCAGCGCGTTCGACCCGAACTCGCTGGACCCGCACTCGCTTGCGCTGCTGTACCAGACGCGCGTGGTGACACAGATCTACGAAGGGCTCGTCAACCGCGATCAGGATTTCAGACTCGAACCTTCGCTCGCGGTCGCGTGGGAGTCGCTCGATGGCGCCAGGCGCTGGCGCTTCAAGCTGCGACCGGCCGTGAAGTTCCACGATGGCACGCCATTCACCGCCGACGATGCAGTGTTCTCGATCGAACGCGCACTCGCGAAAACCTCGCAGCGCGCGAACCAGTTGCGCGGCGTCACCAGCGTGCGCAAGATCGATCCACTGACGATCGACATCATGCTGGCAGCCCCCGATGCGGTGCTGCCCGACAAGTTGTGGCTGATCGCAATCATGAGCAAGGCATGGGCGGAGAAGAACAATGTCGTCACGCCGCAGGACTACAACGCCAAGCAGGAGACGTTTGCCGTGCGCAACGCCAACGGCACCGGTCCGTTCATGCTCAAGAGCTACGAGCAGGATCGCCGCCTGGTGCTGCTTGCAAATCCGGGCTGGTGGGGCCGCGGCGGCAAGGGCATCGGCAACCTCATTGGCAACGTCACGGAGGCGATCTACACCGTGATCCAGTCCGATGCGACGAGGCTGGCGGCGCTCGCGTCGGGCGAAACGGATTTCGTGATCGATCCGCCTTTCCAGGACGTCGCGCGCCTGCGGGAGGACAAGCGACTAAAGACCGTGCAGGTCACCGACATCGGCACGCAGTATCTGGGCTTCGATCAGGCGCGCGACGAACTGCAGTTTGCCGACGTGAAGGGCCGCAATCCGTTCAAGGATCTGCGCGTGCGGCGGGCGATCTACCAGGCGATCGATATCGATACCATCGTCGCCAAGGTGCTGCGCGGAATGGCGGCGCCAACCGGCTCGCACGTGTCGCAACTGGTCGATGGATATGTGCCGGATCTCGACAAGCGCCTGCCGTATGACGTGGCGGCCGCGCGCGCTTTGCTGAAGGATGCCGGTTACGCGGACGGATTCGGCGTCACGCTCGACTGCGTGAACGTCACCTACCGCGCCGCGGTGTGCCAGGCGATCGCCGCGATGATGGCGCAGGTTGGGATCAAGGTCACGTTCCAGCCCTCACCGAGCGCGACGTTCTTCCCCAAGCTCACGCAGGCCACGTCGAGCTTCTTCGAGTTCGGCTGGTCGCCCGGAACCGATCCGTGGGCCATGCTGAACAGCGTCGTGCGCACCTACGACGGCGCCGGAAGCGGTGCGTTCAACGGCGGTCGTTATTCGAACGCAAAGCTGGACGCATTGGTCGACGGCATTCGCGTCGAGCCCGACCTGGTCAAACGGCGGCAGATGGTCGGCGACGCACTGCGCATCCTGCATACCGACCTGCCACTCGTGCCGCTGTATCGGCGCAAGCTGACGTGGGTCATGCGCCCGAACATCAGCGTGGCGCCGTGGCCAAGCGACGTGCTCGAACTGCGCTGGGTACGAATTGATTGATCTTGCCGCGGCGCGCAGCCCCGAATCACGTCATACGCGGCTGCTTACCAGACGCGGTTTGTACCCGAGCACTTAGACTTACGCGTGTTCACGGCCTCCGGCTGCCGCCCCGATGAAGGCCTGACCGAACCATCGCAGAAAGAAACCCATGTCGATTCAGCGCTTTTCGTTTCCGACCACAATCCACTTCGGCGCCGGCGCACGCAAGGCCGTTGGCGAACATCTGCGCGAGCGGGAGCTCAAACGACCGTTGATCGTCACCGACAAGGGGCTCGCGGCGCTGCCGGTGCTTGCCGAGTTCCGGCAGGGGCTGGAAGAGGGACTCAACGTCGCGGTCTTTGGCGGCGTGTTCGGTAACCCGACGTGTTCGCAGGTAATGGACGGCGCGGCTGCGTACAAGGCGCATCGCGCGGACTGCGTGATCGGCTTCGGCGGCGGCGCGGCGCTGGACGTGGCCAAGGTCGTCGCACTGATGGCGGTGCACGAAGGCCACATCCTCGAATACGTCTGGGACCACCCGCAGGTCAGGCCGATCGTCAACGAGCTGCCGTACTTCGTCGCGCTGCCGACGACCAGCGGCACCGGGTCGGAGGTCGGGCGCTCGAGCGTGGTCAGTGAGGACGACACGCATCTGAAGCGAATCGTGTTCTCGCCGAAGATCCTCGCCAAGGCTGTTTTCGCCGATCCGGAGCTGACGCTCGCACTGCCGGCGCACGTGACTGCCGCGACCGGGATGGATGCGCTGACGCATAACGTCGAGTCGTATCTGTCGCCCGCGTATCACCCGATGTGCGACGGTATCGCGCTTGAAGGCACGCGCATCGCGGCACGCGCCCTGGCGATCGCGGTGCGCGAACCCGGCAACCTGCGGGCTCGCTCCGACATGATGATGGCGTCGTTGATGGGCGCGGTCGCATTCCAGAAAGACCTGGGCGCAGTGCACTCGTGCGCGCACGCGCTCGGCGCGGTGTGCGACCTGCATCACGGACTGGCCAATGCGCTGATGATCGAGCCGGTGATGAAGTTCAACTACGAGGCCGCCCCGGCCAGGTTTGCGGAGCTGTCCCACGTGGTCGGCGCGAACGGCGCGGAAGACTTCGTGCCCTGGCTGCGCCGGCTGAAGCGCGAGGTCGGCATCACGGACACGCTCGCATCGAAGGGTGTGCGGCGCGACCAGGTTCCGGCACTGGTGAAGATCGCTGAAGCAGACATCTGTCACCAGACCAATCCCCGCCCGTGCAAGGCGGAGGACTTTGTGCGCTTCTTCGAGCAGGCGATGTGATCGGGGTTCTGCGATGACGGACCGCCTGAAGATCGGCATCTCGGCGTGCTTTCTTCACGCCGATCCTTCGCGCGATATCTTCAAGGGCAAGACGTTGCAGTACGTCGAGCAGTCGATCGCGCACTGGGTGCAGTCGGGCGGCGCTCTCGCCGTGATGATTCCGTCACCCGAGGGCGACACGAAACGCGGCGCGCCTTTTGACCCGCCAACGCTGGATGACTACGCGCAGTGGCTCGACGGCCTGGTGCTGATGGGCGGCGCGGATATCTCGCCCGGTACCTACGGCGAGACGGCACTCAGACCGAACTGGAGCGGCGACCGCATCCGCGACGAGTACGAGATCGCACTGTCCAGGGCTTTTGTTGCCGCCGGCAAGCCGGTGCTCGGCGTGTGCCGCGGGCTGCAATTGCTGAATGTTGCGTTCGGCGGCACCCTGTACCAGGACATCATGACCCAGCTGCCGGGCGCGCGCGTGCATCGCGACGCGTCGATCTACGACCAGAACCTGCACACGGTCGAGTTCGTGCCGGGCACGCGGCTGGCGCAGATGTACGAGGGAACGCCGTCGGCGACGGTCAACAGCGTGCATCACCAGGGCATCAAGGATCTTGCCCAGGGGTTTGTCGTCGAGGCGCGCTGCCCGGACGACGACATCATCGAGGCGTTCCGCTGGACCGGACCGTCATATGTGGCCGGCGTCCAGTGGCACCCGGAGTTTCACGACTGGGAAAGCGAGCACGTGCTGAACGATGCGGCGATCCTGCAGGATTTTCTCGCGGCGGCGCGCGCGGCCCGGAAGTAGATGAGCGGAGACACCGGTGAGCGAAACATTCACGACACTGCTGTACGGCAAGGACACGCGCAACCCGCGCATCGCGCGCATCACGCTGAACCGCCCCGAGCGGTTGAATGCGATCTCGCCCGAGATGCCGGGCGAGATCCGCCGCGCGGTGCAACTGGCCAACGACGATGACGAGGTGCACGTGATCGTCGTGCAGGGCGCGGGCCGCGCGTTCTGTGCCGGCTATGACATGAAGGAATCAGCGGAAAGATCGGGCGACCACGAATGGCTGCAGAGCGAGATGCCGTGGGACCCGATGGTCGACTACAAGTGGATGAAGAGCGCCAACGACGACATCATGAGCCTGTGGCGCAGCTACAAGCCGACCATCTGCCGCGTGCAGCAATATGCGATCGCCGGCGGTTCCGACATTGCGCTGTCGTGCGACCTGCTGGTGATGGAGACTTCCGCGCGCATCGGCTACATGCCAACGCGCGTCTGGGGCTGCCCTTCCACGGCGATGTGGCTGTACCGCGTCGGCATGCAGCATGCGAAACGGTTGCTGTTCACCGGCGACACGATCGACGGCACGACCGCCAAGGAATGGGGCCTGGCGATCGATGCGGTCGCGCCTGAGAAGCTCGACGGTGCGGTCGATGCATTGGCAGAACGCATCGCCGGCGTGCCACGCGCGCAGTTGATGATGCAGAAGCTGATGATCAACCAGGCGTACGAAAACATGGGGCTGGCGTCGACGCAGATGATCGCCACCGTGTTCGATGGCATCACACGCCACAATCCGGAAGGCATGTGGTTCCGCGCGCACGCGGAGAAGCACGGCTTTCATTCGGCGGTCGAGTGGCGCGACTCGGGCCGGCCGATTCCGGAAGGCGAAGAGGCGCGGCAACTGGTGCGCCAACTGCGCGGCGAAACAAAGACGAAGTAGGACTCAAGAATGCTGAAAATCTCCAACCCTGCCAATGGCCGGACGATCGCCGAACTGCCGGACGACGATGCCGCAGCGATCGCGGCCAAGTACCGCGCGGCGAGTGCTGCGCAACCCGCATGGGCCGCAATGCCGCTCGCGCAACGGCTCGCTGCGATCCGCCGTTTCCGGGAAGGCATCGTGCGCGACCTCGAGAAGCTGGCCGCGATATTGACTTCCGAAGTCGGCAAACCGACCAAGCAAGCGCGCAACGAGCTGAACGGGCTTCTCGGCCGGATCGATTTCTTTCTCGCCGAAACCGAAGCGACACTGAAGCCGCGCGACGTGTTCGATGAAAGCGGCATGCGCGAGCGCATCTCACATGAACCGCTGGGCGTGATCGCCAACATCTCGGCCTGGAACTATCCGTACTTCGTCGGCGCCAACGTGTTCGTGCCGGCACTCGCGACCGGCAATGCGGTGCTGTACAAGCCGAGCGAGTTCGCGACCCTGACCGGGCTGGAGATCGGCAACCTGCTGCACGCGAGCGGCGTGCCGCGGGATGCGTTCCAGGTGATCGTGGGTGCAGGGAGCGCAGGCGCCGCACTGCTGGCGCAGCCGCTCGACGGCGTGTTTTTCACTGGCAGCTATGCGACCGGCGCAAAAATCGCGCAGACCATCGGCCCGCGCATGATCAAGCTGCAGCTCGAACTTGGCGGCAAGGACCCGGTGTATGTCTGCGACGACGTCGATGTCGCGGCGGCCGCCGCCGGCACAGCGGATGGCGCGATGTACAACACCGGCCAGAGCTGCTGCTCGGTCGAGCGCATCTACGTGCACGAGAAGGTCCATGACGCATTCGTCGCCACGTTCGTCAACGAGGTCAAGGGCTTCCGCATCGGTGACCCCACCAGCGAAGACACCTACATCGGACCGCTGACGCGTGCGCCGCAACTGGACGTGCTGGCCGATCAGGTCAGCGACGCGAAAGCAAAGGGCGCGAAGCTGCTGTTAGGCGGTGCGCGCATCGATCGGCCCGGCAACTGGTTCGAGCCGACGGTGTTTGTCAACGTCAACCACTCGATGAAGCTGATGCGCGACGAAAGCTTCGGCCCGGTCATCGGAATCCAGAAGGTCGCCAGCGATGAAGAAGCGGTGCGCCTGATGAACGACACCGAGTACGGACTGACCGCCGCGGTGTACACGAAGGATCGGGCACGTGCGGAAAAGCTGCTCGCACAACTGAATGCCGGCAGTGTGTACTGGAACTGCTGCGACCGCGTCAGCCCACGGCTGCCCTGGTCCGGCGTGGGCCACTCGGGGATCGGACTGACCTTATCGACCTACGGCATCGAGACTTTCACGCGGCCGAAGGCGTGGCACCTGCGGTCCGCATAGCCTCTACGCGAGCGCGGAACGCAGCCAGGTTCCGAACTGCCCGGCCGGCAACGCGCCGCTGACGCGCTCGGCGAGCTGGCCGTGGCGGAATAACGCGATCGTCGGAATGCTGCGGATGACGTAACGGCTGGTGATGTGCGGATTGGCGTCGGTGTCGATCTTGGCGAACAGCAGATTCGGCAGCTTGGATGCGGCGTTTGCAAACACCGGCGCGAACGAACGGCACGGCCCGCACCACCCGGCCCAGAAGTCGACCACGACGGGACGTGCGCTCGCCTCGATCACAGGCGAGAAGTTCTCGTCATTCAATGCCAGCGGCGCACCGGTCAGCAATTCACGCCGGCAGGTGCCGCATATCGGCGCCTCGTTGAAACGCGCCGACATCACGCGGTTGGCCGCGTGACAGTGCGGACACTCGAGGACGAAGCTTTCGACATGCGACATGCGTTGTACTCTGCGCGCACGGCCTGCAACAGACAATCGCCCCTGCGCGTGCCGCGCAGCTGCGTATGACCGAAGTCAAACCGCGTCAGTCCTCTGCTTCTGCCGTGCGCTTGCTCTTGAACTCGTTCGACAGCTGTGTCTGCACGCCGGGCGGCACCGCTTCGTAGTGCGAGAGCTCCATCGAATAACTGCCCTGCCCCTGCGTGATCGCCTTCAGGCGCCCAGCGTAGCCGTCAAGTTCGGACAGCGGCACCACGCCCTTGACCACCATCATGCTGCCGGCCAGGTTGTCGGTGCCGGTGACCTGGCCGCGTCGCGATGACAGATCGCCGGTGATGTCGCCCATCGCGACATCGGGCACCACGATCTCGATATTGACGATCGGCTCAAGAACGATTGGCCGTGCCTTGGGCAGTGCATCGAGCATCGCCTTGCGGCCGGCCGCGACAAAGGCGATTTCCTTTGAATCGACCGGGTGGTGCTTGCCGTCGTAGACCGTCACGCGCATATCCTGCAGCGGATAGCCGGCAACGAAGCCGCTCGTCAGTACTTCCCGCACGCCCTTTTCCACTGCCGGGATGAAGTTGTAGGGAATCACCCCGCCCTTGACGGCGTCGACGAACTCGAAGCCGGTGCCGCGCGGCAGCGGTTCCACCCGCAGGAATACCTCGCCAAACTGGCCGGCGCCGCCGGTCTGCTTCTTGTGGCGCGCATGGCCTTCGGCATTCCCATAGATCGTTTCGCGGTAAGGCACGCGCGGCGGCCGTGTGGTGACCTCGAGCCTGTACTGCGAATTCATCCGCTCCAGCACCGAGCGCAGATGCAGGTCGGACAGTCCGCGGATGACCGTCTCATTCTGTGCGACATCGTGCTCGATCGTCAGCGTCGGGTCTTCGGCCGCGATCCTGGTCATCACTTCGGAGATGCGGCCCTCATCACCGCGCCGCTTCGGTTCGATGGCCAGGCCGAACATCGGCCTGGGGAACTCCAGTGGCTTCATGTGGATCAGGTCTTCGTCGTGCGAGTCGTGCAGCACGCAATCGAACACGATCTCATCGACCTTTGCGACTGCACCGATGTCACCCGCGACCAGGCTCGGCACCTCGACCGTGTCCTTGCCCTGCAGCGCGAACAGGTGGCCGACCTTGAACGGCTTCTTGCCATCGCCGATGAAAAGCTGCGAATCCTTGGTGATCATGCCCTGGTACACGCGAAACACGCCGATCTTTCCCACGTACGGATCGTTGACCACCTTGAACACGTGCGCGAGCACGTGCTTCTTCGGATCCGGCTCGGAGCGGAACGATTGCGCATCCGCGCCTTCGCCTTTAGTGAAGAGCGGCGGATTCGCTTCGCCTGGATGCGGCAGGTGACGTGCAAAAACGTCGAGCAGCTCCGTCACGCCCGCGCCGGTTTTCCCGGAGACGAAACAGACAGGAATGATGTGGCCTTCGCGCAGCGCCTTTTCCAGCGGCGCATGCAATGTGGTCGGATCGATCGAGCCCTCTTCAAGGTAACGCAACATCGCTTCTTCATCGACTTCGACGATCTGCTCCATCACCTTGCGATGCACCTCGGCGACCGACTGGAAATCCGCTTCGCCGGAATCCTTCTCGAAGCAATCGATCACGCGATTGCCGCCTTCGGCCGGCAGGTTGATCGGCAGCACCTCGGGGCCGAACGCCTCCTGCAGCTGCTCGAGCAGGGCCGGCAGCTTGATGTTCTCATGATCGATCTTGTTGACCAGGATCATCCGGCACAGGTTGCGATGCTTGGCCCAGTCCATCATGCGCCGCGTGATCAGTTCAATGCCCGAAGCGGCATTGACGACCACCGCCACCGTCTCGACCGCATCGAGTGCGCCGATCGCCTGGCCAATGAAATCGGGATACCCCGGCGTGTCGATCAGGTGCATCCGCGTGCCGTTGTAGTCGATGTGCACCACCGACGCTCGCAGCGAATGCAGGTAGGTCTTTTCCAGCGGATCGAAGTCGCACACGGTGGAGCCGCGTTCGACGCTGCCCGTGGCGCCGATCATCTTGCTCTTGAACAGCAGGTGCTCCACCAGGGTGGTCTTGCCTGCGGCACCGTGGCCAACAATTGCGATGGTGCGCAGGTTTTCGGTGGCGAAAGCCATTGTCTCCCCTCTCTCGTGAATGCTCGGTGGAAACTATAGCGCCCGCCGCCATTTCGCTCATTTAAGCGTGACCACCGCCGGTTGAGCGGGCAGAATAGCGCCGACAAGAACCCAAAGGTACCGAGCGTTCGCGCGATTGGTTGCCGTAGCGCAGACCCGGACCAATGAATTGCATGCCCGGCGAACAAGCCCTGACCACGTTGACCGTGCCGCCTGCACATGCGCGCATCGTCATCATCGGCGGCGGCATCATGGGCTGCTCGGTCGCCTACCACCTGAGCGCGCTCGGCGAGCGCGATGTGGTCCTGCTGGAGCAGGGTCGGCTGACGTGCGGCACCACTTGGCACGCCGCCGGACTGGTCGGCCAGTTGCGGGCGCACGAAAGCATGACGCGGCTGATCCGCTATTCGACCGAGCTGTATTCGAAGCTCGAGGCGGAGACGGGGCTTGGGACCGGCTGGAAGCAGTGCGGCTCGCTCGCCGTCGCGCGCACCGCAGACCGGATGATCCAACTGAAGCGCACCGCGGCGGTCGCGCGTGCATATGGCGTCGCATGCGACGTGCTCTCGTCCGCCGAGGCTGGGAAGCTCTATCCGATCATGGAAACCGCCGATCTGCAGGGCGCCGTCTGGCTGCCCGGCGACGGCAAGGCCAATCCCGCTGATCTCACGCTCGCACTGGCCAAAGGTGCGCGCAACCGCGGCGTGAAGATCTGCGAAGGCATTCGGGTCACGCATGCCGAGCGCTTCGACAGCGAGGGCCGCAGCCGCGTCCGCACGCTTGACTGGCAAGCGAAGGACAGCTCGCGCGGACAGATCGAAGCTGACATCGTCGTGCTGTGCGGCGGCCAGTGGTCACGTGCGCTCGGCCGCGCGCTCGGGGTCGCGG
>Ga0209261_10000112_pt1 | contig 21258 bp, 17 predicted proteins | sample DOMMetBare1Fresh_FD_187470 | JGI IMG/M metagenome (GOLD analysis project Ga0209261, IMG submission 187470) | Wetland sediment microbial communities from St. Louis River estuary, USA, under dissolved organic matter induced mercury methylation -... | ecosystem: Environmental > Aquatic >...
CACATCCGCAAGCGGACGTCCCCCCTCTCTACTTGTAGAGAGGGGCAAAGCGAGCGCTGCGAGCTTGGGGTGAGTCACCAAAACAATGAATTTGAAATTCGACATTTATTTATTCTTTTAACTTAGTAGTCATTTGATTGTCATTCAATGATCATTTATTGTAAGAAGTGACGTGAAGTAAATGAAAATCAATGATATGAAACAAATAACCAGTGACTTTCCCCTGCTTTCCTTTTACAACTAGTATCGCTCTGTTTTAGAAAAATGAAAATCGCTTTCAATAATTGCATTTTCATCACTGTCTGAACCATGAATGGCATTGTGAGACATTGACTCAGCGTATAATTTTCTTATAGTTCCTTCTTCAGCTTTGGCCGGATCAGTTGCTCCAATCAATTTCCGGAAGTCTTCCACAGCATTTTCCTTTTCAAGAATGGCAACTACAATCGGGCCGGAACTCATAAAAGATGTTAAATCTTCAAAAAAGTATTTGTCGGCGTGTACAGCATAAAAATCACAGGCCTGCTGCTTGGTTAAGTGCGTGAATTTCATCGCTTTTATCCTGAATCCTGCTTCGTTAATCATCTTCAGAATCGGTCCGATTTTGTTGTTCTTCACTGCGATCGGTTTGATCATGGTAAATGTTTGATTGCCTGCCATATAACCTTGTAGTTTGATGAATTGTATACTGAACACAAGTTAGTTAAAATTAGTTTACAGGACCATCACCATCGGCTTTATTTTTATATTTGTACTTCATTTTAAAACCGGATAATTGGAAAGGCTTGACAAAGAAATCATTAAACGTTTTGAACAACTAATAAAAGATAGTTCTAAATCTATTGTTTTAGTGCCACATACCAATCCTGACGGAGACGCGATGGGATCGGTTTTGGGCTTGTGGCGGGTTTTATCCAATGCAGGTTTTTCAGTTAAAATAGTAAGTCCTACTAAATACCCCGAGTTTTACCACTGGATGGATGGTCATGAACAGGTGATTAATTTTAGTCACCATCCGAAGCAATCGGCAAGAGCTTTTGCCGAATCTGACCTGCTGATTTGCATGGATTTTAATCAGCTTTCAAGACTTGGTGACATGAAGTCGCTGGTGGAAGAATTCAATGGTAAAAAAATTCTGGTCGACCATCATCCTTATCCGGGCAACTTCACCGATTTGATTATTTCTGATATAACTTTCAGCTCAACTGCTGAATTAATATTTTCAGTTCTTCAGTCAACTGAATTTGTTTCGTTTATTGACCGTAATGCGGCAACTTCCTTTTTCACCGGAATAATGACCGATACCGGATCTTTTGCTTTTAATGTTTCGAATCCAAATACCTTTGAAGTTGTTGCCCAGCTAACACGGCTTGGAATTGACCAGCAGGAGATTTATTCAAAGGTCTATGATAATTATTCGGCCGACCGGATGCGTTTAATGGGTTTTTGCCTTAGTAACCGGATGACTGTTTATCCCGAGTATCATGCTGCCTGCATGTATATTACCCGTGAGGATCAGAAAGCATTTAATTTTGTGACTGGCGACAATGAAGGATTTGTCAATATGCCTCTTTCAATAAAAGGCGTTGTTTTCAGTGTTTTATTTACCGAAAAGGAAAAATATATTAAAGCCTCTTTCAGGTCGAAGGGCGATTTTGCTGTAAATGAGGTGTCGGAGAAATATTTTAATGGTGGAGGCCACCGCAACGCAGCCGGAGGCGAGTATTTTGCATCTTTACAGGAAACAATAGCGCAATTCGAAAAGATATTGCCCGAATTTGAAGATCGAATTAAACAATCAGTAAAATAGTCAACATGAAAAATGTAGTGAAGCTTTTAAAATTTAGTGTTATAGTTTTTGTTGCTATAGCTATGGTTTCAGGCTGTAATAAAGCAGAAGATCCATACGCAGGATACACACTGGAAAGAGAACAAACCCTGATACAGGAATGGCTTACATCAATGGTTTCCAAAAAGAAGGATATTGATACAACCTCAACAGGTTTGTTTTATATACTCGAAACTCCGGGTACAGGTGCAACTGTAAAAACAGGAAATACAGTAAAAGTAAAATATGTGGGAATGTTTCTTGATGGTACTGTGTTCGATGCTTCAGAATACCATGGTGACGGAACCATGACATACATCCACAAAGATTCGAATACCAGAATGATACAGGGCTGGGAGGAAGGCGTTGAGATCATGAACAAAGGTGCTAAAGCAGCTTTCCTAATTCCTTCAGCCAAAGGATACGGCCCAACCGGTAACAATACCATACCCAAAAATACACCGCTGATTTTTATTATCGAAGTGGTTGATATCAAATAGAAGCTGATTTAAATTCGTACTTTCGCAAAAAAAATATGGTTATGAAACAAATACTGTTCTTTCTTGGTTTTGCCGTTTTGTTTTCCGGAGTAATTACCTCTTGTGCTGACAATACTCTGGATGCTTTGCGGGAGGACGAGATTGTGGCACTTGATAAATATGTTAAAGACAATAGCTTGACAGAAGCAAAAGATGTGTCAGGCATTTATTTCAAAACACTTGAGTCTGGAACTGATACCACGCTGATCAGATCAGGTTTTAAGGTGATGATCTATTTTAAGATTACTCTTATTGACGGTACCGTTGTTTTTACTACTGAAGATTCAGCCGGACGTAATTACGAAGAATTTGCTTTTTATGTTGATGTAAGCAATGATATTGTAAATGCCAGCTATGTTCAGCAAATAGCAGGCTTACACAAAGGATTAAAGAAGATGCATGTGGGAGATAAAGCGCTTGTTGTAATTCCTTCGGAATTGGCTTTTAAGGCAGTTGATAACACTTCAACAATGGGTGTGCCGCGGTTTTCAACACTTATCGCAACAGTTTATGCCAAAAAGGGTTATTCGCCTGAAGATCAACAATAAGATACATTGACAAAAATATTTTCCCGCGATAGCAATTGTCTAGAGCGGGATTTTTTTTTACCCAAAAATGCTTCCTGGCTAACTTGGGTCATTTTCTCATAACCTTTTTATTTTTGCAAAACTATGAGTAAAACAGAATTGCTGAAAAGACTTTTACCCGGATTTATTCCATTGTTTGTTTTCATAGCCATCGATGAAATCTGGGGAACACGTGCAGGTCTTGTAGCCGCATTGGTTATTGGATTTGCCGAGATGATTTGGATTTGGATTATGGAAAAGCGATTCGACCGGTTTGTGTTGTTCGATACAGGCTTACTTTTCGTTCTTGGATCAGTATCCATTGTGCTCGATAATGACATTTTTTTTAAGCTGAAACCGGGACTGGTGGAGCTGATTCTTTGTGCGGTGCTGGCGGTTTCATCCTTTTCAAAAGTCAACATCATAGGAATGATGACACAAAGGTACATGAAAGATATGGAGCTTAACGAGCAGCAGATGTTGCAGTTCCGGAAGACCATGCAACTGATGTTTTTTGTTTTTCTGTTTCATACCATATTGGTATTTTATTCATCCTTCTATATGTCAAACGCTGCCTGGGCATTTATAAGCGGAGGGCTGTTTTATATTTTGTTTGCTGTGGTTTTTGCTGTTGAATTTATCCGGATGAAACTTAACCGGAATAAAATGGTCCCTGCCCTGGAGGAGGAGTGGTTGCCACTGGTAAACGAAAAGGGCGAAATTATTGGAAAAGCTCCTCGTTCGGCCTGTCACAAAGGCGAAAGGCTTTTACATCCTGTTATTCATTTACATGTTTTAAATAACCAGAAACATATTTATTTACAGAAACGTCCGCTCAATAAGCTGGTTCAGCCCGGCAAATGGGATACGGCCGTAGGTGGTCATATTTCAGTAGGCGAAACCCTTGAAACAGCTTTGAAACGGGAAGCCTGGGAGGAAATCGGACTTCAGAATTTCTCCGCTAAACTCGTAAAAACTTACCGGTGGGACAGTGAAATCGAATCGGAATTGGTTTATGTATTTGTCAGTCATGACTATAAATCCATTCATCTGCATTCTGAGGAAGTGGAAGAAGGACAGTTCTGGACTCCAAAACAAATTGAAGCGAACATCGGGAAAGGGTTTTTTACACCGAATTTTGAATATGAATACAACTTGTTAAAAAAGGAAATCCTTCAATAATTGTCCCTTTTACATTCATGAAAAATTAGTTTTACAGCGTTTTATGCGTTCCGTCGCAATATGGCGGATTGCTGGTTTGTTTGCACTGACAAAGCCAGGCCTCTCTCTTTTCGGCTACTTTGAAGAATACAGGTGTAAATTGTGTTCCTTGATGGGTACCGTCACAAAATGGCTGTGTAGAACTTTTTCCACAAGCACACCAGGCTATCGGACCTGGTTCGAGTGTGACTAAAGCAGGCATTTTTGCTGCAATTGTTGGTTTTTCCATGGTAAATATTTTTTAGGTAAATGTCTTTTGGCTGAATTATTCATGTTAGATATTAGTCAACACAATCGTTTCATGACTTTTAATTTCTAATTTTGATTTGCATTAATTAAAACAATTCAGTTTTCATAAAGTTATTACAGACATGAAAAAATATCCGGTGAATTTTATCTTTTTGATTTTGTTCAGTCTTTTTATAATTGTTCAGAGTGTTGAAGCCAAAAAGCATATTCTATATGTTGGAACCTATACCAAAGGTGTGGCTGAAGGCATATTTGTGTATTCATTTAACGATCGGAGCGGAAAATTGAAAGATCTGAAAATGCCGGTTATCAGCAATAATCCATCCTTTCTCACCATTTCAGGTGATAAAAAGTACCTGTATGCTGTAGGCGAAGTTGACGATCCTGAAAAGGACCATAGCGGAGGAGTATCATCCTTCAGGATTGAAGAAAATGGGAAACTTTCATTTTTAAACCATGTGCAAACGCACGGGGCAAATCCTTGTCATGTGAGCGTTTCCCCTGATGGTAAAAAGCTGGTAGCTTCGAATTATACCGGTGGCAATCTTTCTTTTTTCAATGTGTTGACTGATGGTAGTTTATCTGAAATGAAACAACGAATTCAGCATTCGGGCAGTGGTCCATTTCCTGACCGGCAAACGGAACCACATGCTCATTCAGCGCGTTTCGATGCTACTGGAAAGCTTCTTTTTGCTGCTGATTTGGGAATTGATGAATTGAAGATATATAATGTTGGAACCGGTGATAATCCATATAAGCCAGATTCTCAGCCATTTGTTAAGATGTCTCCGGGATCTGGTCCGCGTCATTTTGATTTTTCAGCAGACGGCAGATATATCTATGTCATCAATGAGTTAAGTTCTACCATAACTGTTTTAATGAAATATGGCGGAGAATGGAAAAACATTCAAACTGTTAGAACTTTACCAAAAGATTTTGTTGGAGAAAGTTGGTGCGCCGATATTCATCTGTCAGCTGATGGTCGTTTTGTTTACGGTTCGAATCGTGGACACAACAGCATATCTGTTTTTAAACGTGACAATATCAACGGTAAAATTGAGCAAATTCAAACTATATCGGTTGAAGGAAATTGGCCACGGAATTTCACGATCGATCCAACCGGCCAATTTTTGCTGGTCGCCAACCAGCGAAGCAACGATATTACTGTTTTTAAAGTTGATGAAACTTCGGGTAAATTAAGTTTTACCGGTATCAAGGTTCCAAACGAATCACCCGTTTGCCTGCAGTTCTGGAAATAAACTACCCCCTTATCAATCGAATAAACTCCTCACGTGTGGCAACCCGTTCGAATGCGCCGGTAAAATCGGAAGTGGTGGTTGTCGAGTTTTGTTTTTGTACGCCGCGCATCTGCATGCATAAATGTTGAGCCTCAATTACCACTGCCACACCTAATGGATTCAGTGTTTGCTGGATGCAATCCTTAATTTGGGTGGTCAGTCGTTCCTGAACCTGCAATCGGCGGGCATAGGCATCAACTACGCGGGCAATCTTGCTAAGTCCGGTAATGTAGCCATTCGGAATGTAGCCAATATGCGCCTTGCCAATGAACGGAAGCATGTGGTGTTCGCACATCGAATAGATTTCAATATCCTTAACGATGACCATCTGGCGGTAATCTTCTTTAAACATGGCCGACCGAAGAATTTCTTCCGGATCCTGTTCGTAGCCCTGAAGAAGAAATTGCATCGATTTGGCAACACGTGTAGGTGTCTGCAATAATCCTTCACGACCGGAATTTTCACCCAGTAGATTAATGATGCTTTTGTAATGTTCGCTTAATTGGGAGGTAGTTTCCGGATCATATCTTTCAACTTTTCGGTAGGTTCCATCTTCACCGTTTAATGAAAATTCCATTTTTTTTCTTCCTTTCTGTAATCAATTTGTTTGCATTGACGCAACCACAAAGGTAATAAGTTCAGTCTAAGGATTGATAAAAGCAAAGTGGTTTTGCTAAAAACTAAAAGATATTGACCAAAAGTTAGTACAAATCGTCAAAATGACGATACTAAGGTTTAAGACACACTTAATTTTTTACTTTTGCATCGTTTTCATAAAACCGGTCATTCCTGCTGAAATGAAGCATTTCAGATCGGGCTTTCCGGAGAAACAAGCGGTTAATAAAAAGCTGATTTTTTTTTAACAATGGAATACAATATATTTCCTAAATCGAAGTTTGTACTTACGAAAACAATGTCTCAGAAATTAACTAACGTTAATGTACTGTATATATGATTGTAGTTACTGGAGCAGCTGGTTTTATTGGTAGTTATGTGGTCGGCAAGCTCAACCGGGAAGGATTTAAAGACATTGTTTTGGTCGATAAATACGATGATCCACTAAAATTTCAGAATTACCAGACTAAAACATACACTGAAATGGTTGACCGTGATCATTTCTTTGACTGGCTTGAAAGTAATGAGAAATTTGTTCAGATGATTATCCATATGGGAGCCAGAACCGATACAGTAGGACAGGAACCCGAAATTTACCAGCAACTTAATCTTGAATATTCGCAAAAAATCTGGAAAGCCTGCATACAGTACGGTTTGCCATTGATTTATGCATCGTCTGCCTCCACTTATGGCGATGGTCAATATGGTTTTATCGACGATCATTCCATCATCCCCGAATTGCAGCCTTTAAATTTATATGCCCAATCAAAACACGATTTTGATTTGTGGGCTCTTCAACAGGAAGAACAACCTTATTTTTGGGCAGGTTTGAAATTTTTCAATGTTTTCGGGCCAAACGAGTACCACAAAAACCGGATGGCTTCCGTTATTTTCCAGGCCTATAATACTATTTTGGAAACAAATAAAATGAATCTTTTCCGCTCGCATCATCCCGATTTTAAAGATGGCGAACAGGCCCGTGATTTTATTTATGTGGAAGATGTTGCCAAGGTAATTTTGTTTTTCATGAACCACCGCAAGGATTCAGGGATTTACAATGTGGGGACGGGTGTGGCACGAACTTATGTCAGTCTTACCAAAGCTGTATTTAATTCGATGAATGTTGCCGAAAATATTGGTTTTGTTGATACCCCGGAAGATTTAAAGGGCAAGTACCAATACTATACCTGTGCCAATATACGGAAATTAAGAGGAATTGGCTATACCGCGCCATTTTACACCTTGGAAGAAGGAATTGGCGATTATGTTGCGAACTTCCTGATTTCGGGAACCCGATACTAATCAAAAAATATTCTTATTTATAGTCATTTATTTCACATCATTAATAGTCGCTAATAACGACAAATGATGGCTGCTTTGGAATTCTTACCTAGTAAATACCCAGTTATCTCCTTTTGAAAGAGAATTGTTAAAGTAATATCCCTCCAGATCAAAAGCTTTAATTTCGTCCGGATCAGATATGTTATTCTGAATAATAAACCGGCTCATTAGGCCACGGGCTCTTTTCGCAAAAAACGAGATCATTTGATATTGTCCGTTTTTATGCTCTTTGAAGGATGGTGTAATGATCCGTGCTTTTATTTTTTTAGTGTCGATGGCGCTGAAATACTCATTCGAGGCCAGATTAATCAATACTTTCTTTTCTGTATCTGAAAATTCCTCATTCAGTTTGGCTGTAATTTTTGATTTCCAGAATTCATATAGATTTTTCTTTCGGGAAACTATAACATTTGTCCCCATTTCCAGTCGATATGGCTGGATCAGATCGAGTGGTTTGAGTAAACCGTAAACTCCTGAAAGAATTCGCAACTGCTTTTGCGCTGTTTCAAATTCTTCCTGAGAAAAGGTTTCAGCTTTTAATCCCTGATAGACGTCGCCATTAAACATCAATACAGCCTGCCATGCATTTTCAGGAGAAAAGGGGAGGGCCCATTCCTGAAATCGCTGATAATTTAAATCAGCCAGTTTAGGCGAAATATCCATCAGTTTGGCTAATTGAGCTGGCTTCTTCTTCTTCATAACCGAAACTATTTTTTCGGCTTCAGGCAAAAAGTCAGCATAAGAATGCGTTTCGACTGAAACAGGGCATTGATTATAAAGCGATTTGGCCGGCGAAATAACAACAATCATGGTCTTAAAATTTAAGTTGCTCAAACAAAACAAAATATAGGTATCAAAGTTGAAGTCAGCCTGTACCAATCAACTTATTTTACCAGACATAGGTTCCGACTGCACCTTTATCAAGGGTTAAACTCACCATCTTGTCCTTCTGTTTCAGGTTGAATTGCTGAGTGGTACTGTTGTCATTTAAAACAATCAATACTTTTTTCCCTTCAGGAGTCATAAAGGCTACGTTTGGCAGATTTCCGGGCAAATTAGAGCCTATTCTGACCGATCCCGGACGTACGAACTTGGATGCATGCGCCAATATGTAATAAGCCGGATTCCGTGTTATCGTATTGCCGTTAATGGTGATTGTTCCCAAACACTGGTTACAGCCGCCATCGTTGGTATGCGGATCGTTCATCGGATCGGCAGCCATGTTCCATTCCAGCACATTCCTGCACCAGTTACGCGTTCCGCCAATAATGAGCGTGCGCACATGCCAGGCCAGATCGCCTGCGAGATTTCCGGGAGCGCCGACCCATTGTTCGGTAAAATACAGATGCTTTGCCGGAAAAGCATTGTGCACTTTGCTTAAATCATCAATGGAACCGGCATATAAATGAAATGCCGATCCATCCACATATTGTGCTGCTTCCGGATCATTCAGAATCTGAATCGGATAATCAGTCCTGTCGGCATTGTGATCGTAAACAATGATTTTTGTCTTTATGTTTGCCGCGGCGAATGCGGGCCCGAGGCTTTTTTTGATGAAATCAGCCTGATCAGCGGCCGTCATGTACATACTTGGATTATTGCCCGGATGCAGCGGTTCATTTTGAATAGTGATGGCATCAATGGTGATTCCTTCAGCTTTCATTCCCTGGATATATTTCACGAAATATTTGGCATAAGCGTCAAAATATTCCGGTTTCAGGCTGCCGCCTTTAAATGAACTGTTTGTTTTCATCCAGATTGGTGCCGACCAGGGAGAACCCATAATTTTTATGTTGGGATTGATTGCCAGAATTTCTTTGAGAACCGGAATTAAATCGGCTTTTTCAGGTTCGAGGCTGAATTTGGTCATTTCCACATCCGTTTGCCCGGCAGGTAAATCGTTGTACGAAAAAACATGATCGCTCAGGTCAGACGCCCCAATGCTGACTCGCAGGTAGCTGATTCCAATATTGGCATCATCGGTTGCAAAAAGTTCCTTTAGAATTTCTGCCCGGGATGTTTTGTCCATTTTATTGAGCAATGTGGCGCTTCCACCTGTCAAACAGTTTCCAAATCCATCAATCGTCTGGAAAATCTGGGTAGTGTCAATCGTGATGGTTGGCTGTTGGTTAACGATGTTGGTGAAATTCAGGCTGATATTCTGTTTCTGAAACTGTATATTAGTTAAAGGGCTTGTAATCCAGGCAACTACCTGCGTTTTAGCCGTTTGGTTTGATGGATCAGGTTTGGGCGGGAAATACTCACTGGTTGTTTTTTTTGCACATCCGGCCAGTAGAATTAGCATTGTGAAGAGTAAATTCATGATTTTCATTTTTTGATTTTTATTTGAAAATGAATGGACAAGTTTAGTTGGTTTATTTTACAATCAATTGGTTAAATGTTTTTTCTGCAGTCCTTGTTCGAACAATGTATGATCCGCTCTTAAATTTACTGAAATTGATTTCCAATGGGTTCGTTTGTCCTGAAAATATTTCAGAATCCAGGATTCTTCCTGATAGATCAAGAATGGAGACTTCCGTTTTTCCAAACTTTTCAATTTCTATAAAAAGCTTATCAGATGCAGGATTTGGATATACTCGCTGATTACCCATTTCGGTTGCCGAAGTGAAAGTTGGCTGTCCGGCATAATTTATTTCAATCCAGTTGAGGTTAAACATTCCTTTGCCGGTGTAGACACTTAGTTTGTGTTTCCCTGCGGTAAGCGACAGATTGGATTGAAACGTTTTCCAGTTTTGCCAGCCCCCGGTTGATGGAATCTGCATTGTTTGTAAGGTTTGGCTATTTTCCTGTATTTCTAGACTGGTGCCTGCATTGGCTGATATTCTGCAATATAGGGTGTATTCACCGGCATTTGGAACGTCAATGTTGTATTCGAGCCAATCACCGGCATCAATCCAACCTACATTGGCAATACCAGAAACATCGCTGGTAGACTGTATCGAAATTCCGGACATCACAGAATAGTTTTCGGCTTCAATTCTTGCGGGAATAGGAGTGTAGCTGTCGGGGTTGTGAACCGGGTTGAAATTCAGGTAAAGCTGTCCTAATTCGGTCAGTTTTCCGGAAGTTGGTTCGAAAAGATCGATATAGGGAAATGCGCCGGTTCTGTTTCCGGTAAACCAGGAATACCGAAAGACCATGGGCTCGTTTTCGAGGTAATCAATGGCGCCCATCATCAATCCTTTTTGCATGCTGAGCGTGATAGTTGACTGATCCCAGCAGGCAAATTCGGTCAGCCAGATGGGTTTGTTGTATTTTTTAAACTGGTTGATGTAATCGGATAAAGCTCCGGCATAGCACATGTAATTGTGAACAGCGATGTAATCGACCTGGCAATTGGGGCAGGCAGCAAAAAAGGCATCCAGGTAAGCGATAGGGTTGGAGTAGGTAATGCCATTTTCTGTCACTCCATCGCCCGAATAATTGACTGCCGGGCCAACGATTTTTAATCCGTAATCTCTGGCAATTTTTTCCAGTTTGGGCCATAAGGCCGCCGCTTCAGATGGTTTCAGGTTTGCCTGTGAAATAAAATTTGGTTCATTGAATCCAAGCAAATATCTGGCATTGGGATGTCCGGCGTAAAAGGCTCTCAAACCGGCTTCGTTAACCGATTTCCCCCAGGCCATCGGAACAAAGTCCATTCCGTAGTTTTGAAATATATTGGACACAGTACTTTCAGGCTGATAATACCAGTTATACCACCATGAAATTCCCCTGGAGATAACCGCCAAATCTGCTTCGGAATGATAACCGTATGCAATTCCTCTTTTAGCGCTTTTTGTTTGTGAAGAAAGTGCTGTTGATAAGAAAATAAGACAGAAAACAATGTAAAGCCGTATTTTAAAAGAAGAAAATTTGTCAGAAGTTATCATGTAAAGTAAAGGTTTGACTGATAATTGACTTTGTGAAATATAATCATAAATCCTGACAGGCATACAAGTCTGTCAGGATTTAAATATGAATCTGAGAGTAAGGAATCTCCGGGATTTATTTTCGTTGATAAACCCTCACATAATCAACAACCATTGACCGGGGGAAGATGGTATCGTCAATTCCTTTTGCTCCTCCCCAGTTTCCTCCAACCGCAACATTCAGGAGCAAGTGAAAGCGTTTGTCAAAGGGCCAGGCCTGAAAACCTGTTTTTTCATTTTGAAAAGTGAAAATCAGTTTGTCATCAATGTATGCCCTGTATTCATTGGCTTCCCATTCAAGAATGTAACTGTGAAATTCAGTATAACAATCGGCAACAGTGAGTTTGCCGCTTTTTTGCGTGCCTTTTACGTGGTTGTATGCCTGTGTGTGGGCTGTGGCTAAAATCACGTATGGATCGTAACCTACATTTTCCATGATGTCAATTTCGCCACTGGCAGGCCAGCCCCCATAAATCCAATCAGTTGGAAGCATCCAAATGGCAGGCCACATGCCTCTTCCATCGGGTAATTTGGCCCGAATTTCAAATTTTCCGTAGAGCCAATCTCCTTTTGATTTGGTAACCAGTCGTGCCGAGGTGTATTTTTTACCTTCGAAATCCTCCTTTATTGCATTAATATAAAGGTTGCCATCTTTTACTTCAGCATTTTTTAAGCGGGCTGAGGTATAGAACTGAGCTTCGTTATTTCCCCATCCGGAAGCATTTCCGTCGGTATCGTAGCTCCACTTTTTGCTGTCGGGTAATCCTGAATAATTAAATTCATCACTCCAGACCAGTTGATAATCTCCGGAGCCAACGCCTGTGCCGGGTTTTACACCGGTCGGATCCGATTTGTTATCCTTGGCGCATCCCCACAACGAAATAAAACTTAAAATGGAAAGAAAAACCAGCTTTTTCATGATGTTTTTTTTAATAACCCTGCCTGTCCGGATTACCCGGACAGACAAGATTAAATTGCCTATTTATTAATGAAAGCCGATTTTAATCCTTCAACATGTGGACCTGAAAGTTCATCAAAATAGAACTGATGAGTTCCGGCGCCATCACCAGGGTTGCACATAATGCGAACTACGTTGTAAAAGTCTGAATTGAATTTTGAACTGGTAGTTACATCAGAAGTAAACTGGTCGCCTGTCCAATCCCATCCGGCGCTAACACCGGCAAAATTGTATTCAGCAATTTCCCAGGTATTGTCTTTCTTAATGGTATAGATGAGGTCGGCAGTTCCGGTTTGCCATGCATTTCCGCCTTTGTCGGTATTCTCAAGCTTCATCAGAATTTTTTGACCTGTTTTTCCATAAACCATAATCCGGAAAATGTGCTGTGAACGCAAATCGAAACGGTATCCGGGTGCTAATTGCATGTAAGCATTGGCCCACTGGTTATTCGTTTTAGAGTAATAAGCCACTTTTGTCGATTTGTTTGGATAAACCTTTGAAGGATTTTCTACTACACTTACTCCACAATCCTGACCCTGAACCGGAGCCATGATAACTTCGCTGAAATCGTTGTAAGTCACCATCATGTCCAAAAGGAAAGGAACGTAATCAGGGTGGTTGGCAGACACTTCAATTAATTTGCTGGTAGTCAGTGTTTCGTTTGATGTGGTAACTGTAACAGTAAGGTTATATGGCGATTTGCGCATATAGGTATTGGTCAGTGTTGCGTTAACGTCAGTCGTTTCCTTTACAGTGCCATCGCCAAAATTTACTTTGATTCCGGTGATAGATAATCCTGCCGGAATGACTACCTTATTCAGTTTTACACCATACTCGTTTACCTTGCCAGTTGGAGTGGCTGCTACTTCAAAAGTTACTTTTGGTTTAACGTAACCTTTTGGAATTAACTGATAATGCCATGCATTTCCTTCCACCCTGTCAATTGTAACCAGTTCGAGCAGATTTTCTTCAATCTTCAAAATCTGGTATGATCCGTTTGTTCCGCCAACATCAAAACAAGGAAACATAGGAGTTGGTCCGGCAAGAGTCAGATATGATTTTCCACCTTTATCTTCGATAAACCAGGTGCCAGGACTTGGTTTATAATCGACGATGAAGTCAGTGTCCAATTCTCTTGGATTGCTGTATCCGGTGCTGGTTTTTACAAATCCTTTTACATAGCTCTGTCCGTGGTTGGTCAGAGTTGCAGCAAAACCATTGATTTTAAAGTTGATTTCGTCATCGTACATTACTTTTACTGCTTGTTTGGCCAATGGACCGGCAGCCCACCATTCCAGACCTACAGATCCGGCAGGACCGACACCAATGTGTCCGCTTGCCAAACTGTCTAAAACCCATGTTTTACCGGCAGCTGCATTCACTCCTCCACTCAGGTAAATGAATTTTGGATCGGTAAAAATGGCGTAGTCAGTTTTAGTCTGTACTATTTTCTTTGATTTGATTGCAGTTCCACCTCGGGTAATCAGTGTCATTGTTACTGTGTATTCACCCGGAAGGGAATAAGTGGCAGTAGGAGATGCCTCAGTCGATTTGCTTCCGTTGCCCAAATCCCATGATGCAATACCTGTTACTTTTGAAGTATTGGTTAAAACAAACTTAAAGGCAGTATTTCCCGGAGTGATTGTAAAATCGAGCTGATCATCAGTCGGCGCCTGTCCGATATCAACGGTGTCGTCTATTTGGGGAGCACAGGCAAACATCGTAAGGACGAGGGCCGCCAGACCAAATAATTTTTGTATATATTTCATTCTTTTCATTTTCATCTGTTTTTGATATTCTGTAAAAATATTCCGAAACCCTCTTATTTATAAGCAGGTACCATTTGTTTCAACACGTCCTTGTTTGTATTCCTGATTTCGCTGGCCGGAACTGGAAACATTCCCCAGGTATTTGGATTGAACGTACGTGGCGCAAAATCTGAAGCATTTGGAGTTCCCTGCGGAATGGTAAAGCTTGCATTGATTTTGGATGCTGCATAAGACTGACCTCTGCGTAACAGGTCCCATTTACGAAGACCTTCACCGCCAAATTCAACACGACGTTCGTGATAGATATTGTCAAGAGTTACGGCAGTTAATGCTGCACTTTGTCCCATTGCACGTGTACGAACCTGATTTAGGTAACCTAATGCTTTTGCAGGATTATCAGTCAGGAATAATTCAGATGCCATAAGCAATACATCGGCAAAACGAATATCAACAAAGTTCCGCGGAAAATTGTGACTTGGATCGCCGCCAGCTCCTATGTAAGCTGCCTGTGCCATGTACTTTTTATTGAAATAGCCTGTATTCATGAAAGCTTTGTTATACTTGCTCAATTTTGCATTGGCATCATAAAGGGTAGCAGCTTTACGTGGATCATTGGCTTCAAATTCATTAGCCAGACTCCAGGTTGAAACTGCAAACGACCATCCGGGGTAAACTGATGCATCACCTTCAGGATTACGAACACTTAACCAAACACAGGAGAAATTTCCGTTGATGTTCCAACCACCCCAATCACCTGATTTTGCTTTATCTGAATACTGAATTTCGAGTAATGATTCTTTATTGTTCTGGTTATTCCAGTTCCATAAATCGGCATAATTAGGCAGTAAGGTATAAGTTTTACTTGCAATAATCTGTTCCAAAGCTGCCTGAACATAGGCTTTGTCAATCGTTGTTTTGCCATCGGTCCAGGCTGTTGCACCCAGTACCGGTTTTGCAAAGCCTTCATGGTATAAATAAATACGTGCAATTAATGCCTGAGCAGCAGCTTTTGAAATACGACCTGTTTCGTTGGAAGGAATTACAGATGGTAAAACAGCAACGGCCTTCAGCAAGTCACTTGCAATCTGAGTAAATACTTCGTTTGGAGTGTTTTGCGGAATTGTTTTATAGTCTTCAACATTTGGAAGTACCTTGGTAATAATTGGCACATATCCGTAGTGACGAACCAGGTCCCAGTACAAGTAAGCACGTAAAAACAAGGTCTCAGCTTCAAGTCTGGCTTTTAGTCCATCTTTTTTCCACTCAATATCAGCTTGTTTTTCAAGATAAAGGTTGGCCCGGTATATACCTGAATAGCAACGATTCCATAAATCTTTGGCTGAATTGTTTTCAGGAGTCATAACAAACCTTTCCATTTCCTGCCATTGGCTCATATCTCCGGCATCAGAACCTCCGCAGAATGCATCGTCTGAGAAAATGTCGGACATGGTAGGCACAAATTGCCAGTTCTGCACCGAATAAGCATCGTAAACTGCTGTAACAGCAAGCAGAGCCTGATCTTCGGTTTTGTAATAGTTGGCCTCCACCTGTCCGGTTTTGGGTTCCAGTTCAAGAAATGAATCAGAACAGGAAATGCTTCCGAGTGTTAAAGCCAAAATTGAGCTTGCGTATATGATATTCTTTTTCATGTTTCTATATTTTAAAATTGGCTTCATTAAAATGTAACGTTAATACCACCCAATACGGTGCGTGCCTGAGGATAGATACCATTATCGATACCATTGCTGAATACACCACCACCAATTTCAGGATCGTAACCTTTGTAGCCGGTTAAAGTCAACAGGTTTTCAGCAGTAACATAGAATCTCAAATTCTTTAATTTCAAATAATTGGTTACAGTTTTTGGTAAAGTATATCCAAGGGTAACATTGCGCAATCTGACAAAGCTTCCGTCGTGAATAAAGAAATCACTTACAGTTCTCATGTTTTGATTATTATCGGTGAAAGTCACACGAGGATAATAATTTGATGTTCCGGGACCAGTCCAGCGATCGAGCCAGTCAGCACGGTAATTCGTTCCGTTCATGTCGTAACGACGGGTTGCATCATACACTTCCTGACCCAATGCGGCATAAACAAACATATTTACATCAAATCCCTTGAATTCAAGGTTAAGATTTAAACCTCCTGTAAATGTTGGATAAGGAGAACCAATCTGAACACGGTCGGCATCTGTAATTCTACCATCGGCGTTTGCATCAACAAACTTTATGTCACCTGGCTGAGCATTGGGCTGAATTTTGCCTCCATCAGCATTTACATATGCACTTACTTCATCAGCAGTCTGGAATATACCATTTGTTTTTACACCATAGAAAACTCCCATTGGAGTTCCAACTTCAGCAAACAAAACTCCGGATTGTCCAAAACCGCCATCACCACCCTGAAGCCTTTTTTCAGAATTCTGAATGTCGAGTACTTCGTTTTTGTTGTATGCTCCGTTGATCGAACCATTGAAAAAGACACCTCTGAATTGCTTTTTGTAGCTAACTTCAGCTTCGAAACCTGAGTTACGAACTGATCCACCGTTAATGGTTGGAGCAGAGTTACCAACTAACATTGGAACTGGTGCAGTTACCAGCCAGTCTTTGGTTGTTTTAATGTAATAGTCTAAAGTGAACCGCAAGCTGCTTTTCATCGTTGCAAGGTCGAGTCCAACATTGGTTTGTTCCGAAGTTTCCCATTTCAATGAAGGATTGGCAATTTTGGTTGGCTGAGTTCCATTGTACTGGGTTTTACTGTCGCCAAAATAGTAGATGTTCTGGTTACCAATAATGGAGGTGTAACCGAAGTTACCAATGTTTTCACTACCATTCTGACCCCAGCTAGCTCTCAGTTTTAACATATCGATTACGCTGGAAGCGTCGTTCATGAAATCTTCGCGTGAGATAACCCAACCAGCTGCAACTGAAGGGAAGTATCCGTATTTATTTTCGGAACCGAAACGGGAAGAACCGTCACGACGCAAAGTTGCTGTTAACATGTAACGGTCTTTCAGATCGTAATTTAAACGACCAAAAATAGACGCAACTGTATGTTCCGAATAGCCACCGCCAACGTTGGCACTGAGCGGATCGGTTGCATTGTCAATATATGAATGTTCGAAATCATCAAAAATAACAGCTGATTTTTCACCTGAAATATTTTCGAACATGTCTTTAAACGCTGTTGTACCGGCCATTAAAGTCAAATGGTGTTCGTCAAATGTTCTGTCAAAAGTTAAAACATTCTCGAAGTTCCAGCGTGAATAAAGATTCATGCTTGCAGATGCTTTATCGGTAATGGTAAAATGCATGGCATCGAGGTAATAGAAAGGAGAGTAACCGCGACTGTTTACCAGTGCCATTTCACCGCTGTAAGTCGATTTGAAGGTTAATCCTTTCAGCGAAGGATTAATTTTACTAAAGTCAACCTCGGCAAACAAACCTCCAACAACTTTGCTTGTTTTGGTAGCAGAATTTAAGTTGTCGAGCATAGCAACCGGGTTGGTAATTTCCTGGAGGCCAAGTCCGAAATCTTCAGGTGTAGCCCAGCTTCCGTCTTCATATTTTACCGGAACAATTGGGGGCATGTTAATGGCCTGACCTAAACCTGTTCCAAAGTGGGTGTTTGTTTCAATTCCCTTGCTTTTAATATAGGCCAGGTTCAGGTTTGTTCCGAATTTCATAAAGCCAAATTCAGCAATAGTATTGATTCGGTACCCAAATTTTTCGAATTCAGATTTTCCTTTCGCAACAATACCATCCTGTTTGAAATAGTTTAACGAAGATGAATAACTGATTTTGTCATTTCCTCCGTTAATCGAAACTGAATGGTTCTGTTTTGGTGCATTGTAATTAAACATTTCGTCCTGCCAATCAGTGTCAGAAGTATAACTGGCTATGTCAGAAGCTGAAAATTTTGGAGCTAATCCGCCATTCATTGATGCTTCGTTTGTGATCATCAGGTATTCCTGGCTATTCATCAAACGCAATTTACGCCATGGATTTTGCATTCCATAGTATCCATCGTATGCTACAACCATTTTTGAATCCTTTTTACCACTTTTTGTAGTAATCAGGATAACACCGTTTGCACCACGGGCACCATAAATGGCACACGATGCGGCATCTTTCAGTACTTCAATTGATTCAACATCATTTGAGTTCAGGAAGTCGGTACCTGCTCCACTCATTGGCAAACCATCAATAATGTACAAAGGTTCAGCATCACCGTTGGTTCCAATACCACGAATGCGGACTGAAACCTGGTCGCCTGGCTGACCTGAATTGCTTGAGATGACAACTCCGGCGGTTTTACCCTGAATAGCCTGGGTGACCCTCATGTCCGATGTTTTCTTCAGGTCGTCGCTGCTTACTTTGCTGATTGATCCGGTCACCATACTTTTTTTCTGGGTGCCGTATCCAACTACCACTACTTCATCAATATCGGTTTGCTCAGCGGCCATAACAATATTGATCACATTTCTTCCGCTAACCGGAACATCCTGCATTTTCATACCAACAAATGAGAAAGAAATCGTTGAATTTCCAGGGGCATTCAACGTGTAATTTCCGTTAATGTCGGTGATAGTTCCATTCGTTGTACCTTTAACAACGACACTTACTCCGGGAATTGGTTGTCCATCATCGGCTGATGTCACAACTCCCTTTACTTGCAGACCCTGAGCATAAACTGCAAAAGAGCCTACCAAAATTAGAAGAGCTAAAACTGCTTTTTTCATAAATAAATAGATTTTAGAAATTGTTCTAAAAAAATGCTCAAACAGCACTTTGACTTGTTTAAGAATGCAAATTTAGATCTTTTGGAGGGTTTGTAAAAAAAATGAAGTACTGCAAAAATACATCAGCATGTAAAAAGCAGTACATCAAAAATACATCAGTAGTATTTTTAAATATTTGAAATATAGCTATATAATAGAAATAATTTAATTGTATTTTATACAACAACCTGAAAAATGATTACTACAGCGAGGATAAATCAGCTAAAGATCGATTATCATGCTGGTGAGATTCTGATCACGATCGATATTCAGTTTTTTACGGACACGGTACCGGCAAATTTCTACTCCACGGACTGAGATATTCATTAACGGAGCAATTTCCTTGGTTGAAATATTCATCCGCAGATAGGCACAAAGTTTCAATTCCTTCGGAGTTAAGGAGGGGAATTTGTGTTTCAAACGCTTCAGAAAATCTTCATGAACTTCATCGAATGCAGATTCAAAGATTTCCCATTGCTTTTTATGGTCAATATCCCGGTCAATTTTATTCATGATAGAACTGATTTTGTCTTTCACGTTCTCATCGCTGCTAATTATTTGAAGTGTTTCAAGCTCATCTTTGATGCGTTGCAGAAATTTATTTTTCCGGATTAAATCCATGGTTTGATTGGCTAATTCCTTGTCGCGATGAATCATTTCAATTTTAAGTTTTTCATTTCTTAAATTGATAATTTCTTTCTCCGATATGAGCGCTTCCTGTTTGTATTCATTTTCCTTTCGCAAATATGATTCCTCCCGCTTTAACCTCTCTCTTTTGTTGGCTGATTCAATTCTTTTCAGGAAATACCAAATGAGTATAGAGATGACAAGTACGATCAATATTAAATAAAGAATGAATGCTAAAAAGGTTCTGTACCAGGGGGGTAATACGCTAAAACTAAGATTGTCAGTGGTGCTTTCAATACCCATTTGATTGCGGGCTTTTACACTGAAAGTATATTCTCCGGGAGGAAGATTGGCGTATTCGTTAAATGGAATATTGCTCCATTTCGACCATTTGTTATTATATCCGGAAAGCCTGAAACTGTATTCGATATTTTCCTGATTATCGTAGACTGGCGAGGTGAAAGAGAATCTGAAGGTGTTTTCTTTAAATGGGAAATTATACTGAACTCGCTCAGCAGATTCTGCAACTGGTAGGTCAGATCCGGAGAGCGCATCTTTTACCTGTTTTTGAGAATAATTGCCGTAAAAGAAAGTGCTGTCGAGATACAAAGCTGTGGCCCGGCTTATATATGTTTCAAAATCAGGAATATGGTTGAAACTTGAAAGAGGAGAATAATGCGCAAATCCAGCTTCAGTGCCAAAGAAAACATGATTGTCGGAAAAGGGGTAAACCGATTCAAAACCGCTGATAAACTTTCCGGTTAAAAGTCCGAATGGAGCAGTAATATTTTTATAGCTGTTATCTTCCTGAATCCGAAATACGCCAGCTTTTGTTTTGCCCATATCCCAAACCATATACCAAATGTTACCGGCATTGTCTTCCTTCAAATAGGAAACATCTTTCAATGGACTCAGCAACTGGTTAAAATATTCCGAACTTTCAAAGCGGTCTTTTTCTTTGTTGTATTCAAAAAATCCAGCACTGGAAGCAACAACAATTTTTCCATTTATTTTAAAAATATTCAGATTGTAATTCGATGGTAATCCATCTTTGGAGGTGTAAAAACGATAGGAAGAAATTTGATTGAGACTATTACCGATCGGAATTTTAAAAATACCTTTAAAACCGTGGCTCATCCATAAATCGCCATTTTCATCTTCCTCAAAAACACGGAATGATTCATTGAAACCATTTATTTTACCGGAAAAGACCCAACTTCCGTTTTGCTTTTTATATAAGGTTAGTCCGCTGTACGTGCCACCAATAAGATATCCCGGAAATCGTTTTAGCTCATGAAATTTCCATGCCCCCGGAATTTGACTAATTTGCCTGGCTTTTTCGCCTTCAATTATAAAAGTCCCGTTGTTGTGGCCGCACAGTAACACATTGTCGTGTACTCCCAAATACCAAACCTGACCATTGGTGCCCGGTATCAACCTGAATTCTTTGTTTTGCTGCTCATTTCCCCAATCCTTTACAAATAAACCCTGGTTGGTTCCCAGATAGATTTTCCCGTTGTGTATGATTGTGG
>Ga0209261_10000113_pt1 | contig 21255 bp, 21 predicted proteins | sample DOMMetBare1Fresh_FD_187470 | JGI IMG/M metagenome (GOLD analysis project Ga0209261, IMG submission 187470) | Wetland sediment microbial communities from St. Louis River estuary, USA, under dissolved organic matter induced mercury methylation -... | ecosystem: Environmental > Aquatic >...
TTTAAAACATTATTTTTTTGACTGATAATATACCATACAGACAAATTAATGAATCAGAATTATGGATTGGCGAGAATCGAATCTATCTGATACCGAATAATATCATTCATGTGATTGCGGTTGGAGTTCAATCAGCCGCTTTGGCAGTGACACTTAATGAGACTAATTCAAGACTGGCAATGTTGATAAATGGTAAAATAAACTACCTGATTGATTTGAATAAAAGCGGGAAAAGCTCTCCTGAAGCCAGAGAAATATGGAATAAAATTGGTGAAAATGAGAGGACCGGAAAAGTTGCAATTTTTGGCATTCATCCGGTTGCAAGGGTGCTTGCTACTTTCGTGATGGGAATGTCAAAAAAAAATAATAACCGGTTTTTCAGGACCAAAGAAGAAGCAATGGCCTGGATTCTGGAAGATTGAGTATGAACAATTAGTTTATAGATTGAAATTCAAAACTGTATTTTTGGATGACAGCAAAAGTGGTGATTAAAAATATTAGTGAAAGTGAAATCTGGGTTGAAGCGAATAAAACCTATCTGCTACCGGGCAATATTTTTTATGTTATTTCAGAAGGAAAACAAACAGAAGAAATGGCAATAGCTCACAGATTGGTCTGTCATCAAATGTCAAAGCTGGTTACTGGAAAGGTTAACTATTTGATTGACTTGAATAATTGTGGTAAAAATGAACCTGGTGCTCGCTTAATCTGGTCGCAAATCAGCGACGAAGAAAATACGAACAAAGTGGCCTTATTTGGTATGCATCCGGTTGCCAGGGTTCTTGCTTCTTTTGTAATGGGTATCACAAACAGGAATAACCAACGGTTTTTCAAAACCAAGGAAGAAGCTGTTAATTGGTTAGTTAGTTAGCAAAATATGAAAACTCCGGAATCTGTTTCAGATTCAATATATGTATTCGTAACATTGTATGTCGTATGAAAGAAGATTTGTTTAATGATAGGATTGACCAGTTTATTGATGCCATCACAAAAGTAGCGAGAGGTGATTTTTCAGTTCAGATTGAATTATCGGAAGAAATGGATCATCTGGATGCTTTAGCCATTGGTATAAATATGATGGTTGATGACCTTCGTATTGGCAAATTAGTTGAACTTGAAAATGAAAAAATTAAGGAATTAAATATACAGCTCCAGATTGCAAAAGAAAAAGCCGAAACAAGCGATCGTTTAAAATCAGCTTTCCTTTCCAATATGAGCCATGAGATCCGTACTCCCATGAATGGAATTCTTGGTTTTACCGAATTGCTCAAAGAACCACTGCTTCCCGATCAGGTACAACAGGATTATATTTCCATCATTCAAAAAAGCGGTGAGCGGATGCTTAATATTTTGAATGACATTATCAGCATCTCCAAAGTTGAATCCGGCGAGATGAAAATCAAGATTTCGGAAACCAATATCAACGATCAGATCCATTTCATTTATGAATTTTTTAAACTTGAAGTTGAGCAAAAAGGAATCAGTTTAAGTTTCAGGAATGGCTTGCCCCAGGAACAGGCAATTCTGAAAACAGACCGGGAAAAAGTTTATCAGATATTAACTAACCTGGTAAAAAATGCCATTAAATTTACTTCGTCCGGCTCAATTGAATTTGGATACAACCTGAGAAATATAAATGATATTCAGGAGCTTGAGTTTTATGTAAGGGATTCTGGAATTGGAATACTTCCCGAACATATCAACATTATTTTTGAAAGGTTCAGGCAGGGAAGCGAACTGCTTACCAGAAATTACGAAGGAGCTGGTTTGGGTCTGTCCATAACCAAAGCATTTGTTGAAATGCTGGGTGGTAAAATCTGGGTTGAAAGCCATTGGGGAAAAGGATCAACATTTTACTTTACTCTACCTGTCAGTTCAGCCGATGAACTGAATGTCGAAAAGAAAGCCGGTCAGACAAGTTTCCGCGAGGATTTTCAGGTTAAGAAATTCAATATTTTAATAGCTGAAGATGATAGTACATCCGAAAAACTTCTGAAAATAACCCTCGAAAAAATCAGCAATAAAGTCTTATCGGTAGGGACAGGAGCCGAAGCAGTTGAAGTTTTCAAAAACAATCCGGATATCGATGTGATCCTGATGGACATAAAAATGCCCGGAATGGATGGATACGAAGCTACCCGTCAAATCCGTCAATTCAATAAGGATGTAATTATTATAGCTCAAACGGCATTTGGCCTTGAAGGCGACAATGAAAAAGCGTTAATAGCCGGATGTAACGATTACATTTCAAAACCGATCAATCGGAAACTGCTAACCACTATTCTGCAGAAACATTTTGATCAGGAAAAAGTACAAAAACTGCAAGTTTAAAGCAGTTTAAAACAGTTCACTGTTTCAGAATTTTCAGCAACAAATCAAAAGCTGGTTCAGCCATACCTCCGTGATTGAAGCCATCCAGTTCATAAAGCATTGTATGTTTGTGGCCTGAAAGCTTCATCATTCGCCACATATAGGCATTTTCTTCATACCGGCCCAGCATTTCCAGCTCCCTGTCTCCGGTAATCAGAAAGAGTGGGGGAGCGTCGGCGCGAACATGATATAAAGGTGCAAATTCATCAACTACCGGCTGCGTATCCGGAATGCCGCGCTCTTTACGGATAACGAAATGGGTAATCATTTGTCCGCTGAAAGGTACCAGTTTTTGGATTGAATTGGCATCGATACCATATGCAGCCAGGTAATGCGTGTCGAGCCCAATCATACAAGCAAGGTAGCCTCCGGCCGAATGACCTGAAACGACAATCTTCTTCGGATCGCCTCCGTATTTGCTGATATTTTTAAAAACCCAGGCTACAGCAGCGGCTGCATCATCAATAAATGCCGGACTTTTCACCTTTGGATTAAGCCGGTAATTAATTGCCACAACGGCCAGTTTCCGATTTTTAAGTCGTTCCGGTATTGATTTTTCACCTGCAGTCAATCCCCCGCCATGAAACCAAACTACCGTAGTGAAACTGTCTGTATTTTCCGGATAATAAACATCAAGTTTGCAACGCTCTTTCTGATATTCATCCAGGTTATTACCTGACCTGTACAAAATGTTGTTTTCAGTTTTGTAAGTAATATTGTCTTGAGCAGAAGCGATAAAAGCAGAAAGGAAAAGCAGAATAAGTACGTTCAAAAATCGGTTCATTGGTTTGAATTAAGAGTTTCCTAAAGATAATTTAATTTGTCTGTTGTGCCACAAAAAAGAGTGAGCGGGTGACTCGAAGTCATCCGCTCACAAACTCTATATGAAGAAATATTATGCTGATTTTGCTTCCGAAGCACAACCTTCCTTGTATTCGGAAATGATATTTTTGACCATCTGAGGCGAAACGCGGCCAAATACTTTTTCGCCAACCATGACCACGGGCGCAAGTCCGCAGGCACCCACGCAGCGCAGACAATTGAGCGAAAATTTATTGTCGGCTGTGCTTTGTCCTACTTCAATGCTTAGTTGTCGTTTAAATTCGGCCAGCACCTGTTCCGCTCCACGCACATAACAAGCCGTGCCCATGCAAATGGAAATTGGGTGTTCACCCAGCGGTATCATGGTGAAGAATGAATAGAAGGTAACAACTCCATAAACTTTGGCTACTGACACATCCAGTTCTTTGGCAATGACTTCCTGAACTTCGGCAGGCAGGTAACCCAGTTTACTCTGAACCTGGTGCAACACATTAATCAGTTCACTTCCCTGATTCCCAAAATCGGAACAGATGGTCTTGATCAGTCCGATGGCTTTTTCTGAAAGTTTTATTTTTGGCATATTTTTGAGATTATCGATTTTATTAAATTATTTACCGGTCATTCAATAGTCATTCAATAGTCATTAGTTAGTCATTTGTTGTTGTTGGAGTTGTTGTTTTCTAAATTTCCTATCGTATTGATATAGTTGTTTAGTTTAACTCCAAGAGAATTATATCGGTTTACTAAGGCTGCAAATTTCTCCTCATTGATTAATTTTCTGTTCGAAGCTTTTGTCAACCATGTTTTAGTTTCAGAAAGTGATCCTCTTGAAAAGTAAAGGAAATTCTTGTGATTTTTAAAGTGAAACCGACCATAACCTTCGCTGATATTGGCAGAAACGGAAACAGCTGCATCCATCAATTGAGACCCTGTCGAAAATTTATGAAAATTATCCCATTCTATTACTAAATCATGCACTTCATCGGCAAGCTTCATCGAAATCTGGTAAACCTGTAAATCTTCCAATTTCATCTCTTTTTATTTTACTATGAATGACAATTTAATGACCTATTGACAATTAATGACCTGTATTAGCTCCTGTCAAAATATTTGGTATGCAACAGATGATGCGACTTTTCGCTCAGTGGGGCTCCCAAAAATTCTTCGTAAAGTTTGGAGATGTATGGATTTTCATGCGATTTCCGGATTGTTTTATTCTGGTCTTCAGAATAAATGGCCCTTTGGCGTTTTTTCAGGATTTCGGCATCGCCATGGTGATAAGGTTGTCCGCCTCCCCCGATACAACCTCCAGGGCACGACATGATTTCTATGGCATGAAACTCACTATTTCCGGCCTGAATATCCTCAAGCAATTTGCGCGCGTTACCCAATCCATGAGCAATTCCGATGTTGATCGGGGTTCCGTTGAAATCAATTGTTGCCTTGCGTAAACCATCCATTCCGCGAAGCTCTTCGAAATCGACACGAGGCAACGGTTTGCCTGTATAAACTTCATAGGCTGTTCTCACAGCAGCTTCAATTACGCCACCTGTTGTTCCAAAAATTACACCGGCGCCGGTCGATTCTCCTAATGGAGCATCAAAATCTTCATTGGGCAGCGATTTGAAATCGATGTTTCCCAGATTAATCAAATGCGCCAGCTCGCGGGTACTTAATGCAATATCGACATCTGGATTTCCATTTACCGAAAATTCAGGACGACTGCTTTCATATTTTTTAGCCAGACAAGGCATAATTGAAACCACAACCAGGTTTTCGCGTTTGACCCCGATTTTATCGGCAAAATAGGTTTTCGCAATCGAACCAAACATTTGCTGGGGAGAACGCGCTGTGGAAGGAATTTCTTTCAATTCAGGAAAATGATGTTCGAAGAATTTCACCCAGGCCGGACAGCAGGAAGTCAGGATGGGCAGTTTTACATTCTTATCGCCTGCCATAAATGCTGACAATCGGTTCAGCAATTCGGTTCCTTCTTCCATAATGGTAAGGTCGGCCGCGAAATCGGTATCAAATACATAGTCGAAACCCAAACGGCGCAAAGCTGCTACCATTTTTCCGGTAACCAGGGTTCCGGCGGGCATTCCGAATTCCTCACCAAGTGCAGCACGCACAGCCGGAGCTGTTTGAACAACTACTGTTTTGGTCGGATCAGACAGAGCACGAATTACTGCTCCGGTTTCATCAGCCTCGGTAAGGGCGCCGGTCGGACAAACAGCTACACACTGTCCGCAATAGGTACAAACCGAATGGTCGAGGTTCATTTCGAAAGCGGGAGCTACTACAGCCTGAAATCCGCGGTTTACGGCAGAAAGAACGCCAACAGTTTGGACATCGTTGCACATGGTTTCGCAACGCCGGCACATGATGCATTTGTTAATTTCACGGATGATTGCCGGTGAAGTATCTTCGCGGTACATCGATTGTTCACCCTGGTAATGAATTTTCCGGATTCCCAGATTTTGGGCCATACTTTGCAAATCGCATTGTCCTGATTTGGCACAAATCAGACATTCAGCCGGATGATCCGACAGAATCAGCTCAACAACGGTACGGCGTGCATTTACAACCCGGATCGTATGAGTACTGATTTCCATTCCTTCGCTGGCTTCGGTGCAACAGGCTGGTGCGAGATTTCTCCGGCCTTTTACTTCAACGACACAAACCCGGCAGCCTCCCGGTTTATTTTCAATGTTCATGTCATCGAGCTTCATGTAACAGAGCGTCGGAATGTCAATCCCGATGCTTGAAGCTGCTTTTAATATAGTAGTTCCTTTGCGGACAACTACCGGTTTATGATCTATAATGAGGTTTACCATATCCATAACTTGCATTTTTTAACCGATTAGCACTGAATCAAACTTACACTTCTCGAAACACACACCACATTTGATGCACAACGACTGGTCGATGTAATGTGTTGACCTTTTTTCTCCGGAAATTGCACCTACCGGACAATTTCTAAAACAGAGGGTGCAGCCGGTGCATTTATCCGCGTCGATGGAATAATTCATCAGCGCCTTACACTGACCTGCCGGACATTTGGATGAAGTGACATGAGCCAGATATTCATCGTAGAAATTATCGAGTGTGGATAGTACCGGATTTGGGGAAGTCTGACCCAGCCCGCACAATGAAGTGTCCTTGATAACATTGCTCAGTAATCTCAAACGGTCGAGGTCTTCAGGAGTGCCGTTGCCATCGGTGATTTTTTCCAGTATTTCGTACAACCGTTTATTCCCTATACGGCAAGGAGTACATTTTCCGCATGATTCTTCCAGAGTAAATTCGAGGTAAAATTTGGCGATTGCTACCATACAGTCCGTATCGTCGAGAACAATCATACCTCCCGATCCCATCATTGAACCAGCAGCCACAAGGTTGTCATAGTCAATGGGCGTATCCAGAAATGATTTGGTTAAACAACCACCTGACGGACCTCCAGTCTGAACCGCTTTGAATTGATGACCATCCTTAATTCCTCCGCCGATATCGTAAATGATTTCGCGAAGTGTAATTCCCATCGGAACTTCAATCAAACCAACATTGTTAATTTTTCCGGCCAGGGCAAAAACTTTGGTACCTTTTGATTTTTCTGTTCCAATCGAAGCAAACCATTCAGCTCCTTTATTAATAATGACCGGTATGTTGGCAAAAGTTTCGACATTGTTTACGTTGGTGGGTTTGCCATTGTATCCTTTTTCTGCCGGGAAGGGTGGTTTTACGGTTGGTTCACCACGCAAACCTTCCATCGAATGGATAAGTGCAGTTTCTTCACCGCATACAAATGCACCTGCGCCGTAGCGTATTTCGACATCAAAATTAAAACCGGTACCTAAAATATCATCACCCAAAAGACCATATTCGCGGGCCTGTCGGATGGCAATTTTTAGCCGCTCGATTGCTAACGGATATTCAGCCCGAATGTATACCAGTCCTTTATCGGCTCCAATGCAGTATCCGCAGATGGCCATGGCTTCCAGCACCGAATGCGGATCGCCTTCCAGAATCGACCGGTCCATAAATGCTCCCGGATCGCCTTCATCGGCATTGCAAACCACATATTTCTGGTCACTGACTGATTTACGTGTCAATTCCCATTTCAGTCCCGTTGAAAATCCACCGCCGCCACGGCCACGAAGTCCAGAATCCTTGATCATTTTGATCGCTTCGTCCGGAGTTTTTTCGCTCAGGCAGGTTCCCAGAGCAGCATATCCATCGCGCCCAATGTATTCCTCAATGTTTTCAGGATTGATGAAACCGCAGTTACGCAGGGCTATCCTGATTTGTTTCTTGTAGAAATTGATTCCTTTTGAATCGCCAATCCGCTCCTTGGTTTCAGGATTCTGATATAAAAGGCGTTCTACCTTTCTGCCTTTAATAATGTGTTCGTCCACAATTTCGGAAACATCTTCAGGAGCGACCTGGGTGTAAAAGGTGTTGTCAGGAAGAATTTTAACGATTGGACCTTTTTCGCAAAATCCAAAACAACCGGTCATGATGACCTGAATTTCATCAGTCAGCCCGTATTCGTTGAGCTTGTTTTTGAAATTTGATTTGATCAGTTCGCTTTGCGATGCCTTGCATCCGGTACCGCCGCAAACCAGAATGTGCATATTGTATTCGGCCATATTTATTATTTCAGTGTGTTAATTGTCAATTGATGAGTAATTTACCGGAATAATTCCATCGACCAGTTCGTTCAGCTTGATGTGTTTTTCGATGATTTCCTGAGCTTTTGTTTTGTTGACAAAACCATAAACGATCGGTTCTTTTCCGGGCAGGGTAAGTTCGATGGTTGGCTCGGCATAACAATACCCCATGCAGCCGGTTTGGGTTACCAGTGCATCAATTCCCTGATGATCGAGTTCGTCGATAAAAAAGTTCATAGTTTCTTTCGCTCCTGAAGCGATTCCGCAGGTAGCCATCGACACTTTGATTTGTACCAGGCTTTCAGGAATATCACCTTTTTCTCTCAATTTAATTTTTGACTGTACTTCGGTCTGCAATTTTTTTAAGTCAGCCAGTGATTTGATTTTATTCATAGTTGTATCAATAGATGTGTGTATATGACAATAATCATTATTCGTTAAAGATCAGCACTTTAAATTGTTTAATATCTAAGTTTTGTCATCATTCGCTAATTTGGATCTGTTCTAAATTCTCCTGTATCATTTCTTTCAGAAACAGCCTGACTTCCGGATGGCTAACAGGAACATTTTCAAGTGTTTGTCTGATTTGTCTTGTGCTCAGTTCAAATGTTCCGTTCGGAGTTTGATGTTTAAAGACATAATCTGTCTGGTTTTGCGGATCAGTAATCAGCAAAAGTATCGTTCCGGTGAGGTCGCCCATGATTGGTCTGTCAAGATGCTCAAGTCCAAATACGGCAGTAACTTTGGTCCCTTTTCCAACTTCTGATTCAAGTTTGAATGAACCACCCGATAATTCAGCATTTTGCTTGAAAAGAGATAGTCCAAGTCCCACTTTTCGTGTGGTTCGGGAAGTGTAGAACGGATCAATGGCACGATCAACCTCTTCCTTACTCATTCCTGTTCCATCGTCGGTAATGCTGATTATCAGCTGATCCAGTTCCGGGAGTTCAATGATTTCAATCTGAATCAATTTAGCCCTGGCCCGAATCGAGTTCTGGACAATATCAAGAATATGTAGTGAAAGGTCTTTCATTTAAAAGTTTCTAGTTTCAGGTTTCAAGTTTCATGTTTGCTTTTCTGTGACTGCCTTTTTCTTTACATTGGAATCAATACTCTTCTTCCATCTTCTCCCGATAATGCCTTTTTTAGTTCTTTAAATTCCGGATTTTCCATTTCAAAAAGGGTGAACGTTTTCCCCAGATCTACCGGATAATGGGCGTCAGAAAATTTTACTATGCTGATACCAGGTTCAATCCTGTATTTTTCACGAATGGTTTTTTCATCGGATAACTTCGAGATTTGCAGCGCATCCACTTTTAATTCAGGAGGAAGAAACCCAAGCTGACTAAAAATGCTGTTTCGCGGACGATCGACATGAGCCGGGATAAAAATGCCGGATAGCTCATGTACTTTTTGCTCAACTTCTTCGATACTTGCATCGAGAGAAGCGCCAAGGTAATTCTGAAATTCTTCCTCGATATTATCGTCTTCGTCAACCAATACCTGATAACCAAACAACGATGGATTATTTGGAATGTACATCAATCTCCGGTCGAGAAACTTTTGGAATTCAGCCAATGCGTCAAAATCCGGAAAGAGTGTAAGGCAGTGCACTTCTTCCTGAGTTGTTGTTTCACATCCCGGAATAACAGTTAGTCCCGCTTTTCTTCCAAGTTTCCAAACCATCTGACATTGCCTCGTACTGTTGTGATCGGTAATCCCAATAATATCCAGTCCATGACGGATGGCTTGGGATACAATATGACCAGGACTCATTTCCAGATCGCCGCATGGAGATAAAACGGTGTGGATATGAAGATCAGTCCTGAACAATTTCATAATTATGGATTTAATAGTTGATACATCTTTCCTGCAATTTCGAATGCCGGCAGATTGGTTCCGAGCACAGGGATGTTTTCATCGTTGGAATGTTGGATCGTATTATCCTGGGGTACAAGACTGCTGACCAGAATTACTGCAGCCAAATCTTTTAATGATGAAATTGCCATCACATTTTGATGTACCTGCAGGGTAATCCAGACCATCCCTTCGGATGCGTTACCCATTACATCACTCAACAAATCGGAAACATACCCGCCGGTAATTTCCCGATCGAGTCCATTCTGTCCCGAATAGACTGCCAGTCCTAATTTTTCAACCAGTTCAGAAACCTTCATTTCGTTTTCCTCTTTTGTTACAATCAGCTTTAAACCGATCGGTTCCCCATTTCTTCTGAATATTGAGGAACGCTTTATGTGTTTTAATTTTACCTTCTTCTACCCACATCTGCTGCATGAAAATACAATCAGACATCTTCGCTTTATTATTGACCATATCTTCAGCCAGCGCATGGCAATTTGGGGCACCACAGGCTCCGCAATCAATACCGGGCAAAAAACAAACAATTCGCTGTGCCCGATCCATTTTTTCCATTGCCTTAACTCTTTCCTTTCCGAAAATAAAATGGGGTTTTGGATGAATCGGATCCAGAATTAGTTTTTGTTTTAATACCTCTTTATCAACTTTGATCAAAGCGTCGGGGATATCTTTGGCGTGTGGATACCGTGTAGCCCGTCTCTCCAGTTTTTCAACTGTCATGAACCTGTTCCCCGTCAGAAGTATTCCTCCAGCACAACTTTGGTCACATGCACGTAATTCAAGGAAATCGATACCGTGAACCTGGTTGTTTTCCATCCGTTCCAGAAACCGGACAACATTATGGATTCCATCTATCGCCATACTTCTCGAGCCAAAATGTTTTGATTCTCCTCGGGGAAGACTCCATAGAATTCCCTCGCATGAAAGATTTTTACGCTGTGTCGAATGGTCTGTTTCGTGGTTTTCCTGAATCACCTTCATTACTTCGTTATACAGGTGGTTCATGTTAATGATTCCATCGACAACAGATTCCCGTTCTCCGACCGGACTTTTAACCGAAGCTATTTTAGCGATGCAGGGAGTTGCGTAAAACAGTCCGATTTCTTCACGCAATGCACCTTCCAGCATTAACTGTTCGATGGCAAAATGAGCGGCAAGGTTATGTGGTGTCTTTCTCAGGATAAGGTTCTCGGTTAACGACGGATACCTTCCCTGTATAAGCCGCACGATGGCAGGGCAATAAATGGAAATGGCTGGCTTTGGTCTGTCCTTATCTTCAATGATTTCGTTAATTGAGTCAATTAAAACCTGCATCGGCTGCTCCACTTCATAAATATGCGTAAATCCTACTTTTTTCAGCCCTTCATAAATCTGGTTTTCGCTGTACTTTTCCTGAAATTGACCAATCATGACCGAAGGAAAAAGAATGACCCTATATTTGAATCCCCTGATCTTTGACAAATCGTCTTGCTCAACATAAAACGCTTTCGATGGACACACCCGATGACATTGACCACAATCGACACATTTCTCATGATCGATTACGGCCAAACCATTGGTTACCCTGATTGCTTCGGAAGGACAGGATTTCATGCAATGCGTACAACCGATGCATTTTGAAGCATCAACATTTAGTGCATGATATTTCGGTAATCCACTCATTAAAAATAATTGATCATTTTTACTTTTGTACCTTTTCCAACTTCAGTCTCGATGACTAATTCATCGGTATTCTTTTTGATATTCGGCAATCCCATTCCGGCACCAAATCCCATTTCCCGAACTTTTTTACTTGCCGTTGAATATCCGGCCTGCATAGCTAAATCGAGATCAGGAATTCCGGGACCTTCATCGATCACCTGAATGCTTATTTTATTTTCATCAATATCAACATCAATTATGCCTTTCCAGGCATGCGCCACCACATTTACCTCTGCCTCGTATAAAGCGATGACAATGTTTTTTATGGTTTTGGCTTCAATTCCCAATTGTTTCAATACCTTTTTTACCTCACTCGACGGATGTCCGGCATGGGTAAAATCACTTCCCTGTATGTTAAAAGTTAGTTTCAAGAAAAAGAGCCTCCCCCAAACCCCCTCCGAAAGAGGGGGCATAAAAAATCGGTTCTCGAAAATTTCTTCATTTCTTGTTTTATATTCTTATTATTCAACATTGTATAATTATAATGGAAAAACTTTGTCGCTGAGCCCAATCCCCCTCCTTAGGAGGGGTTAGTGGAGGCTTCAATAAATCGGTTTCAATCCGGCCTGAAATAACAATCCGCTCGATTTAAATAGGGAATACGGAGATTCTAGAACGCACATGCCATATTCACCGGCCAACTCAATCATTTCCTTACTTACTTTTTTGTTCCGTACAAAAACAATGGCACGGATATCGGCCATTTCGGCCGTACGGATTGCCTGTAAATTAACCAGTCCGGTTATCAGAACAAGGTTGTCAGTATCTAGAGTTAATACATCACTCATCAGGTCTGAACTGTAGCCCATTTCAACTTCATAATCTAACTTTTCAACTCCGCATGATATCGTTGCATTCAGTACTGCGGCGATCTCTTTAAGCTTCATTTTCGATTTTTAAATTAATTGCGACAAATTTCCGAAAAAATAAGCTAATTGCGATGAACTAATTGGCATTGACCCCTTATTTAAAATGGTTATAGGTAAGGATTTCAGGAAGCCTGATTGACAAAATCAAAGTTTTAAGTTTAGTATCTGAAAATATGAATAGTTTTGTTGGTTATTCTCATCAGGTTTTGTAATTTAAGTTCGAAATACAACCATTATGATTTACGAAGAGAAACCACTTCATCAGGGATTTATAGATGACCCGGAATTGCATCAGAAGATTATCGATGCTTTGCCAATTCCCATTTTTTACCGCGATATGAAAGGGATTTACATGGCTTGTAATCTGGCGCAGGAAAAGTTGCTGGGAGTCACCAAATCGCAAATTATCGGCAAAACGGTTTTTGATATTCAGCCTTATGATATTGCTGAAATTTATGCGCAGCGCGATCAGGAATTACTCGACAGTCCCGGGGATCAGAGCTATGAGGCCAAATTTCGTGATGCCGCGGGCACTTTGCACGATGTCGTTTTCAATAAAGCGGTAATCCGCGACAATCAGGGCGAAGTAATGGGTATTGTCGGTTCCATTTTCGATATTACGGAACGGAAAAAGGCCGAGCGAAAACTGGAGAAAGCACGTGAAGCAACCGTTATTGCTTCGGCTATGATGCATAAAATCAGGGCTGGAATTATTATCGTCGACAATGAATTAAAGGTCATCGATTCCAATGAAGCTTTTGCCAAGATTTTCGGTACTGAGATTGAAGAACTTTATGAAACCATTCCCGGTCTGCATGGCGCCGATCTGAAAGAACTGGTGCCAGAGGTCATTTACAAAATGTTGTCCACCACGCTTCAATCCGGAGAAAATATGATTGAACGTGACCTGAAGATCCAAAATAAGCTGATTCATGTTTCGGTAATCAGTATCTACAAACAAAGGGTAGTTGGAGCCTTGCTCCGCGATATGTCAGCTCCTGCACTGGTGCGCGAGGAAATAATCAGCAGGGCACAACGCGTGAACCGAAAAAATCTGGAAACTGTGCAGAAAATTGCTTTTCTGCTTGGTGATAATGCCTCTCAAACCGAAGAACTGCTGAATTCAATTATTGAATCGTATAAATACGGAGACGAAGAATAAATGTCTGATTTTCACATAGAAGTTGATGTTCAACAGTTAAACCGTTACGGACAGATTGTTTGTGGTGATGTATTTCATTCGAAGCAAATCAGGGCCGAGGGACGTTCCATTCTTGTACTTTCTGATGGAATTGGTCACGGAGTAAAAGCAAACGTACTGGCTACTTTAACCGCATCCATGGCTTTGAATTACACCTCTTTTCATACCAAGCCTGAAGTTGCAGCAAATATTTTCATGCGCGCTTTGCCCAAGAGCGTCGACGGGAAGGAAAGTTATGCCACTTTTACCATCATCGAAATTGAAGAGGCTGGTCATGTAAGAATTATCAACTACGATAATCCGCGGTCAGTCATCTTTCGGAAAGGGCAGGTTTTCAATCCGACCGAATTCCAGATTCCGATCAGGGGGGAGGAAAATGCCGGAAAAATACTTCGAATCAGAGAGTTTGTTCCGATTCTTGAAGACCGGATTATTTTTATGACCGATGGAATTGTTCAGTCCGGATTGGGAAGCAAGAAATTTCCAACTGGCTGGGGACTTGACAATATTGCACAGTTTGCCGAAAATCAGATAGCCCGTGAATTTGAAGTTTCAGCAACCAAACTGGCCCGGAAAATTCTGAATCAGGCTTCGATGAACGATTCATTCGAAATTCGTGATGACGCAACGTGTGGGGTGGTTTATTTCAGGCAGCCACGCGAATTCATGTTGATTACCGGTCCGCCTTTCTATAAAATAAAAGACAACGATTTCGTAAAAAGAATTCAGGAATTCCCAGGGAAAAAGATAATTTGCGGAGGCACAACAGCCGAAATTATTGCACGGGAAATGGATCTCGAGATTGATATCCAACACCGTTTTTCAGAAAAAACTTTACCGCCAGCTGCAAAAATGGAAGGATTTGAAATTGTGACGGAAGGAATCCTGACCTTAGGCAGAGTAGAGGAAATCCTCGAATATTATACCACCGACATGCATTTGGGCGACAGTCCGCCGGAAGAAGTGGTAAAGCTACTTACCCAGCACGATATGATTCACATTATTGTGGGCACCCGCATCAACTGGGCGCATCAGGATCCCGATCAGCCTGTGGAACTAGAAATCAGGAAATTTGTGGTGAAACGGATTGTCAGACTTCTTGAAACGCGCTTCTTTAAGAAAGTGACAGTTGAACTCGTATAAACTCAGGTTGACCGGTGATGTCATTCAATTTGCGGAATTGAAATCCGAATTGCAGAACAATAATTTAATAGGAGGCAACTAACCCAATAAGAAAAATATTACATTTACAGCATACTGTATCAATTACAATAAACCAAATTCAAAAAGCAAAACCTAATGAAACCAACTTTTCTGATTTCTTTCTTTTTTTTCTTGTTGGGCTATTTATTAGCCACAGGACAAACCCAATCCATTCATCTGAATTCCCTTGGCTTTCTGCCTGAATCTGCCAAAAAAGCTTCCATTGTAGGCGAAACAAAATCTTTTATGATAAAAAAGGTTGCCGATAATAGCAAGGTATTCGACGGCGTCGTTTCAAGTCCTGTTTTTCAGAAAGATGTAAACCAAAATGTTTCAGTGGCTGATTTTTCGGGCTTTACAAAAAGCGGGAAATATTACCTTGAAACACCGGAAGGTGCGAAATCCATTGAATTTGAGATTTCTCCCAAAGCATACAATCAGGCTCTTTATACCAGTATGCGGGCATTTTACCTCTGGCGTTGCGGAACTGCTGTTTCCGGCGATCACAATGGAAAACATTTTGCACATGAAGCATGTCATATGAATGATGGATACGAAGACTTCCAGGGAAAGCCCGGACAAATCAGGAACGGAACAGGAGGCTGGCACGATGCCGGTGACTACGGAAAATATATAACCAATGCCGGTATTACGGTTGGTATGATGTTTATGGCCTGGGATCAGTTTCAGGATAAACTGAAGAAATTTAAACTTGATCTTCCTGAAACAGCCAAAGGGTATCCCGATTACCTGAAAGAACTGAAATGGGAAACCGACTGGGTGCTTACCATGCAATATACCGATGGTTCCGGGAAAGTTTCACACAAACTCACATCAAAGAATTTTGAACCGTTCTGCAAACCGGAAGACGATAAACAAAAGCGCTATTTCACTGACTGGAGTACCGATGCAATTGGCAATTTTGTTGGAATGATGGCACAGGCTGCCCGTTATTTCGAACCTTATGACAAAGCATATGCGCAAAAATGTCTGGAAGCAGCAAAGCTTAGTTATAAATTTCTGAAGGAAAATCCGGAAGATAAAAAATTCGTTCAGGGTGAATTCAAAACCGGCGGATACCAGTCGGGCGATAAAGATGACCGCCTTTGGGCTGCGGTTGAAATGTGGGAAACCACAGGTGATCAGCAATTTTTGAAAGATTTTGAAAGCCAGGCTGAAGCCATGAATTTTAAAATTGACGAAGACTGGGATTGGGGTGACGTGTCAAATCTCGGAATGTTTCAGTACGCTCTTTCGAAAAAGAAAGGCAAAAATCCGGAAGTACTGAAAACCATTCAAAAGAATATAATTGAAGGAGCGAATGTCATAGCAAAAAATGCTTCGGCTGATGTTTATGGCCGTCCGTTGGTTCGATACTACTGGGGCTGTAATGGTACCATAGCGCGTCAGGTGTTGAACCTGCAGGTTGCCAACCTCCTTTCTCCTGACAAGAAATATTTACAGACTTCGGAAGATGCTATTGCCCATATCTTTGGCCGTAATTTCTACAACCGCTCCTATGTGACCGGTTTGGGGATCAATCCTGCCATGAATCCACACGATCGTCGTTCCGGTTCTGACAATGAAGTTCAGCCCTGGCCCGGATATCTGGTTGGTGGTGGTCATACGGCAACCGGCTGGTATGATAAACAGGAAGATTACCGCACTAATGAAATTGCCATCAACTGGCAGGGTGCGCTGGTATATGCTTTGGCGGGATTTGTTGGAAAATAAAAAGCCTTCCCCCATCCCCTTCCAAAGGAAGGAGAGAAAAAAGATACCCCTGTCATTATTAGAAAATCTCTAAAATCATACAAGAAATAACAAATGAAAAATTCGAAACCTTGCGAATATTCGATTACAAAGCCCCCTCTTTCGGAGGGGGTTTGGGGGAGGCTTCTACTTCTTTTAATACTTCTTTCTACTTCTGTTTTGGCTTCCGAACCTTACAAAAACTTCAAAGTTGCTGTTTATTCCCGGGCCTACGAAACTGCTAAAATGGGCGACTTAAATTACCTCGAACCCATTTGGGACGAAGTTACAAGACAGGTTCATGTCGATAAAATCTATCTTGAGACACACCGGGATTTATTAATCGTGGATGAGGCTACCTTGTTGAAGGCTAAAAAATTCTTCGAAGATCGTGGTGTGAAAACTGCAGGCGGAATTACCTTAACAGTGAATGAAAGCAATAATTTTGAAACATTTTGCTATTCCAATCCGGAGCACCGGAAAAAAGTCAAGGAAATTGTGGAGTTCACTGCCAAACATTTTGATGAGCTGATTCTCGACGATTTCTTTTTTACCAGCTGCAAATGTGATCTTTGCATAAAAGCGAAAGGAACAAAAAGCTGGACCGATTACCGGCTTGGGCTCATGACGCAGGCTGCCCGCGAGCTGGTGATTGATGCCGCCAAAAAGGTCAATTCCAACATCAAAGTGGTTATTAAATATCCAAACTGGTATGATCATTTTCAAGGTTGTGGGTTTAATCTGGAAACCGAACCCAAAATGTTTGATGGCCTTTACACCGGAACCGAAACCCGCGATCCGTCGGCCAATCAACATCTTCAACCTTACCTGGGATATTTGATTTTCCGTTATTTCGATAACCTGAAACCCGGTAAAAACGGTGGAGGATGGGTCGATACAGGTGGTGCGACTTTTATGGACCGGTATGCAGAACAATTGTGGCTTACGATGTTTGCCAAAGCTCCTGAAATTACCTTGTTCGATATTCGCCAACTACAGCGCCCGCTTCTGAAAACAGATCGTGCTGCCTGGCAAAATCTCGAAAGCTGCAGTTTTAACTATGATGAAATGATGAAACCGGTGGCTGACAAGAATGGCAAGATGGTACTTCCAACAACCATTGCACGTGCTGCAGGATATACTTTCGAAACCATAGATAAATTTCTGAATCAGTTGGGTAAACCAGTGGGAGTAAAAACCTACAAGCCATTCCATTCAACAGGTGAAGATTTTCTTCCAAATTATATGGGGATGATCGGTGTACCGATGGACATCGTATCTGAATTTCCGGAGAACGAACCTATCGTTTTTTTGACTGAGCAGGCCAGGTTCGATCCTGAAATTGTAAATAAAATAAAGAAACAACTGCAGGCAGGGAAAGACATCATGGTAACTTCCGGTTTTCTGAAAGCCATGCAGGATAAAGGGTTGGGCGATATTGTAGAACTTCGGATTGCTGATAAGAAAGCCAATGTTCAGGATTTTGTTGCCGGCTGGGGTCCAAGAATGATTTCTAGCCATAAAATGCTGATTCCGCAAATCAATTATCTGACCAACGACTCCTGGGAAATTGTATCTGCGTTTGATGGCACCAATGGCTGGCCAATTCTTCACCGCGCCGATTATTCAAAAGGAAAATTTTACGTCCTCACTATACCCGAAAATGTAATTGATCTCTATCATTTCCCGGTTGATGCACTTTCCAGAATTAAAGAAATACTGACACCACAGATGCCTGCCTTACTAGAAGCGCCGGGTTATACCAGCCTGTTTGTTTACGACAATAACACGGTGATTGTGGAATCATTTTCAAGTGAAAAACAGCAGGTAAAACTGAGGTTGGCCGAAGGTTTTGTTAAAGCCCATGATCTGATTTCAGGAAAAGAAATTTCAGGTGAAAAGAAAGATTATTTTCAGGGATGGAGAAAGCCTCCCATCACTAAAACTGTTCTTAATCTGGAATTGAAGCCTCATTCATACATGGTTTTGCAGCTTGAAAAGTAGTGGAAAGAAAAAAGTACAATTAACTCTGAAAATTTGAAAAAGACGATTTTACATACCATTCTAATCGTTCTGTTGCTTGGTATCGCTGGAATGCAATCATTTTCCAAAGATAAGTATAAGGGTAAAGCCTGGAAAAACAGCATTCAGATCATTCCTGGAAAATTACAGTGTGAGTTTTATGATCAGGGTGGCGAAGGTATTGCTTTTCACGATAGCGATTCAATCAACTCTGGAAGTGGGACACTTAATCCGGCCGATGGAACCTTCCTGAATGAATTCAGGATGAACGATGCTGTAGATATTTCATATACCAAATTTCGCGATCCAGGCATCGACAATAATCCGTTCAATGTGGTTGAACCGGAAAAAGACCAGCTTTATGTGGGATGGACCAAGCCTGGTGAATGGATTAAATACACAGTGAAAGTTGAAAAAGCCGGTACATATCAAATCGGAATCATGTTCACTTCAAATAAAGACGGAAAGATTTCCATTTCGGTGAACGATAAAGATGTAACGGGGCCTGTCATAATACCATCGACAGCTGCAGCGGCTGAAACAGTCCCATGGCGGCAATGGCATCACTGGAACTCTCTCGATCAAATTGCAGAGATTAAACTGAAAAAAGGATTTCAGACCATTACCCTTCATACCGTTGAGCTGGGTGATATGAATTATGACTATCTCAATTTTAAACTGATAAAAGACTAACCAAAAAGAACAAAAACATGATCTCAGAGGCAAGATTTCAAAAACTACCTAACTGGATAAAAAGTATTCTAAACTTTTTGAAAAAGTGGAGGGTACCCGGGAAAATCGTTTATATACTGGTTTCGGTTTTGGCAACCATCTGGTTTCTGATTCGTGTGATTCCAAAACCATCACGGGCAACTTACCCATGCATGCAGGTGACAGCCCCAATCATGTCGGGTTTTGTTATCTGGATATTGTCGTTAACCAGCGCTGCTTTTGCTTTCAAAAATGCGAAAAGCAAATTTATGGAAGCGCGGTACATTGCTGCAGGTCTGTTTCTGATTCTGGGGATTAGTGCAACCTCGGTTTTCGTAGCCCGGTCTTCAAAGGAAACTAAGGCCGAAAACCTGACAATCTGGTATAAACCAAATGTTCCAGTTGGCAAGGCAAAAGGAAATTTTCCAGGTCGCGTGGCATGGGGACACAACCCAAAAATTGCGTCATGGGATGGCACAACCGGATACTGGTGGGAAGATCGCTTCAACAATCAGGAAGAAACCAAAAAACTCTTTACCCAAACAATATTAAGCCTGACTGGCCAATCCAGTGAAAAACAAGCGTGGAACCAGCTTTTCACCTTCTTCAACCAAAATAAAAGCAATGAGAAGAAAGGATATCAGGCAGGCGAAAAATTAGCGGTAAAAATTAATGAGAACAACACCTCGGCACACGAAAATACCAATGAAATCAATGCAAATCCCCAGTTAATACTATCCTTGCTGAACAGTTTGGTTAAAGAAGCGGGAGTTCCTGAAGAAAATATTACTGTTGCCGATCCCAGCCGGTTCATCACCGACAACATTTTTGAAAAATGTCATGCTGTCTTCCCTAAAGTTCATTTTGTGGATCACGATGGTGGCGATGGCCGCGAAAAAGCAGCTTTTACTGAAAATGGATTTCTGTATTCCGCCGATTTCAAAGGACAAACCAGGGCGCTGGCAACCTGTATGGTGGAAGCTAACTATATTATCAACCTGGCTCTACTGAAAGGACATGTTAGCCAGGGAGTGACTCTTTGCGCGAAAAACTATTTTGGATGCACCAGCATCGAAACCGACTGGCGAAAAAATGCCCATGGAAGTGGTTTTAGTCAGGACAAGGAAGGAAAGCGGACTTATTCGGTTTATCCTGATTTCATGGGACATAAAGATTTGGGTGGAAAAACAATGTTGTTTCTGGTCGATGGCATCTACGGAAATAAATTTGTAAATGGTATTCCGGCCTATAAATGGTCACTCGCTCCGTTTAACAACAACTGGCCAAACAGTTTGCTGGCTTCGCAGGACGGTGTTGCCATTGATGCTGTCGGACTCGATTTGGCCATTACCGAGTGGCCTGATGCGCCGGATATGAAATTCAGTGATTTCTATCTCGAAGAAATGGCACTGGCCAATAATCCGCCTTCAGGTTCGGTATACGATCCGGAGCGTGATGGAACCAAACTCAACAGCCTCGGAGTGTCTGAACACTGGAACAACCCGATTGATAAAAAATACAGCCGCAATCTAAAAACCGGCAATGGCATCGAACTTATTTATTCAAGGATAAAAGACTAAATTCTGACTCATTTCTCTTAAAACCTAAAACTAATAATCGTGGAAAAACTTTCGATCAAAGAAAAAATCGGTTATGCCCTTGGCGATGGAGCTGCCAATATTGCATGGCGCGGTGTAGCTACATTTTTGTTTATTTTTTATACCGATGTGTTTGGATTGAATCCGGCAGTAGTTGGGGTGCTTTTCCTGATTGCGAGGTTTGGCGATGGAATTATTGATATACTGATGGGTGTTGTATGCGACCGAACCAATTCGAAATACGGAAAATTTCGTCCATGGATTTTATGGACTTCCATTCCGCTTGGAATTACCTTATCCATGCTTTTCACAACACCCAACCTTGGGCCAACAGGAAAAGTCATTTATGCATACGCCACCTACCTTTTGTTTTTCCTGATTTATACAGCAAATAATATCCCATATGGCGCCTTGATGGCTGTAATGAGTCCCGACGACAAGGAACGCACCAGTTTGGG
>Ga0209261_10000114_pt1 | contig 21153 bp, 16 predicted proteins | sample DOMMetBare1Fresh_FD_187470 | JGI IMG/M metagenome (GOLD analysis project Ga0209261, IMG submission 187470) | Wetland sediment microbial communities from St. Louis River estuary, USA, under dissolved organic matter induced mercury methylation -... | ecosystem: Environmental > Aquatic >...
GGCGTCCACCGGGCTGGACGTGGTCGATCTCGGGGCGGTCACCACGCCGATGCTGTATTACGTGGCGGCGACGCGGGGCGAACACGGCTGCCGTTCGGGCATCCAGGTCACCGGCAGCCACAACCCGAAGGACTACAACGGCTTCAAGATGGTGCTGGCCGGCCGCGCGATCTACGGCGAAGAGATCCAGGGCCTGCGGCGCCGCATCGAGGCCGAGGACTACGCGCGCGGCAAGGGCCGCATCGGTGCAATGGATATCCTGGCGGAGTACAGCCATCGCATCGTCAGCGATTGCCGTCTGGCGCGGCCGATGAAGATCGTCGTCGATTCGGGCAACGGCATTCCGGGCGCGTCGGCGCCCGGCATCCTGCGGCGGCTGGGCTGTGATGTGACCGAGCTGTATTCCGAGGTCGACGGGGACTTTCCGAACCACCATCCGGACCCGAGCAAGCCGGAGAATCTGGTCGACCTGATCGCCGCCGTCGCCCAGCACGGTGCCGAGCTCGGCCTGGCATTCGACGGCGACGGCGACCGCCTGGGCGTCGTCACGCGCGATGGCCGCAACATCTACCCCGATCGGCAACTGATGCTGTTTGCCCGCGATGTGCTGGCGCGCAACCGCGGCGGCACGATCATCTACGACGTCAAGTGCAGCCAGAGGCTCGCGGTGGACGTGCGCGCGGCCGGTGGCGTGCCGCTGATGTGGAAGACGGGCCACTCGTTGATCAAGGCCAAGCTCAAGGAGATCGGTGCACCGCTGGCCGGCGAGATGAGCGGCCATATCTTCTTCGGCGAACGCTGGTACGGATTCGACGATGCGACCTACACCGCCGCGCGCCTGCTGGAAATCCTGTCGCGCAGCCACGACCCGAGCGTGGTGCTGAACAGGCTGCCCACGTCGTTCAGCACGCCGGAGTTGAACGTGCCCTGCGCCGAAGGCGAACCCCAGCAGGTGATCGAGCGCCTGCGCGCGCAGGCCAGCTTTCCGGGTGCGCGCGAGGTGATCACCATCGACGGGCTGCGCGCCGAGTTCGACGACGGCTTCGGCCTCGTGCGCGCCTCGAACACGACGCCGGTGCTGGTGCTGCGCTTCGAAGGCCACACCGAGGCCGCGTTGCATCGCATCGAGGCGCAGTTCATGTCGGCGCTGCGCGCTGTCAAGCCGGATGCGCAGTTCGCGAGCGCCGCGCATTGAGCGCGCGCGCCCGCCGCCGCGGCTGACACGCCGATGTTCGCGCGTGCGCTGTGGTCGACGCTGTTGCGCGCGTTGTTGCCGCTGGTGTTCGTCCGTCTCTGGTGGCGCGGCCGGCGTGAGCCGGGCTACCGGCTGGCGTGGCGCGAACGGCTCGGGTATGGGCCGGTCACGCAGCGACCGGGCGCCATCTGGATTCATGCGGTGTCGCTCGGCGAGACCCGTGCCGCATCGGCCCTGATCGAGGCCTTGCGCGCGCTGCGACCCGGCGTGCGCCTGTTGCTCAGCCACGGCACCGCCACCGGCCGCGAGGCCGGCGCGGCGCTGCTGCACGAGGGCGACCAGCAGTGCTGGCTGCCCTACGACACGCCCGGCGCGGTGAGCCGGTTCCTCGGTCGCCGGCGCCCGGCGGTGGGCGTGCTGATGGAAACCGAGATCTGGCCCAACCTGATCGAGCAGGCAGCGCGGCAACGCGTGCCCACTGTGCTGGCCAACGCGCGCCTGAGCGACCGCAGTGCGCGCCAGGGCCGCCGCTTCGCCGGCCTGATGTATCCGGCCGTCGAGCGGCTGGATCTGGTGCTGGCGCAGACGCGCGACGATGCCGCGCGCCTGCGCGAGGCCGGTGCGAAGGCGGTGGAGGTCTGCGGCAACCTCAAGTTCGATATGACGCCGGCGCCCGAGCTGGTTGCGCGGGGCCGGGCCTGGCGTCGCCGCCTCGACCGACCGGTGGTGATGATGGCCAGCAGCCGCGAAGGCGAGGAACTGACGCTGCTGCAATGCTGGGCCGATGCGCCGCCTCCGCGCCCGTTGCTGCTGCTGGTGCCTCGCCATCCTCAACGCTTCGACGAGGTCGCGGCGATGGCGCGCGATTTTGGTCTGAGCCTGGCACGCCGCAGTGCCTGGGGCGAGAGCCCTTCGGACGCCGAGTGCGGCGTCGACGTCTGGCTCGGTGACTCGATGGGCGAGATGCCGGCCTACTACGGTGCGGCCGACGTGGCACTGCTCGGCGGCAGCTTCGCCAGGCTCGGTGGGCAGAACCTGATCGAGGCCGCGGCCTGCGCCTGCCCGATCGTGATGGGGCCGCACACCTTCAATTTCGAACAGGCGGCCGAGAATGCGCTGGCCGACCGCGCTGCGGTGCGCGTGGCCACGCTGGAGCAGGGCGTGCAACGGGCGATCGAACTGGCGCGCGATCCGCAACGCTCGCAATGGGCGCGGCGCGCGCTGGCGTTCGCGGCGACGCATCGCGGCGCCGCCCGGCGCATGGCCGAGCGCGTGCTGCAGCTGGCCGACGGGCACACCGTCTTGCCGAATTGGTAGCGCAGCCTCAGCCGCGCAGCAGTTCGAGCGGCGCCAGCGCGGCGCTGCCGGGGAACACCGCCTGGTCCAGCGTGGCGCGCGCGACGTTCAGATGATCGTGCAACACTCCCTTCAGCAGCGCGCGCAGGTCGGTTGTCGTGCGCAGGTCACGACCCTCGAAGCGATCCTTCGGCGCCAGGCCCGGCCAGTCGGCGATGACCCTGCCGCCGCGTACCGCGCCGCCGAGCACGAACGCGGCGCCGCCGGTGCCATGGTCGGTGCCCTGCGTGCCGTTGATGGCGACCTCGCGGCCGAACTCGGTGATCACCACCACCACCGTGCGCGCCCAACCCGACGGCTGCGCGGACAGCGTCTCGCGCAGCGCCATGATGGAGGTGTCGAGCAGCTTGAGGTTGTTGTTCAGCGCGCCTTGTGGCGACGCCTGGTTGGCATGGGTGTCCCATCCCCCCAGCTCGAGCACCGCGGCCTGCGGTCCGCCCGGCCGAAGCAGGAATTCCCCCGCTCGGCGGGCCAGGGTGATGGCCAGCGTGCGCGCGCCACCGGCCGCGGCACCCGACAGCGCGTCGCGCTCTGGCATCGTGCCGCCTTCGCGCAGCGCCCTCGCCCGCGCCAGCGCCAGCGCGAGCGCCGGATCGCCGGCATAGAGTCGTTCGACGCGCGCCACCAGGTCGGTCGAAGGATCGGGCAGCGTGGATGGCGCCCAGGTGTCGACGTCGCCCGGACCGCGCAGCACCAGCGGCACGGCGGTCTGCAGCGCCAGCCCCTTGCGACCTTTGGCTGCGAGCGCGCGGCCCAGCCAGCCGGTGCTGAGTTCGTACGGACGCTGTCCACCCGACTCGAGCAGCTGCTGGGCGTCGAAATGCGAGCGCTCCCGATACGGCAGGCCGATCGCGTGCAGCGCCACCAGCTCCTGCCGTTGGTACAGCGCATGCATTTCCACGAGCGCCGGGTGCAGCGCAAACGTTCCATCCAGCGGCAGCGGCGTGCTCGCAAAGGCCGCCAGCGGGCCGCGCGCCGCACTGAATTGCGCATCGTTGGGCAGCGGCACGGCCGACAGACCGTCCATGCCGCCGCGCAACAGCACGACCACCAGCCGCGCGTCGTCGTCGTCGGCCCGCCCGGCCAGACTGAGCGCGCACCACGGCGCCGCAACGCTGCCGACCAGCATGGCGCGAATGAAGTCACGGCGGGCCGGCGTGTTCATGGCGTTGGTCACCGTCGTTGGAATTCCGGGGCCATCAGCAGCAGCGCCAGCGCCTGCGGGCCATCGGCAGCGCGTTCGATCTGGCGCGCGGTGGACTCCGAGAGCCAGGCGCCCAGGGCGTCGCGCGCCAATGCGCGAATGTCGATCTGGCGCCCCCATCGCTCGCCGACCCGTGTCGCCCATTCGAGCCGCTTCCACACCGCTTCCGGGCCGAGCCATTCGTCGGCCCGGTCGGGCCAGCCGGCGGGCGAGGGCGCGGCCTGGATGCGCTGGCCCATCTGCACGATGCTGCCGTGGCTGCGGGCGACGAACGCCTCACCGCCGCGCAGCAGACGGGCGGTGGAGATCACGTACTCCTCCGGCGTCTTCAGCTTGGCCGGTTGGAGCGACCACGCTTCGGGCGCGCGCACCAGCTCGCCGTAGACGGTGGGCAGATGGCCGGCGGTCTCGGCAAAGGTGCGCGCCAGGCGATTCACCAGCGCCGCCGGCGGTTCGTCGGCGACGAAGTGACGCGCCAGCTTGGTGGCGATGAATCGTGCCGTCGAAGGGTGGTGCGCCAGATCCTTCAGCAGCGAGCCCAGCGCCTCGGGGCCCTGGGGATACGACTTGCCGAGCACCATTTTCGAACCCGGCTCGTGCCACGCGGCGTCGAAGAAGCTGGCTTCGTTGCCGCGCGGCAAACGCGGCGCGCGCCACCCCGTCAGCACCGCGGCAAAGGCAGTCACGTCGACCTGCGAATAGCCGCCGTGCACACCGAGGGTGTGCAGTTCGAGGATCTCTCGCGCCAGGTTCTCGTTCAATCCGGTGATGCGAGGCGCTCGGTCGTCGTCGCCCTGGCGTCGGGCCAGGCGTGCCACGACGCGCGAGTGTGGTCCGGCGGACGAGGCGTTGTCCAGGTAGCGCAGCATCGCGGCGTGCCGGGTCGACGCGGCCAGCAGCTGCTCGAAGTGGCCGGCGATGTGCGGCCGGATCGCTTCACGCTCGAACGCACCGACCAGCCCCCGCGCGGCGGCCTTGGCCATCGAGACGGTGAAGTGGTTGCTCCAGAACAGCGCCAGTCGTTCGGCAAACGGACGTTGCGTCGCGACGGCGGTGCCCAGGCGTGCCGCGAGGTCGGCCTGAACCGCGTCGCGGAAGTGGTCGGCGAAGGATTGTTCGGCGGGTCGGCCGTCCATCGTGGCCGCGCCGTCCGTCGATCGAAACCGTCGCAGGAAGGCGTCGTGCCGGCGCAGGCCTTCGGCGGCATCGACCAGTCCGTTGCCTTGCTGCTCGTCCGCGGCTCCGATCTGCGCGAGCAGCCAGCCTTGTGGGTCGTTGCCGACCACGGCAAGGTCGGCTTCACCCAGGCCGAATCGATGCGCCGCGATCGCGGATTGCAGGGCCGACGACATGCCGCGCAGTATGAGCGCCGGGCCGACACGCGCGATGGCGCGATGCGCCACGGCGAGAAAAGATTCGTAAAGCGAGCCCGCGCCGTGTGACGCGCGGTGTTCGATTAGGGGCCGAGCAGCGTGTTGACCGCGTTCACGTCCTCGGGGCGCAACTGGCCCGCGGCCTGGCGCAGCCGAAGGCCGCCGACGATGACGTCGTAACGCGCCTTGGCCAGGTCGCGCTGCGTCTGGTAGAGCTGCGACTGCGCATTCAGCACGTCGAGGTTCACGCGCACGCCGACCTTGTAGCCGAGTTGCGTGGCCTCCAGCGCCAGTTTGCTGGACGACTCGGCGGCTTCGAGGGCGCCGACCTGCGCCTTGCCCGACTGCAGGCCGTAGAACGCCACGCGGGTGCCCTGGGCCACGCCGCGGCGCGCCGCCTCGAGGTCGTTGCGGGCCTTCTCCTCGAGCGACAGGGTCTCCCTGATGCGGTTCTGCGTCAGGCCTCCGGTATACAGCGGCAGCTTCAACTGCACGCCGATCGCCGACTGCACGGTGTTGCCAGGGCTGAGCGTGGCGCTGCCGGTGGTGCGATTGCCGCCCACCGAGCCAACGAGATCCAGCGTGGGGCCGTCGCTGGCCCGCGCGCGCTCGGTCTCGAGCTTGGCGATGTCCAGCGCCAGCCGGCTCTTGCGCACCAGCGGATGCTGGTCGTCTGCCTGGTTGACCCATTGGCCCACGTCGTCGGGCGTGGCGCCGGGCAGCACCACCGGGATCAGCAGCGGCTTCGGTGTGACACCGGTGCGGCCGACGAGCTGATCGAGGGCGATGCGCTTGGTGCGCAGGTCGTTCTCGGCCGCGATCTCCTGCGCCGACGTGAGGTCGAACCGCGCCTGCGCTTCGCGTGTGTCGGTGATCGTGGCCGTGCCGACCTCGAAGTTGCGCTTGGCCGACGCCAGCGTTTCGGCGATGGCCTTCTTGTTCGCCTGCGCGGTGGCCAGCGAATCCTGCGACGCCAGCACGTCGAAGTAGGCCTGCGACAGGCGCAGGATCAGGTCCTGTTCGGCGGTTTCCAGATCGGCCACCGACACCTCCAGCGCGCGCCGGGCCTGGGCAATCGTCGCATCGTTGAGCCGGTTGTACAGCGGCTGCGCGGCGCTGACGGTGGCGTCGTACCGGTTGGCGTAGCGATGACCGCTGGTGCCGGGAATCGCCTGACCGTTGCTCAGCGTCGACGGCACGTCGACGTCCGAGCGGGTCGCGCCGGCCGACAGCGACACATTGGGTCGGTTCAGCGCGTCGGCCTGTGCGGCCCGGTACTGCGCCGAATCGGCCAGCGCACGGGCGGCGAGGTAGGTGGCGTCGTAGGCGCGGGCCGCCTCGTAGACCTCGCGCAGGCTCTGCGCCTGGGCCAGCGTGCCGGCTCCGGCCAGGGTCAGCACCCAGGCGACAGTGGCCAATCGGGCGATGAAGTCTTTGAGGCGCATCGGCGCTGGCGTCATGGGCAATTCCTCGATGGTTTCAATGGCACCCGGTTCGCACGGGATCGAGCCAGGCCGGTTTGTAGTGCGCCTCGGCTGTAGCGGCAACACCCGTGCGACGTGCTGCTGGCAGCAGGGGATGTGGCGGCGTCCGGCAGCGACGAGCGGCCGGATGCGGGCGTGCACGCCGTCTCGGCATCAGAAGCGGAAGCGGCTGGGCTCACTGAATCCATTCAGCCGTGGCGCCACGGTGTCGAACAACTCGGTCGTCTCGAAGCGCGATTCGGCCACGCGACGCACCCGCACGGCTCGCATCACGGGTTCGTCGCCGACCACGGCGATCAGGCGACCACCGGGCGACAGCTGTTCGAGCAGGACCTGCGGCACGGTGTCGACCGAGCCGGACAGCACGATGGCGTCGAACGGTGCCTCGTCGGGCAGGCCACGCGCACCGTCGAGCACGCGCACCTTGGCGTTGGCCACGCCGGCGCGTTGCAGGTTGGCGCCAGCGAGCGTGGCCAGTGTCGGCCGGATCTCCAGCGACACCACCGACCGGGCACGCTGCGCGAGCAGCGCCGCCATGAACCCCGAACCGGCACCGATCTCCAGCACGCGCTCGTGGCGCTGCAGATTCAACTCCTGCAGCAGCCGGGCCTCGACCTTCGGCGCCAGCATGCACTGGCCCTCGGGCAAAGGCACTTCGGTGTCGACGAAGGCCAGCGCGCGATACGCGGCGGGCACGAAGTCCTCGCGGTGCACGACCGCCAGCAGGGCCAGGATGTTGGGGTCGAGCACGTTCCACGGGCGGATCTGCTGCTCGATCATGTTGAAGCGGGCCAGTTCGAGGTTCATGTGCGTGGGGGGTGGTGAATCGATCGGGGATGCGAAATTCTAGGGGGCGGCGGCAGGCTGCCGCTTGCTGGCGAACAAGCCGCGCGCCCAGGCGCCCAGGTCGTCGAGGTAACAGTAGATCACGGGAACGACCACCAGCGTGAGCAGCGACGACGTGATCACGCCACCGATGACCGCCTGGCCCATCGGTGCGCGCTGCTCCGAACCCTCCGACAGCGCGAAGGCCAGCGGCACCATGCCGAAGATCATCGCCAGCGTCGTCATCAGGATCGGCCGCAATCGCACCTTGGCCGCCTGCAGCAGCGCGGCCTCGCGCGACAGCCCGCCCAGGCGCGCCCGGTTTGCGAAGTCGACCAGCAAGATGGCATTCTTGGTCACCAGGCCCATCAGCATGATCACGCCGATGATCGAGAAGATGTTCAGCGTCGAGCGCGCGATCAGCAGCGCCAGCACGACGCCGATCAACGTGAGCGGCAGCGACGACATCAGCGCCAGCGGCTGCAGGAAACTGCGGAACTGCGACGCCAGGATCATGTAGATGAACACCACGGCCAGCGCCAGCGCCGACACGGCATAGGCGAACGACTCCTGCATGTCCTTGGTGGAGCCGCCGAAGCGGTAGCGATAACCCGGCGGCGCCGCTCGCTCGACCATCGCGCGGTCGATGTCGGCCGACACCTCGCCGAGCGAGCGGCCCGACACGTTGGCCGTGATCTCGACTTCGCGGCTCAGGTCGCGCCGGTTGATCTGGTTGGCCCCGCTGCCGGCGCGCACGTCGGCCACCTGGGCCAGGCGCACGATGCGGGCGCTGCCGTCGGCGTTGCTGCCCACCATCAGCGGCAGGCGTTCGAGGTCGGCCGTGCTGTCGCGCGCGCCGGGCTGCAGGCGCACCTTGACGTCGTAGGTCTGGTCGTCCTCGGCGCGCCAGTTGCCGACCGTCTGGCCGGCCACCAGTGCGCGCAAGGTGTTGGTGATGGCGCCGACCGACAACCCGAGATCCGACGCGGCCTCGCGCCGCACTTCGACGGATGCGGTGGGCTTGTTGGGCTTCATGCTGGTGTCCAGATCGACCAGGCCGGGAATGTCGCGCAGCCGTTGTGTCAGCCGGCTGGTGATGCGCTGCAGTTCGCCCAGGTCGGTGCCCTGGATCGACAGCGAGATCGGCTTGCTGCCCGCCACCGAGTCGAGCAGGCCTGCATGGGTGACGACGATCCCCGGCACCGCGGCCAGGCGTTCGCGCAGCGGCACCGACATCTGGTCCACGCTGCGCGTGCGGTCCTTGCGATCGACCAGGCGCACGTACACGTTGGCGAAGTTGCGGCCCTGCGCCTGCCCGGTGTTGATCGTCGTCAGCGTGTAGCGCACCTCCGGCATCGCCCGCAGGATGGCGTCGACCTGGCGCGATCGCGCCTCGGTCACCTCGAGCGATGAGCCCACCGGCGTGTAGAAGCTGACGAAGGTTTCGGAGAAGTCCGCCTTGGGCACGAACTCGGTGCCCAGCAGCGGTGCAATCGCGAAACTGCCCACCAGGCTGGCCAGCGCGATGCCCAGCGTGGCCAGGCGGTGCTTCAGCGACCAGGCGAGCGTGGCCACGTAGCCGTCGCCGAGTCGGTGCGACAGGCGGTCCACCGCATGCGTGATGCGGCCGAGCGTGTGGTCGTACCACGACGTCGGCACGAACGGCTTGCCCTCGCGGTCGATCGCCGGGTCATGCCAGATCGAGCTCAGCATCGGGTCGAGCGTGAAGCTCACGAACATCGAGATCAGCACCGCCGCAACGATGGTGATGCCGAACTCGTGGAAGAACTTGCCGATGATGCCGCCCATGAAGCCGATCGGCAGGAACACCGCCACGATCGACAGCGTGGTGGCCAGCACCGCCAGGCCGATCTCGTCGGTGCCCTGCAGCGCGGCGTCGTGCGCGGGTTTGCCCATCTGTACGTGGCGCACGATGTTCTCGCGCACCACGATCGCGTCGTCGATCAGCAGGCCGACGCACAGGCTGAGCGCCATCAACGTGACCATGTTGATCGAGAAGCCCAACGCGTGCATGAACAGGAAGGTGCCGATCAGCGCGATCGGCAGCGTCAGCCCGGTGATGATGGTCGAGCGCCACGAGTTCAGGAACAGGAACACGATCGCGATCGTGAGCAGGGCGCCCTCGAACAGCGTGCGCTTGACGTTGGCCACCGAGACGCGGATCGGACGCGAGTTGTCGCGCACGACCTCGAGCGCCACACCGGTGGGCAGCTCCGCCGCCAGTGCGGCCATGGCGCGCTGCAATCCGTCGACGACGTCGATGGTGTTCTCGCCCTGGCTCTTCTGCACTTCCAGCGCCAGCGTGCGCTGGCCGTTGTACAGCGCGAGCGATTCCACCTCCTCGGGGCCGTCCACCACGTCGGCCAGCTGCGACAGCCGCACCGCCTGGCCGGGCGCCGCGGCGGTGGCGCCTGCGCTGACACCGCGCCGGGCGACGATGATCTGCTGCAGGTCTTCGGGCCGCTTGATGCGGCCGTCGACCTGAACCACGCGTTCGGCCTCGCGCGAGCGCAGGCTGCCGGCCGGCAGATCCTGGTTCTCGGTGCGCACCGCCGCGATGACCTGGTCCACCCCGATGCCGAACGCCTCGAGCGCCTGCGGCTTGAGATAGACGTTCAGCTCGCGCTTCAGCCCGCCCACCAGCGTCACGGAGCCGACCCCGGGCACGTTCTCCAGGCGTTTCTTGATCACCTGGTCGGCCAGCGTGGTGAGCTCCTGCACGCTGCGGGTGCGGTCGGGCGAACTCAGCGACAGCGAGTACACCGGCCGCGCCGCCGGATCGAAGCGCGACACCCGCGGCTCCTTGACCTCGTCGCGAAACGACGCCTTGACGATCGACAGCTTCTCGCGCACGTCGTCGGCCGCGCGGCGGCCCTCGATGTCGAGGTTGAACTGGACGATGACGACCGAGATGCCCTCGTAGCTGCGCGAAAAGAGCTGGTTGATGCCGGCGATCGTGTTGACCGCCTCCTCGACCTTCTTGGTCACCTCGCTCTCGACGATCTCGGGCGCCGCGCCCGGGTAGTCGATCTGGACCACAACCGTCGGAAACTCGATGTTCGGGAATTGATCGACCTTCAGCCGCTGCACCGCGTACAGCCCCAGCACCACGAACGCCAGCATGACCATCACGGCCATCACCGGGTTGGCGATCGAGACGCGGGTGAACCACATGGGCTTAGGGCGACGCCGAGGCCGCCGCCGCGGCGGGCGTTGCGGCGGCAGATCCAGCCGCCTTGTCGGGCAGGCGCAGCGCCGCGCCATCGCGCACCACGCCGAGGCTGCCGGCCAACACGCGATCGCCTTCTTCAAGCCCGCTGCGCACTTCGATCACGTCGAGGCCGGCGGCCTCGCCACGGGCTCCGAATTCGGGCTGGCGCCATTGCGCCCGTTGGCCATCGACCCGCAACACGTAGGGCTTGGCCTGGTCGCTGCGCAGCACGCTGACCGGCACCAGCAGCGCGTTACGCCGCTCCAGCTCGATCGAGCCGCGCACGAACAAGCCCTGTCGCAGGGCCGGGTGCGGGTCGACGGCCAGGTAGGCCGGCACGGTGCGCGAGCCCGATTGCGCGCTCGGGCTGATGCGCACCACGCGCGCCGCAACCGGTTCGGCGAGCCCATCGACGCGCAGCCGAGCGCTCGCGCCGACGCGCAGCGCGGCGATGTCCTGCGGCGCGATCGCGGCTTCCAGCTCCAGGCGCGACAGGTCGACGATCTCGAGCAGCCGCGCGTCGACGGGCACGCGTTCGCCGGGCTGCGCCAGGCGTTGCGCGATCTGGCCCGCGATCGGCGCGGTGACCGTGGCGTCGGCGCGCGATTTGCGCGCCAGCTCCACCGCGGCCAGTGCCGCCTCGAGCGTGGCCTTGGCCGACGATTCGGTGGAGATCGACGATTCCAGCGCCGTCGGCGAGATGAAGCCCTGCGCCACCAGCGCCCTGTTGTTGACGAGCTGGCGTTGTGCGATCTCCAGCTGCGACCTTGCCGCAGCGGCCTGCTGTTCCGCCTGGCGCAGGCGCCAGTCGTACTCGGTGGTGTCCAGCTGCGCCAGCACCTGCCCGACGCGTACGGTGTCGCCCTCGCGCACGGCAACCGAGCGCAGCTCGGCCGCTACACGTGCCTTCACGAACGCGCTGTTCACCGCTCTCAGGCTGCCGGACACCTCGAGCAGGCGCGTGAGCTCGGCCCGGCGCACCGGCACCACGTCGTCGGGCATCAACTCGAGTGCGGCCGCGTTCGTCGGGGCGGTGGCGAGCTGCGCCTGCTCGGCCTTGCGCGCGTTCATCGCGCGGCCGATCACGAGGCCGAGCGCCACCACCGCCAGCAACGGCACGCCGTAACGCAGCCAGCGGTTCATTTGCGCGCCCGCGCGCCGGCCGCCCGACCACCCTGGCGCACCAACCCGCGCAGCACCAGATCGATGTGGGACCGGATGAAGACCGCCGCGTCGAACTGATCCTGCTGCGGCACGCAGGCGCCCAATGAGTGCTTGTGCAGGCACACCATCACCATCGGCAGCATCAGCGAATGCACGACGCAACCGACGTCGAGGCGCTCGAATTCACCTTCGTCGATGCCGCGCTGCACGATGCGGCCGATCAGCCGCTCGCCGGGCTCCACCACCTCGCGGTGGTAAAAGGCCGCGAGGTCGGGGAAGTTGCGCACCTCGGTGATGATCAGCTTGAACACGCCCGAGGTCGGACTGTCGAGCACGTTCTGCCACCAGTGGCTGAACACATCGCGAAGCAGCGCGGTCATCGGGCCGCGATGCTTGTCGGCGATGGCGGCGCCGGCGGCGATGCGCGTCGACAGATGCTCGCGGATCACCGCCTTGAGCAGCTCTTCCTTGCTGGGGTAGTAGAGGTAGAGCGTGCCCTTGGACACACCGGCGCGCTGCGCCACCTCCTCGGCACGCGTGGCGGCGAATCCCTTCTCGACGAACAGATCCAGCGCCGCATCGAGCAGTTCTTGCGGGCGGGCGTCCTTGCGGCGGCGGCGGGTGGGGGTGACGACTGTGGACATGTTTTAATGACTGACCGGTCAGTAATGTAGCGCCTGGCGGGCGCAGGGTCAAACCGGGTCGGGCATCGGCGGACCCGGGACGGCCACGCGGTGGCCGGGGCAGCCTGAGCCCGCTGCCGGGGCGGCGACTATGATTCGCGGCTTTGCCGAAAGGTGGTCTCCAGTGGATCCCGTGTTGCTGCTCAAGGCCGCCGTGATGGGGTTGGTGGAAGGGCTGACCGAGTTCCTGCCGATCTCGTCCACAGGCCACCTGATCCTGGCGGGTTCGCTGCTCGACTTCGCGGATGCCAAGGCCAAGGTGTTCGACATCGCGATTCAAAGCGGTGCGATGCTGGCGGTGCTGATCGTCTACTGGCAGCGGCTGCGCGACACGGTGCTGGAAATCGGCCATAGCGATCGCGCCCGCCGGTTCGTGCGCAATGTCGCCGTGGCGTTCGCGCCGGCGGTGGTGCTGGGTCTGCTGTTCGGCAAGGCCATCAAGTCGCACCTGTTCAATGCGCCCGTGGTCGCCGCCAGCTTCATCGTGGGCGGGCTGGTCATCCTGTGGGCCGAGCGGCGCCCGACGTCCGCCGTCAGGGTCGAGTCGGTGGATGCGATGACCGCCCTCGATGCGCTGAAGGTCGGCCTCGCGCAGTGCGTCGCGATGATCCCCGGCACCAGCCGGTCGGGCGCCACGATCATCGGCGGCATGCTGTTCGGGCTGTCGAGGCAGGCGTCGACCGAGTTCAGCTTCTACCTGGCCATTCCGACGCTGATGGGCGCGGGCGCCTACAGCCTGTACAAGGAACGCGCGCTGCTGTCGGTCAGCGACTGGCCGGTCTTCCTGGTCGGCAGCGTCGTCGCCTTTGCCAGTGCCTACGCCTGCGTGCGCTGGTTGCTGCGCTACATCGCCAGCCACACTTTTGTGCCGTTCGCCTGGTACCGGATCGGGTTCGGCCTAGTGGTGCTGCTCACCGCGTGGAGCGGCTGGATCCAGTGGGCTGACTAGCCAACAGCGCGACGGCGAAATACCAGGTCCCAGGTGCCGTGGCCGAGCCTGGTACCACGGGCTTCGAACTTGGTGGGCGGCCGGTAGGTCGGGCGGGCCGCGAAGCCAGCCGCGCAGTTCTCCAGCAGCGGCTCTGCGCCGAGCACCTGCAACATCTGCTGCGCGTAGGCCTCCCAGTCGGTGGCGCAATGCAGCGTCGCGCCCGGCGCCAGGCGACTGGCCAGCAGCGCCACCACGTCCGGACGGATCAACCGTCGCTTGTGGTGCCGCTTCTTCGGCCACGGGTCGGGAAAGAACACCATCGCGCCGGCCAGTGACGCCGCTGCCAGCATGTGCTGCAGCACCTCCACGGCGTCGTGCTGCACGATGCGCAGATTGGTCAGACCCATCGCTTCGATGCGCTGCAGCAGCGCGCCAACGCCCGGCGGATGGACCTCGATGCCCAGAAAATCAAGCTCGGGCGATGCCTGCGCGATCGCCGCGGTGCTGCCGCCCATGCCGAAGCCGATCTCGAGCACGACCGGTGCGTGCCGGCCGAAGGCGGCCTTCAGGTCGAGCGCCGCGGCTTGATAAGGCAGCACGAACCGTGGCGCCAGTTCGCGCAAGGCACGCGCTTGCCCACTGCCCATGCGGCCGGCGCGCAGCACGTAGCTGCGCACGCCGCGGGGGCGCGCACTGGCGATGTCGGCGATGGACTCTGGGCTTTCGTCGGGGCGCATCGATTGGGCACGATGCCACACACGTTGCGGCCATCCGCAGTGCGGGCTGATGGCCGAGGGCGGAGCATTGTAGGCGGCGCGTGGTCCCCATCAGGCGGGTCGACCCATCGTCACCGATTCGCTTCGCGATACCGAAGCCGATCGCAAGAGGTGACGCGGAAGCTTCGATCTGCGAGATCGCAAACGCGTTGCCATCATCGTGATGGCTGGCGATGCGGGTGAAAGCTCGTTCGTGATCGTTTGATCCATGTCTCTTGCCGGCGGCGAACGAATCTGCCTACATTGCCAGCGGCTGGATTCGCAGCCGGGCACAGTAGGTCGGACCGTCGACTCAGCACATGTTCCGGAACAATTTCAAGGCCAAGTTCAGCCTGTACATGTTGCTCGCGCTGTCCCCGGGGCTGGTGCTGCTTCCGTACGTCATCGTCACGCACCAGCAGGAGCACCTGCAGACCGAAATCTCGAGGCACGTGGCGCAGATCGCCGAGGTGATCGTCAAGAGCACGCGCTACGCGATGCTGGTCAACCAGCGCGACATCACCGAGAAGATCATCGAGGATGTCGGCCGGCAGGCCGGGATCGAACGCGTCCGGATGCTGACCAAGGACGGAACGATCATCCATTCGAAGCACAAGTCGGAAACCGGATTCACGGTGCAGCAGAGCGACGAACCCTGCGTGCGCTGCCACCTGTCGGGCAAGCCGCTGCAGCGGGTGGCCGACGACCAGCGCTGGCGCATCTACACGGACGCCGATGGCCAGCGGCTGCTGGCCACGATGGAGCCGATCCGCAACGAGCCCACGTGCTCGAATGCGTCCTGTCACGAGCACCCGGCGAGCCAGTCGGTGCTGGGCGTGCTCGACATCGCCTACTCGCTCGACGACGTCGATCGAACGCTGAAGCGACATGCCATTGTCATTCTTGCGCTGTCCGCCGGCGTGAGCCTGCTCGTGGCCGCCGGTGTGGGCGTCCTGCTGCAGCGCCTGATCTATCTACCCCTGAAGGACCTAAACACCGGAGCGCGGCGGATCTCCAGCGGCGAGCTCGACCACCAGATCCCGGTGCGCAGCGGCGATGAGTTCGGTCACGTGGCACGCTCGTTCAATGACATGAGCTCGGCGCTGAAGCGCTCGATGCAAGAGCTGCAGGAGCTGGTCGGGACGCTGGAACAGAAGGTGGCCGAGCGCACGAAGGAACTGCGCGCCGCGGAGGCCGAGGTGGCGCAAGGCGAGAAGCTGGCCTCGATCGGCCTGCTGGCATCGGGCATTGCCCACGAGCTCAACAACCCCCTGACCGGCGTGCTGACCTTCACCTCGCTGCTGCGCAAGAAGATGCCCGCGGGCAGCACGGACGCCGAAGACCTGGATCTCGTCATACAGGAAACCAGGCGCTGCGCCAGCATCATCCGCCGCCTGCTCGACTTCGCACGCGAGAAGGTGCCGACCAACGGCTTCGTCGCGATGAATCCGTTGATCGAGGACGTGGCACGTTTCGTCGACCGGCCGGCGTCGCTGCACAACGTCGAGATCGTCACCCATCTGGAACCCGACCTCCCGCAGGTGTGGGGCGACGCGGACCTGATCAAGCAGGTGGTCCTGAACATTCTGGTCAACGCCACGCAGGCGATCGAGCGCGAGGGCAAGATCGTCATCGAGACCCGGCGCGTCGACGGCAAGGACCCGGGCGCCCCGCCGATGGTCGAGTTCTCGATCCGGGACAATGGGTGCGGCATCCCGCAAGCCAACCTGCAGCGCATCTTCGATCCCTTCTTCACCACCAAGGAGGTGGGCAGGGGAACCGGCCTGGGCTTGTCGGTCAGCTATGGCATCGTCAAGGCTCACGGGGGGACGATCAAGGTGGACAGTGTCGTGGGAGAGGGCTCGACATTCCGCGTCCAGCTTCCGACAGTGCCGCCCGTTGACCAGACCGAATCCACCACGGACGACGCCAAGGCAATGAGACCGCACGGCCACCCGCAAAGTGATTTCCCCCTCGGGCATACGGCACACAGCGCCGGGGGACCTCGATGAGCGCCAGGATACTGATCGTCGACGACGAAGAGATCGTCATCCGCAGCTGCAAACGCATCCTCGACGACCGCAGCTACATCGTCGATTCGGCGTCCAACGGCTGGGAGGCGCTGAAGAAGGTCGAGGACGATCCCTACGACGTCATGGTGCTCGACATCATGATGCCGAAGATGGATGGCCTGGAGGTGTTGCAGCGGGTGAAGGAGCGGCATCCTGAGGTCGACGTCATCATGGTCACCGGGCTGTCGCAGATCCAGACTGCGGTGAAGGCGATGAAGCTCGGCGCCTTCGACTACCTGCCCAAACCCTTCGACCCGGACGAACTCAGGCATGTGGTCGAACGCGCACTCGAGCGCCGGCGCCTGCTGCAGGAGAATCAGGAGCTCAAGACCGAGGTCAGCGCCAAGTACCGGTTCGAGAACATCGTCGGGTCCTGCGCAGCGATGCAGAAGGTCTACCGGCTGATCGCCAAGTGCGCGCCGACCAACAGCACGGTGCTGGTCACCGGCGAGAGCGGAACCGGCAAGGAGGTGATCGCGCGCGCGATCCACTACAACAGCCTGCGCAAGAGCCATCCCTTCGTCACGGTCGACTGCAATACGCTGAGCGAGAACCTGCTGGAGAGCGAGCTGTTCGGTCATGTCAAGGGGGCGTTCACCGGTGCGGTGGCCCACAAGCGCGGCATGTTCGAAGTCGCCAACGAAGGCACGCTGTTCCTCGACGAGTTCGGCAACATCCCTCTGTCGACGCAGGCCAAGCTGCTGCGCGTGATCCAGGAGCGCGAGTTCCGTGCCGTGGGCAGCACCGTCACGCAGGCCACCAACGTGCGGCTGGTTGCGGCGACCAACAGGGACCTTAAGGCCATGGTGGCCGAGGGCACTTTCCGCGACGACCTGTATTACCGCATCAATGTCTTCCCGATCCATGCGCCGGCGCTGCGCGAGCGCCGCGACGACATTCCGGCGCTGGCCTTCCATTTCCTGAAGAACGCCAGCGGCGAGCTTGGCAAGCCGGTGGCCGAGATCTCTGCGGGCGCGATGAGCGTGCTGGTCAATTACGACTGGCCCGGCAACGTGCGCGAGCTGGAAAATGTGATGCAACGCGCGGTGATCCTCGCGTCCGACAACATCATCCGCCAGAGCCACCTGACCAGCATTGTCGATGCCATGCCGCGGCACGATTTCCAGGTGCCCAGGACCAGCGACGACCTCAAGCGTGTGAAGAAGCTCGCGCGGGAGAAGTCGGTGGAGGAGATCGAGAAGCTGTTCGTCCTGGAGACGCTCAAGCGCAATGGCTCCAATGTCACCCGGGCTGCCGAAGAGACCGGGATGCAGCGCACCAACTTCCAGGCGCTGATGAAGAAGTACGGCATCCGGGTGCGCGACGTCGACTTCGACGCCGGCGACGTCGGCCCGGATTGATGCAGGAAACCCCGCGGCGGGTGACTGCCTCGCGCGGGCCGGCCGCGTCTGCTCAGGCGTGGCTTTGCGCGCCGTCTGCGGGGTCTTCGACCTCCTCGTAGCCTGTCAGCATCGCCTTGAAGTGCGCCGATGGCGTGTGCCCGAGGCTGGAAAGGTAGACGTGGACCAAGATGAAGCCGCAGAAGAAGATGAAGAGCAGCACGTGGACCGTGTCCACCACGCGCACACCACCGAGCGCCTCGACGGTGGACGAGAAGCGGGAGACGTTCCACAGCAGCACGCCGGTGAAGAATTGGATCGGTACCAGGATCATCATCACGATCTGGTACATCATGCTCTGCAGCGCGTTGAACTTGCGATAGACGCTGACGTGGTGCGGGTTCGGGTCGCCCCGGAAGATGCCGTAACCGTAGAACTGCATCTGCCTGAAGCTGGCTTTGAAGTACTTCGTCGGGCTCAGCTCAGGGTGATAGACCTTGATCTTGTCGGTAAAAAGGTAGAAACCCAGCCAGACGAAGAAGTTGGCAATCAGCACGAATCCGATCCAGTTGTGCAGAACCACGGCGTTCTTGAACGACAGCAGATTCATCTGCCCGACGTAGCGGATCTGCAATCCCGTGATGATCAGAAGGACGAAGCCGAACGCGTTGGCCCAGTGCCAGATCCTCACCGGCAGCGGATTCACATAGAGCATCTTCACTGAGGTCTCCCGCTATCTCGAGCTCGCGTCGCGCGCCGCGGGCTCGGTCTGCGAGCCGGCAGCCGCAAAGGCCGCAGCGGCCTTCGCCTGCGCTTCGCGCCGTTCGAGTGCACCCTTGAACAGTCGCTTGATCGTCATGTGCGTGAGCGCGCCACCGATGCTCCCGGCCACGACGAGGATCAGCAGCGTATCGAGCAGCTTGATCCGGGTGCTGCCGATGGCGTAGAACCCGCGTACCGATTCCCACGCCGTCAGCGAACTCAGCACGTTCTTCTGGACGTCATGACGCAAGGGCCGACCATCCGCCCCGGCGATCGACAGAACCACGCTCTGGAAGGGCTCGGCGCCTTCCCGGTGGCAGGTGTCGCAGTCCTTGACGGCCTTGGCCTTGTCGCTCAACTGGTGTGCCTCGACTCCGGAGCGCACTTCGAGCCGGCCGCGGAGCACGACCTTGCTCGACGGGCCGCTGTCCTGGTTGAACTGGGTGAGCAGGCTCCACAGAGCCCGCTCGTCCAGGCCGAGGTTCCCGGCATCGCCGTCCAGTGCGCGCCGTACGAACTGCGGCACGCCGGTCTTTTCCCTGAGCTGGGCCTGGGCTGCGCTGTCGTACAGGCGCAGGTTCACCCGGCGTTGCGCGCCCGGCGCATGGCACGCCGGGCAGGAAATCGCCTCGAAGTGCAGACCCGTGTTGGGCAGCCAGTCCTTGTGCTCGTCGATCGCGTTCTTGTGGCAGGACAGACACGCATCCTTGCGACCGTCGCCGAGCGAGGCTGCCTGGACATCGTGGGCCTGGTGGCAGTCGGCGCAGCTCGGCGCGGTCTTGCCTTTGGCCACGCGCTCGAGCCCGTGCACGTCGGTGGCATAGGCCTTGAATATCGCGTCATGACAGCTCGCGCATGGCGTTTGGCTGATCGGGGTGACGAGCTTGACCGATGCCTGGGTGTGGGCGTTGTGGCAATTCGCGCACAGTGGCGCCTTCTCGCTGCCTTCCTTGATCAGCGCAGCGTGGATGCTGTCGTCGTATTGCTTGTACTTCTTCTTGTGGCAATCACGGCAGCTCTCCTGCATGGCCTTCGTCAACTGACGCCGGCTCTTCATCGGCGTCTCGACCTTGCCATGCGTCTTGTCATCGAGAGCGGAATGGCAATCCGTGCAATCCTGGGCCTTGTGCACCGAGGCAAGGTATTCCTGCGTCGAGATGCTCAGTGACAGCTTCCTCCCGTCATCGAGTTTCTTATCGAAATCGGGCTTGTCATGGCACTTCAGGCATGCCTGGTTTTCCGTCGAAAGCTTGTCGTCCGCAGCGTGAGCGCCTGGCGCCAGCAGGAACAGGGTCAGGGCGGTGAGGGTTGCAATGACAAGTCCGGTCGACCACCAACGCGGCGACGCGGCGCTGAGCGCATATCTTGTTGTTGTCATCGGCGTTCCGATTTGTTGCGTTGCTCGCAATGGCGCCATCGCAGCGGACGCAGCCTTGCGATGGCACCAGTTTCATATTAACGGCCGGCCTCTTCGTTCGAGTTGTGATAGCTCAGCAAGCATCAATCGGACGGCCGCTTCGTCAGCATGGCCCGGCCGGCGAACCAGGCCAGGGTGACCAGGCCTGCGAAGGGCAGCACGATCACATAGGCCAACCCGATGAAGGGCGCGAAGGCGATCTTGGCCACCGTCAGCAGGGCCTCACCCGTGCGGCGAAGCGCGCCGCTGTTGACCAGCGCTTTTCCGCCGAACCAGAGTGCGACGCCCAGGCCGACGAAGGGCAGGAACACCGCATAGGCCAGCCCGATGAACGGAGCGGCGAAGAACAGCGCGATGTTCTTCAGCCGGCTGTCGGGCGTGGCGGCCTCCACCGTGGGCTCGGCCGTCGGCGCCACGACCGGGGCGAGCGCGATGGGCGCGCTCATCGCCGGGGCCTCGCGCAGCGCTTCGGCGGCGCTGCCTTCGATCATTTCGGGCGACAGCGGCTTGTGCAGGAATGCCGTCACTCCCGCGGCCTTGGCCCGCGCCTCGGCGGCGGCCGTGCCATAGCCGGTCACGATCAACACCGGCGTCCACGGGCGGCGTGCCTTGACGGTCTCGGCCAGTTCCAGCCCGTCCATGCCGGGCATCTTGATGTCGGTGACGACCAGGTCGTATTCGTCGCGGCGCATCCGCTCGAGCGCCTCGGCGGCGTTGAGGGCCGTGATCACCGAATAGCCCTTGCTCGACAGCACCCGGTTGAAGCTCTTGCCGACCACCGGGTCATCGTCGACGACCAACACTTTACGCAGCGCACTCATGATGGACTCCTGTAGTTGTCTGGGGATCTCGGGGCAGGCTCCTCGCTCACCAGGTTGATGCACCCGGCCCGGCGTTCACGCCGCAGTGCCCAGCCCTTGTGGAGCAAGGCTCCATTGGTCACGTTGATCACTTCGTCGGGGCCCACGGGCTTGGCCAAGTAGTCGAAGGCCCCGAGCGCGACCGACTCCTTCGCGGTCTGAAGCGCCGCGTAGCCGGTGACGATGACCACTTCGCTCTCGGGCCAGTTCTGTCTGATCGTGCGCAGCACCGTCATGCCGTCCATGCCTGGCATGCGCAGGTCGAGGAACACGATATCGAACGGTTGCTGCTGCATCCGTTGCAGCGCATCCGCCCCATTGCAAACCGCCTCGACGACGCAGTGGTCGCTCGACAGAACCCTCATGAATGCGTGCCGCACCACCAGTTCGTCGTCGACGATCAGGATCTTGACTTTGTCGGACATTTGGGCCACCTGTGTTCTTCTCAGCCTCTACTTCGCAACGACCGTGCCAGTTCCCGCCGACCGCCCAGAACGGTC
>Ga0209261_10000116_pt1 | contig 20944 bp, 17 predicted proteins | sample DOMMetBare1Fresh_FD_187470 | JGI IMG/M metagenome (GOLD analysis project Ga0209261, IMG submission 187470) | Wetland sediment microbial communities from St. Louis River estuary, USA, under dissolved organic matter induced mercury methylation -... | ecosystem: Environmental > Aquatic >...
TCTATTTCGATAAATCGTGCAAGTTTACTATTGAACACGGTCATAACAACAACCTGACCCTCGATCTGGCTTCGGTAGCCTACTGGTATCAGGATAAAGCGTCGCCCCTGCCCCGTTCATTTACGAAAGAAGAACGAGTGCATAAACCCATCATCGGAGCTTCCGAAATTCACAAATGGCGCGATGCCTGGCGGATTGAAAATGGCGAAAAAAGTAAATTGTGGGGCAACGAGAATCGACCTTCTGATAAATAGTAAGTGGTTTAGTCAGAGTTTCATGTCAGGTGAAACTCTGACTATCTCGCAAGTTTTTTGTTTCTTTGAGCAAAATGTCATCCTTAAATCAAAATCAATGACCAACAATGATATTCTCAAAAAACTACGCGTGGCGCTTAAACTTCGCGACGACGATATCCTCGAAATATTAAAACTAGTTGATTTCCCTGTTTCAAAAAGCGAAATCAGCGCTTTATTCCGGGCCGAAGATCATCCAAACTACGTGGAATGTGGCGATCAAATTCTCCGGAATTTTCTGAATGGATTGGTGATATATATGCGTGGTCCTGCATCAGAAGAGCGAAAACCAGCACCTGAAATAAAAGTAGAGAAAAAAGCAAAGCCTTTAGTCATTATTAAAAGATCGAAAAGACCACGAATCGAATGATTTCTGGCTTTTTACCTAATCATTACTTCTCGAAAATTGCAGGGATTTTAGGCTTCCCCGCTTCAATCCAGGCAGAATAAATTAATGCGGCTGTTGTTTTTGATGATTCTTCCAGAAGTTTAACTGTGAAGGATTTCGAATTTTCCCAAAGGCTTTGGTAATAAACTTCATTGTATTGTTTTCCTGCCAGATTATTGGCAAGGCTATCTGCCTTTAAAAGCCTGTCAATGTATGCATGATTGAAGTAAAGGTATTTGAAAACGAAGGGCTGAACTTTCGAAACTTTTCTGCAAGTTGAGAAATCAAACTGAATTTCTTCAATGTGACGATCAATCATAGTCTCTTCGTAACGCCGGTGAATCCCTTTCTGGTTGGTTTTCTGTCCATCATAATTGGCTGCAATATGCAATGGCATATGCCCATCACCAACATAATGACCCAGATCTGCCGCAGTTAATGCAGCACGATTCCAATCTCCTGACTTAAAATTCAGAACCAGGGCCCGGTAGGTGGAATCAGAAGCCCAGGGTAAGGTTCCCTCTTTCTTTACCTTTTCTTTTCCGTACTTCCTGAAAGCCATCTCTATATTTTCTTCAATCCGCCCTGTTTTGATAAAATCATCGTAATTGTCGATATCAATGAAATGCTTCACAAATTCGGTTTTGTCTGTTTTTTTCTTCTGATCGGCATCGGTGCTGTGTTCAGTCAGAACAGCAGTCCAGCCATTCAGATTCTGCATTTCCTTTGGAAGGAATCCGGCTACGGAAGAATTGATTTTTCGGTGCGCTTTTTCGCCCCAACTACACAAACCTATCAAAAGCACAAAAAAAATTGAAATGCGGAAGAATCTGAAATGCATAATCTGAATTTTACAAGGCTTAAAAATAGAAGAATATTCAGGATAAAACAGCTTGCTGAAAATCTTTTTGAGACAATTTCATTGCGATAGCTGCAACCAAAAGCAAATTGATTCTCTTCTTTCAATCCAGTTTTGGATGAAGGAAGAAAATCAAATTGCCAGCATTCTTTGGAGATATTTCTGAATTACTATTTGGTAATTCCAGTCCAGTCATCGGTCCGGAACGGATTTGCCGGAAGTTTTTCGCTGTTGTATAAGTTGAGATCATCCGGATTATCGGCCCAGCCGTATCGGACGGCCACAGGTGCAGCAACCTCGTCGGAATAAATCACCACCGAATTGTCGTTCATCAGGATGGCTTTGGCCCAATGGAATTTTTTGTCGGCTCCTGCAATTGAAAATCCGTTGATATAGCCGTATTTGCTTTTCACCTTTAACCCGTTGCCGGTATTGTTGAAATTGATGATTACTTTTTTACCGTCAACTTTCATGCTTTCGAAGGTAGGTCCGGTATAAACGATGTCTTTTCTATAAGTTATTTTCAATGCATTCAATGCCAGACGATATCCGACATCCTGCTTGTTTTTTGGGTGAATGTCGTTTCCTTCGCCAATATCAATGGCCGATGCCATTCCGGTGTTGGGCAATTTCAATGTTAAAGTTTGAGCTTCGCGCAACTCAGCCCATTGGCTTTCTGACGGCTGATCAACGGGCGCCATAAAATTAGCCAGTTGGACCCAGATAAACGGGAAATCGCCAAGCTGCCATTTGTTGCGCCAATCGGTAATCAGGTCTGGAAACAGACGACGATATTGTTTTGCCCTCGAAGCGTTGTTTTCACCCTGGTACCAGATGGCTCCACGAATTCCATAAGGAAGAATCGGATTGATCATTCCATTGTACAACAAAGTCGGGTACTCGTTCGGACCAATTGAAATGTTGGTATTGACCTCCGTAAATTTGATTTTCCAGTCGCCAGCCAGGGTGATTTTTGTATTTCCGGACCGGACAAAAAGATCAGCAGGGATTCCGTAAATTCCACCACCGCCACCAGTGTCAGTCACTTTAATGGCGATTTCATTTTGCCCTTCCTTAAGCAGCGAAGCTGGAACATTATAGTTGCGGTCGGCATTGTAAGCCATGGTTTTTCCAACTTCAGTTCCATTCACCCAGCAAATGTCGTTGTCATCAATTTTACCAAGCGACAACAATATATCTGCAGAAGCCTGTTCTTTGGTCAGGACAAAAGATTTTCGGTACCAGGCAATTCCGTCGATAGCGATATATCCCTGTTCTTCCCAAAGCCTCGGTGCTTTAATTGTTTTCCAGGCTAAATCGTCATATCCGGCTTGAGAAAATCCCAACTGAAATCCATTATCTTTGGTCGGAAATTCACCAAACAAGGCTTTCACTTTTTCCTTAACGGAAGCTTCGTAAGTTGTCAGATCAACTTTTTGAAGCTCATTCCACCTTCCGGCTAAATCAGGATCGTTTTTCATGGTCTCGCCACTTATCCAGGTTTCAACGTCAGTGCCACCCCAGGAAGAATGTATCAATCCGATTGCCACATTTAACTCCTGATTGATTTTACGTCCAAAGAAATATCCAACTGCAGAAAAACCGGGAACTGTTTTAGGTGAACAAACTGACCATTCGCCATTCTCAACATCGGCAACAGGTTGTTGCGACACCTTTTTCGGAACGGTAAAAAAACGAATGTTCGGACAATTGGCATTTGCAATTTCTTCTGGTGCATTTTTGGTGCTATTTACGGCAAATTCCATGTTCGACTGTCCGGAACAAATCCAGACTTCGCCAATCATCACATTGGTCATTTCAATCGTGTTTTTCCCTTTCAGGGTGAGGGTATAAGGGCCTCCATATTCCATTGCCGGAAGTTTGGCCATCCACTTGCCGTCTTTGCCGGGTTTGGTTTTTACAGTTTTGCCGTTCAGCGAGATGCTTACTGTTTCATTTTTATCGGCCCAACCCCAGATGGAATTTTCGATTCCTTTCTGAAGAACCATGTTTGAACTGAAGATTTTTGCCGGTTTTATGCTGGCAAGCACAGGATTGATTTGCGCGATTATAAGCGAAACCAATAAAATAAAGATTGTTGGTTTTAGGTAATTCATTGAATTGTTTATTTGACAGGTTTGATTTACAAATTTGCAGTTTATTTGTGATCCGGAAAAGAAAAATAAAGTTTTCACCTGGATTTGTATCTCGCAAAAAAAGACTCCTTGAAAATCAAGGAGTCTTTCGCAGGTTGAGGTCAGTGGCGGATTCGAACCGCCGTACACGGTTTTGCAGACCGCTGCCTAACCACTCGGCCAACCGACCAAAGAGGGGTTTTTCCCGTTTTGGGTGGGCAAAGATAACAAAAAAAAGTCCCAACTTACAAGAAAAAACTACCACAGCAATATATTTCCCCTGTTAATAAATCAATTTATGAATCTACTTTGGTTTGAATTTTGCTGTTTTTGCCAAAAATTGTTAAACACTGTAACGTATTTTCAATTCAGCCGTCTTATTCCGTTAGAAACAGAGATTCAGAAACAAAACAATTGAATTGACCGATTTAATTTACCGGTGGGAAACAGTAAATTTATTTCAAAAAAACTTCCATTATAACCGGTTAACAGGGTAAAATCAGCCATTCATCGATAAAAATAATTCGAAGCATAGATTATTTACGAATTTTGATTTGAAAACTAGCAGAAAACAAAGCCATGATTAGATTAAACAACATTCACAAATCCTATGAAATGGGAAGCAACAGTCTCCATGTTCTGAAGGGCATCGACCTTCAAATAGAACAGGGAGATTTTGTTTCTATTATGGGTTCCTCCGGGTCCGGAAAGTCAACACTTCTGAACATTTTGGGGATGCTCGACAACTATGACAAAGGTACCTACCATTTGTCCGGAAACCTGATAGCAAACATGAGTGAGAAAAAATCGGCCAAACTTCGTAACGAAATGGTAGGTTTTATTTTTCAGTCGTTCAACCTGATTTCGTTTAAAAATGCCATGGAAAACGTAGCACTTCCACTCTATTACAAAGGTGTGCCACGCAAAAAACGAAATCTGATTGCCCTTGAGTATCTCGAAAAACTTGGATTGAAAGATTGGGCCAGCCATATGCCGAATGAAATGTCCGGCGGACAGAAGCAACGTGTAGCTATAGCCCGTGCTTTAATTTCAAATCCGAAAATCATTCTGGCCGATGAGCCAACCGGAGCTTTAGATTCTGCCACTTCGTATGAAGTGATGGATATTCTGAAAGATGTTAATGATTCCGGAATTACGGTCATTATTGTGACCCACGAACACGATATTGCCGCGATGACCAACCAGATTATCAGGCTCAAAGACGGACTTATTCACGAAATTATCCGCAATGGAGAATTAAATCAATTCAAGAAGGAATACATCCACGGACTGGAACCAGCTCATACTCCAAGCTATGTTTGATATTGACAAATGGCAGGAAATTCTTGCCACCATCAAAAAAAATAAGATGCGGACTTTCCTCACCGGCTTCTCTGTAGCCTGGGGAATTTTCATGCTCATGATTTTGCTTGGTTCGGGAAACGGACTGAGTAACGGTGTTGCCGCCAATTTCATGAATGATGCTGTAAACGCCATGTGGATTTGGCAGGGAGAAACTACCATTCCTTACGAAGGAATGAAAACCGGACGTCCGATCCAGTTTCACAATCAGGACCAGGAAATTGTACAAAAAGTTTCAGGAGTCGGTGTTTCTTCCGGACGATATTTCATGGGAAATACACGATATTCCTATCTGAAAGAATCCGGTGAATATACTACTATAACCTGTCAACCTGAATTGAAGGAAGTTGAAAATCTTATTCTGAAGGAAGGTCGTTTTATCAATAATATTGACATTCTTCAAAAACGAAAAGTAGTTGTTATTGGCGAAGATATAAAAACGGCCCTTTTTAAAGACTCTGTTGCTTTGGGCGAATACGTAAATATCAATCAAGTTCCCTTTAAAGTAGTTGGTATTTGTGCCGAACCGGGATCGACCAGAAACAGGAATGCCTATATGCCCTTATCAACAGCACAGATGATTTTTAGCGGATCAAACCGTCTGCACAATCTGGCATTGACGATTAATGCGTCGTCTTTGGAAGAAAGTCAGGCAATTGAAGCACAAATCAGAAATGCTTTAGGCCGGCAACATAAATTTGATCCCAAAGATGAAGGAGCCATTGGTTTATACAACAAGCTGGAAAACTACATTCAAACCATGAAGATTTTTCAGGCCATTAAAATATTTATCTGGATCATTGGTATCGGCACTTTAATTGCCGGAATTGTTGGAGTAAGTAATATTATGCTGATTGTTGTAAAAGAGCGTACCAAAGAAATTGGTATCCGTAAAGCTATCGGTGCCAGTCCATCTTCAGTCATTGGTCTTATATTACTTGAATCGATCATGATAACCACCATTGCCGGATACATCGGACTGGTAATGGGAACCGGATTAATGGAGATGATTAATTATTTTATGGTACAATCTGCCGGTCCAGCTGTATCCGAACAAGATTCAGGTTCAATATTTCTGAATCCAACTGTTGATATCAACATAGCTGTTTATGCCACCTTATTACTCATTGTTGCCGGCGCCATTGCCGGATATATTCCAGCTAAACGGGCTGCCAGTATTAAACCAATTGTTGCTTTACGCGACGAATAATTAAAGGAGGCCTTGTTATGTTTGATTTAGATCTTTGGAGCGAAATAGTTAGTGCACTCAAGAAAAACCGCCTGCGCAGCTTCATGACTGCTTTCGGGGTATTCTGGGGAATCTTCATGCTGATTATCATGTCCGGAGCAGGAAAAGCACTCGAGAATGGAGTTCTTGATGGAGTCAGGGCTTTTGCAACCAACTCAGCTTTCTTTTGGACAGAACGAACCAGTATACCTTATGAAGGATTTCAACGCGGTCGTCGCTGGAATTATGAAACAAGCGATATCGATTATATCCGTGAGAATGTAAAAGAAGTTGAATATTTATCTCCACGCTTGTTTGGCAACCAGCAAGCTGGCAATAATACCATTCGCGGCGAAAGAGCAGGAGCTTTCAGTATTTATGGCGATTATCCCGATTATTTCAAAATCGATCGCTGGACGCCTGCCAAGGGAAGACTGATTAACGACATTGATATGATTCAGGAACGAAAGGTTTGCAACATTGGCGAACGTGTCGTTGAAGTGATGTTTGGAAAAGATGAGAATCCGATTGGCCAGTATCTTAAAATTAGTGGTGTCTATTTTCAGGTAGTTGGTGTTATTCATGCTGAAACACGTATCAATATCGGTGGCGGCAAAAAAGAAGAAACCATCATTATTCCTTTCAGTACCATGCGAAAGGCTTATAACTACGGCAACCGCGTTTATTTCTTCTCAGTTACATCGAAACCCGGAACCAAAGTAAGCGACCTGGAAGAAAAACTTAAAATATTATTGAAAGACCGGCATAAAATTGCCCCTGAGGATCAACAAGCTATTGGGTCATTTAACATCGAAAAAGAATTCGTAAAATTCTCGGCATTATTCTTAGGAATTCAGGGATTAACCTGGATTGTCGGAATCGGGACCTTGCTGGCCGGAGTAATTGGAGTAAGCAATATTATGCTTGTCATTATCAAAGAACGAACCCAGGAAATCGGGATTCAACGAGCCATCGGTGCAACGCCGGCAACCGTAATTAAACACATTGTTGCAGAGAGTGTATTCCTAACCGTAATGGCCGGATACATTGGTTTATCGCTTGGGGTTGGAGTGCTTGAGATCCTGAACCAGATTTTGTTGAAAGGTGGAGACGAATTGTTCTTTAGAAATCCGGAAATAAATCTAACGATGGCACTTTCAGCATTGGCAGTTCTCGTAGTTGCCGGAATCATTGCCGGTCTTATTCCTGCGAAAAGAGCAGTCAGTATTAAACCAATTGATGCTATCAGAGACGAAACATAAAAATCAGATAAGAGTCATTCGTAATATATTTTCTAATGACTTATTAAATAGAAACAGAAAACAGAAACAAATAAAATCAACCAATCATGAAAAAAATTTTTAAAATCTTAGGAATTGTAATCCTTGTAGGAATTTTCGGGGGAACAATCTATTTCCTCTACACCAAATCAAAAAAAGTGCCTGATGTTTATGAAACCAAAAATCCGTTTGTAAGCAATGTGGTTCGTAAAACTGTTGCTACCGGTTCGGTGGTGCCACGCAAGGAAATTGAGATTGTACCACAGGTTTCAGGAATTATTGATGAATTATACATTGTGGCCGGTGATTTTGTAAAAAAAGACCAGGTAATTGCCCGAATCAAAATCATTCCCGATATGGTAAACCTGAACAATGCCGAAAACAGGCTGAACCGTGCCCGGTTAAATGCTGATGATGCAAAAATTGATATCGATCGTCAACAAAAACTCTTCGATCAGAAGGTTATTTCCTACGAAGAATACAAAAAATCAAAGGTCACTTATGATGCTTCGCGTGAAGAATTGTCGGCTGCTGAAAATAATCTGGAATTAATTAAAAACGGTGTAACAAAAAAGGCATCAACCGCTACTAATACGCTTGTTCGTGCAACAGTAAACGGAATGGTGCTCGATGTACCTGTGAAAGAAGGGAACTCGGTGATCCAATCCAATACCTTCAACAACGGAACAACCATTTGTACGGTGGCCGATATGCAGGATATGATCTTCAAGGGGAAAGTGGATGAGACTGAAGTTGGTAAGATCAAGGAAGGCATGAATATAGAACTGGAAATTGGCGCTATTGAAAAAGATAAATTTGGAGCAGTACTCGAATACATTGCCCCAAAAGGAAAAGAAGAAAACGGAGCGATCCAGTTTGAAATTAAAGCAAACGTGGTACTGAAAGAAAATCAGTTTATCCGTGCAGGCTACAGCGCCAATGCGAATATTGTTCTCGAAAAGAAAGACAGTGTTCTGGTTATTCCTGAAGGATTACTGAAGTTTGAAAAAGATTCTTCGTTTGTTGAAATTGAAACCACAACGCCTCAGGTCTTTGAAAAGCGGATGGTTAAAACTGGGATTTCTGACGGTATTAATATTGAAATAGTAAAAGGATTAACCAAAGCTGAAAAGGTAAAAGGCGAAAAAATTGACCCTAAAAAAGCAAAGGAAGAAGAAAAGAAAAAAGCATAACTAATTGAATATCTCACATTCCCCATAAAGGAAAATGCAAATTACCTTACAGAGTTATATAAATTTTAAAAATATACGAATGAAACGAATGTACAGCCTAATTGCCGCAGCTTTCATGCTGGTTATTTTTTCTGGTGCGCAGGGACAGTCGCAATGGTCGTTACAAAAATGCATCGACTACGCGCTTCAGAACAACATTCAGATCAAGCAGCAGTCATTAAATTCAAACTATTACAACAACCAGCTTCAGCAAGCTAAATACAACCGTTTGCCTAATCTGAATGCCGGATTTCAGAACAACATGAGTTTTGGCCGAACCATCGGTCCGGACAATACTTACCTCGATATCAATTCTAACTCTACTTCCGGAAGTCTGAACGCTAACGTAACCATCTGGAATGGTTTCACACTTGCCAATTCGATAAAAATGGCCGATATGGATTTGCGTGCCAGTCTGGAAGATTTGAAAAAGGGTAAAGATGACATCATGCTCAATATTGCTGCCTCGTATCTTGAAATCCTTTTTGCCGACGAATTGGTTTTGGTAGCAGAAGATTTGCTGAAAATCACCCAACTTCAGATAGACCGCACAAACAAACTGGTTGAAGCAGGTAGTCTGGCCAAGGGAAGCCTTTTAGAAATTGAGGCACAATATGCCCGTGAAGAACTGAACGTTGTAAATGCCCAGAACAGACTTCAACTAGCCTATCTTGCACTTTATCAACTTCTTGAATTGCCTGCAACTGAAAGTTTCAAAATTGAGAAACCTACTTTGCCCGAAATTGGCGCAAACCTGACTCTGCTCAACTCGATGGACGTGTTTAAGAATGCGGTTCAACTGAAACCTGTTGTGAAAAGCGCCGAATTTAAGCTGGAAAGCGCCCGCAAACAATTGCTGATTGCCAAGGGAAATTTATTGCCGACCCTCTCGTTTGGTGGCAATTATTACAATTTTTACAACAATAAATATACTGACCGCTTTGGCAATAAATTGCTTTTTGACAGTCAGCTAAAATCCAACGAACGTTATGGTTTTGGTGCAACACTCAATATCCCGATTTTCAACCGCTACCAGGCAAAAACGGGCGTAAAAAACGCGCAAATTCAGCTTGAAAATACTGAATTACAGTTGCAGAATACGAAAAACCTGCTACGGAAAGACATCGAACAATCATACACCAATGCTCTGGCCGCATTCAAAAGATATGTTGCGAATCAGAAAGCGGTAGTATCTTCCAAAGAAGCATTCAGGTATACCGAAGAAAAATTCAATGTGGGTATGATCAATTCAGTTGAATACAATCAGAGTAAGAACAACCTTTCGAAAGCCCAGAGCGACTTGCTTCAGGCCAAATACGAATATATTTTCAGGACCAAAATCCTTGATTTCTACAATGGTCAGACCATTGAACTGTAACGGCAGTAATTATTTCCTTTCATAAAGTAAATTTTAGTTTTACCCGTCTGTGTCAGCAGACGGGTTTTTTTATGCTATTTATCGGATAAATTTTATTCGAAATAACTGGAATTTTATCTGCCGATTCTGATTTTTATAAAATCAAAAAACTTACCTTTGCACCGAAATCATTATAAATCCAAAATGGACGATTATCATTCGACACAGTTAATTAAGTTATTAATCCGGTAAACAGAGCCCGTCATAGTCTCTGTTTGTCGAAAAAACGGAGCAACTATGATTACTTATTGGGAAACCGGTACTTCCTTTACCCGTCTGAATGAATTCCAGCCAAAATGCTGGATTAACTCACAGGAACTTACCAACGAAGAAGTAGAAGAATTAATCAGCGAGTACAAAGTCCCGCGTGATTTTATCATGGACGTTTTAGATATCGACGAACGATCCCGCATCGAGGTTGACGAAGACATGGTCATGATCATCCTGCGTGTACCTCTCAACAATCAAAATAATGGTATTCCTTTTATAACCGTTCCTTTGGGGATTTTCATTTCCGGCGACCAGATCATAACCATTTGTTCGCGTAAAACCGAAATAATTCCCTCACTCATAAAGGCTGTAAACGACAATAAAATCAGTATTGTCAATCAGTTCGATTACGTATTGCGTATTTTCCTGATCTCCGCAGTATGGTTCCTTCAGTTTTTGAAGGAAATCAATGTACAAACTGCCTTAATTGAAAAAGATCTGGAAACTGCCACCAAGAACAAAGAACTTCATCGCTTGCTCAGCATGGAAAAATGCCTGGTTTTCTTCATTACTTCCCTGAAATCGAATGAAATGGTTTTGGCAAAAATGCGGAACGGAAGAAATATGAGTGGTATTGAACATGATGAGGACCTCATGGAAGATGTAATCATTGAAACCAAACAGGCGCTTGAAATGGCAAACGTGTACAGCGACATTCAAACCGGTATGATGGATGCTTTTGCATCGATTATCTCGAACAATTTGAATGTGATCATGAAACAATTGACCGCTGTAACCATTCTTTTAATGATTCCCAATTTGGTTGCAGGATTATTTGGAATGAACGTGCCAAATGGATTCGAAAATTCGTCCTTTGCTTTTGGTTATGTAATTGCCATTTCAATTGCATTGGCCGTGATAGGGATTTTCCTGTTTAAGAGGAAAAACTGGTTTTGAGTTTCAGAATGACTGACTGAAGGATTGATTTATAGAATTTTCGGAAAATGACCGGCAAACTGAAGAATAACAACGCCGGCAGTCAGTAGATATAGGAATATTTCGCCCCAAATCTGACGTTTCATAAAAATCAGATAATTGGAAATAAGGTAAGTCAGTGGAATTGCCAGTATGATGATCATCTCCTGTGAAACGGCAGGATTAGCTATGACAAGAGTTGCTGCAATCAGGAAAATCCAAAAAAACGATTTGAAGTATCTGCGCGAACTGATCTTTTTACCATCGTATTGAGTCATGATGAAAAGACTCGCCATAAATGTCAGCAATCCCAGAAATCCGACATAAATCTGCATCGGAAGGTTATGGCTTAAAAATACATGCTGGGGTGTAAAATTAGACTTTATGATTTCAAGCAGATTGTCCGTCGAATTCGTAACAAGGTAATACGACAACGCTCCAAGCCAGGGCAATACAAAACCTATAGTGCTTAAAATGAACTCACGCCAGTTCACATTGGGCCTCAAAATGATGAAGCTGATCCAGATAAGCGGGAAGAAAAACACCAGGTTGAAATAAAACAGCGATCCGATGGACATAAAAACGCCCGAATCAAAAGAATTGGAATGAATACTTTCTTTATCAAAGGTATTAAAGACCCGGTTTATGGATAAAATCAGAAATAAAGCTGCCAGGTAAACAGGGTGCATAGCACGCAAATCGGCCATTCCACTGGTAATCAACAAAAAAAGACTGGGCGGCAGAAAGGTTCTTGAACGAATAAAAGTATACTGAACGTTGAGTTTCAGAATCAAAAATGAAAGTAAGATGATGAAAAGCAAGGCTACTATGTGGCTTGCAAGCGGACTGTTTTCTAAAAGATAGTTAATCGGCTGATACAAAATCATCATGTTTTCACCCGGAGAAAAGGGGAACAGGGCGGGTGCCATGAATGATCTGATCCATATCGCGATTGCAATTAGTGGAATCAGAATATAATGATAGGCATGATTTGTTTTTAACGCCTTTAATAACATATCCGAAAAATTACGTCAATCAATTATTTATTTTTTATAAATCAAAACCAAGGTCCTTGCGGAAGTACATGCCATCATAATGAATCAAAGATGCATTTTTGTATGAAAGTTCAAGGGCTTGTTTCATGTTTTCGCCATACGAACTGATGGCTAAAACACGACCTCCATCGGTAACGATTTCTCCGTTTTTATTTGCAGTCCCGGCATGAAAAACTAAACTGGATTCAACTTGCTCCAATCCCTCAATCACTTTTCCTTTAACATAAGGTCCGGGATAACCACCCGAAACAAGCATCACTGCCGCGGCAGTTCTTGTATCAATTTCGATAGTTTTTTTGGCCAATGTACCTTCAGCTGCGCCAATAAGTAAATCAACAAAATCAGATTTGATCCGAAGCATTACAGCTTCTGTTTCCGGATCGCCCATTCTGACGTTATATTCGATGACCATCGGCTCTCCTCCAACACTGATCAGTCCAAAAAAGATAAATCCATTGTATGGAATCTGATCTTTTTTCAGACCATCAACCGTTGGACGGATAATCCGGTCCTCAACTTTTTTCATAAATGATTCATCGGCAAAGGAAACCGGAGAAATGGATCCCATCCCACCGGTATTCAGACCTGAATCACCTTCTCCAATGCGTTTATAATCTTTGGCTACCGGCAAAATCCGGTAATCCTTACCATCGGTAATGGCAAAAACGGAACATTCTATCCCACTCAGAAATTCTTCAATCACAACCTTGCTGCTGGCTTCACCAAATTGACCATCCAGCATTTCTTTCAGCGAGTCCTCCGCTTCCTGAAGATCAGTAATAATCAGAACTCCCTTTCCGGCGGCTAATCCATCAGCTTTCAGTACATACGGCGCTTTCATCGTTTTCAGGAAATCAATCCCTGCATTCAGATTTCCGGCAGTTACAGCCAGATATTTGGCGGTTGGAATCTGATGTCGCATCATAAATTCCTTGGCAAAATCTTTGCTTCCTTCAAGCTGGGCGCCCAGTTGGTAAGGGCCTACAAACCGAATATCTTTTAATTGTTCATCAGAACTGAAAAAGTCGTGCAATCCTTCGCACAAGGGCACTTCCGGACCAACGAGAACCAGATCAATCTGGTTTTCAAGAACGGCATTTTTCAATCCCTGAAAGTCGGATACGCCAACCGGAAGGTTCGTTCCCAAAATTGAGGTGCCGGCATTGCCAGGTGCAATAAACAATTGATTTAGTATAGGAGACTGTTTGATTTTCCATGCCATGGCATGTTCCCGTCCACCTGCACCAACAATTAAAATATTCATCATTTCATCAATATTAAAAGGCAATCTCAATCAACAAGTCATCCTGAACTTGTTTCAGGATCTCAACGCATTAACTACAGATCCCGAAATAAATTCGGGGTGACGGGTTCTACGATTATTTGGAGCTATGAGACAACCTCGTTTATTATTTTTTGTATGGTATTGCTTCAAACCGGTAACCTTGTTCTTTCATCCACCGAATGGCTGGAGGCAAGGTTTCAGTCAGGTTACGCTTTGCTTTCAATGAATCATGAAATGTAATCACCGAGCCAGGACGCACAAAATCAGTAATATTCTTCAACACCCTTTCCGGTTTAATGCGGTCATCATAATCGCAGGAAATTAAATCCCACATAATGATCCTGAATTTCTTCTTCAGGAAACGGTATTGCGACGGTTTCAGCCAACCGTGAGGCGGTCTGAAAAGATCGGAATCAATAAATTCACTTGCCTTTTCAATATTTCGGTAATATTCCTGATTCGATTTCCTGATTCCCTGCCAGTGATTGAATGTGTGATTTCCTACCGAATGTCCTTCGTTCAGAATACGCTGATAAATTTCAGGATACCGCATCACATTTTCACCTACGCAAAAAAACGTGGCTTTTATCTTTTCCTTTTGGAGCATATCGAGCACCCAGGGAGTTACTTCCGGAATGGGTCCATCGTCGAAAGTGAGGTAAACCACCCGCTCGGTTTCGTCCAATCGCCAAACAGCTTCTCTAAAAAGCGAAGTCACAAATTTGGGCAAACGAATCCTTAAATTTTTACATTTCATTATTTCAATGAACTGTACCTTTCGAAATAGCTGTTAAAGGCAGTTGAAACTTCTTTTACCAGTTCAGGTTGATCATTTCGGGTACAAATTGTTCCCATTTCCCGCATAAAATATAAAAGGCGCTGAATATCTTCGTCCACAGAATTACGCATGGGCTTATTTAACTGGAAGTAATAATCCAGCTGTTCCTTGTAATCGGTCATGATCGTATTGATGATCTCCTTCCCTTTCTGAGCCTGTCCGGCCTTAAAATAGGTTTCAGCCATCATCATCGAAAAATAGTTATATGGTACAATCTTGTTTGGAATCAGTTCAATACAACGATCAAGAACTTTGGTTGCTTTATCATTTTGCCCTTCCTGAACCAATGTTTCAGCCAGACGATTAAATGTGTTGCGGATATTCATCATCATACGGCTGTTGTTCTCGTCGATGTAAACGTCAGGCCGTTCCATGTTGCCCCATTTAAATTTCTCCATCACATTGGCATACATCAGTTTCGAATTAACCTGTCCCATGTTGATTCCACTTTTATCTTCCGGAGATTTAATTGGCACCAGCTTATAGGCAAGACCTTCGAGCTGGAAATAATCCTGAAGATTCAGATATTTTTCGCGACCAATGGTAATTGCAAAATAAATAGGACGTTCCCAATTGTTATTGGCAATCATATCAAGCACCATCAATTCATCTTTGGTGATGTAATGTTTATTGCTGAAGTCGATCATCAGGGTATCAACAATCTTGTCATAATCTTTAGGTTCAACCACCTTATTTTTGATTACTGCAGCTTTGTCAACCACCATAAACAGTTTTTTTGATGGAATGTATGCAGCATAATCAGCCTGTTCCAGTTTCGTACGTTTATCCTCATCCTTCACAAAATCAATGGCTTTTTTGAGTTCAACTGAACCCTTCAAACGTGGATCTTCCATCAGATATACGATGTCGCGTTTTCCCTGAACATACAAATCGTGAGTAAAACTGATTGGCAGTGGTTCCGATTGATAGGCTTTACTTTTCATCTGGTCGATGTACCAGTCGGTTTGGAAGTAGCTTAAATTACAAACCCGAACATCGGTGCGAACTCCTTCCACTTCCTGATTATACCATAAGGGGAATGTATCATTATCGCCATTAGTGAAAATAATCGCGTTCGGAGCGCAGGTATTCAGATAATTGGCACCAAAATCGCGGGCGGTGTAACGGTTTGAACGATCGTGATCGTCCCAGTTTTCGGCAGCCATAATGGTTGGTACCAGCAAAAGTGTCAATCCGCTGGCTACTGCTGCGCTGGGCACATCTGGTACATATTTTTTCAGTCCTTCATAAAGTGCCAGAACACCGATTCCAATCCAGATGGCAAAAGCATAAAATGATCCGGCATAGGCATAATCACGTTCACGCGGTTGCAAAGGCGACTGGTTCAGGTAAACAACAATGGCCAACCCGGTCATTAGAAACAACAGAGTTACAGTCCACAGGTCTTTTCTTCCTTCCACGCCCTTATTATACATGTAAAAAATACCGATGATCCCCAAAATAAAAGGAAGCAGATAATAAGAATTCCGGCCTTTATTATTTTTAAACTCCTGAGGAAGATGCTTCTGATCACCCAGACGAATGGCATCAATAAAATTAATTCCGGTAATCCAGTTACCATTGGTAATTTCTCCCTGACTCTGAATATCACTCTGACGACCTGAAAAGTTCCACATAAAATACCGCAAGTACATATGTCCAATCTGGTAGCGGAAGAAAAAGGTCAAATTCTCTCCGAATGTTGGAATTTGTATGGTTTTGGCCTGACCATCCTCATCGGCAACCTGTACTTTACGCCCTTTAATGTTCGCCCATTGCTTGTACTGCTCAATATGAGATTCTTCGCGGCTGTACATTCGAGGGAAAATGGTACTCAGGTTAGAGTCAAAAACAGGTTTCTGGCGCATATCGGCAATTACATATTTCCCGTTTTTCTGAATATAATAAGGCTTGTCATCCACATATTCGTCAAGTGGAGTATTGTAATACTGGCCATAAACCAAAGGGCGGTCTCCATATTGTTCGCGGTTAAGGTAGCCAAGTAGAGCAAAAACGTTATCAGGACTGTTCTGATCCATAGGTGGGTTGGCTGATGAACGGATGACAATCATCGCGAAGGAAGAATAACCAATGAGGATAACCATGAAGCTCAGCAAAACTGTATTCCATAGAACAAGCTTTTTGCGAACTGTATACATGATTCCATAAACAATTGCTCCAATAAGCAGCAGGGCGTAAATAATTACTCCTGTATTAAAAGGCAATCCCATTCCATTGACGAACATGAGTTCGAACCAGGTTGCCACCGTAATAACTCCTGGAATAACCACATACATTACAACTGCAAGAATGACAAATGAGATCAGCAGACTCAGTAAAATTCCGTTCCGTGTAACTTTATATTTTCTGAAATAATAAACAAATACGATAGCCGGAATTGCCAGCAAATTCAAAAGGTGTACACCGATGGAAAGCCCCATCAGGTAGGCAATCAGGATAATCCAGCGATTGGCGTGTGGTTCATCAGCTGTATTTTCCCATTTTAAAATTGCCCAGAAAACCAACGCTGTAAATAAAGATGAAGATGCATAAACCTCACCTTCAACAGCTGAAAACCAGAATGTATCAGAAAAAGCATAAGCCAAAGCTCCAACAACACCACTTCCTAAAATAGCAACCGTTTGACCCAAAGTATATTCACCATCAGCTTTAACCAATTTCTTGGCCAGATGGGTAATTGTCCAGAATAAAAACAGAATGGTAAATGCACTGGCCAATCCTGACATGGCATTAATCATAACCGCTGCATTCGAAGGATTTCCCCCAAAGAAAGTGAACAGCCGACCCATGATCATAAAGAAAGGTGCACCCGGTGGATGACCTACTTCAAGTTTGAACGATGTGGTTATAAACTCACCACAATCCCAGAAGCTGGCGGTTGGTTCCAGAGTCATCAAATAAGTGATGGCTGCAACCAGAAAAGTTAGCCAGCCAACAATGGTATTCAGTTGTTTGAAGTTTTTCATTCTAAACGGTTTTTAACGCTTGCGAAGATAGTACATTCTTTCTAATCCGAAAAAAAAGCCCCCCGGTATTCCGGAAGGCTTCATATATAAATCTGATGCGATTTTGAATTAGTCGGCCAGATTGTAACGGTAGAATCCTGTTACAGTCAGTCCTTTATCAGTACTTTTCAGGAATTCTGCTACAGTCTGCTTGCTTTCCTTAATAAAAGCCTGATTTAACAAAGTATTATCTTTGAAGAATTTCTCCAGAGCACCTTGCGAGATTTTATCAAGCATTGCTTCAGGTTTACCTTCCTGACGGAATTTTTCCTTGGCAATTTCAAGTTCTTTAGCTACGATTTCAGCAGAAACATCGGCTTTGTCAACAGCAACCGGATTCATTGCAGCAACCTGCATGGCAATGTCTTTGGTTACCTGTACATCAACTCCGGCTTTATTGAAACCAACCAGGGTTGACAATTTATTTCCCGGGTGAATGTAAGCGACAACAGTTTCAGCGTCGAGTTTGGCATAGAAAGGCAAATCAAGTTTTTCGCCGATAACACCGGTTTGTTCAATCACATGGTTTTCAACTGTGCGTCCGTCAAGCAACAATGCTTTTACCGCTTCCAGGTCAGCAGCCTTGCTGGCAATCGCTGTATCCAGAATACGTTCAGCAAAGGCAACAAAATTTTCATTTTTTGCCACGAAATCGGTTTCACAATTCAACACGATTACAGCTCCTGAAGTACGGTCAGCATTTACCTTAGCTAAAACTACACCTTCTGTGGCATCACGGTCGGCTCTTTTGCTGGCAACGAGTTTTCCTTTTTCACGAATAATGTCAGTAGCACGGTTAAAATCGCCTTCTGCTTCAGCAAGGGCGTTTTTACAATCCATCATACCTGCGCCAGTTGCTTTACGCAACTTCATTACATCTGAGGCACTAATTTCCATAATATATTTTGATTAAATGGGTTGTTGAACGATTACTTACTCATCAATTTCTTCATCCAGGTCTTCGTCGTCGAGATCTTCATCATCGTCGATTGCTGGTGAGTCAGCACCTTCAGCAACTTTTGCTTTTCTTGATTTTACACTTGTTTCTTTGTCGTCACCATCTTTTTCGCGTTCAACTTTACGTTCTGAAAGTCCTTCGCGGATAGCGTCAGCCATTACACCAATAATCAGGCTGATTGACTGTGATGCATCGTCGTTAGCTGGAATAACGAAATCAATTCCTTCTGGCTGTGAGTTGGTATCAACCATTGCAAATACCGGAATTCCAAGACGTTGAGCTTCGCGAACTGCAATTTTTTCTTTCAGTACGTCAACAATGAAAAGAGCTGCAGGTAACCGGGTTAAGTCGGCAATACTTCCGAGCATTTTTTCGAGTTTCGCGCGCTGACGGCTAATCTGAAGTTTTTCACGTTTTGAAAGTACATCCCATGCGCTGTCTTTGGTCATCTTGTCGATGGAAATCATTTTCTTAACCGCTTTCCGGATAGTTGGGAAGTTGGTAAGCATACCACCTGGCCAACGTTCAGTAACGTAAGGCATGTTTACACCACCAACCAAATCAGCAACAATGTCTTTGGCTTGTTTTTTAGTGGCAACGAATAATACTTTGCGGCCTGATTTTGCAATTTGTTTAATTGCCAGGGCAGCTTCGTCAACTTTGACGATTGTTTTTTGAAGATCGATAATGTGAATCCCGTTCTTCTCCATAAAAATATACGGAGCCATGTTTGGATTCCACTTTCTTTTTAAGTGTCCAAAATGAACACCTGCATCTAATAAATCTTGAAAATTTGTTCTTGGCATCTTTTTACTTTTTTCTTTTTAAAAAAATAGTCTCCTGAAAAGCAATTGCTGAGTAGCCCCTGTGTTTGAAACATGAGAGTCTGAGCAATTTAGATCCAAAGCAGAATATTTTTGTACTAAAAATATTAACGTTTTGAGAACTGGAACCGTTTGCGTGCTTTTGGCTGTCCTGGTTTTTTGCGTTCAACTTCACGTGGATCTCTTGTCAAAAATCCTGCAGCTTTTAAAGCAGGCCTTGAATCAGGAACAAGTTCCAACATAGCACGTGAAATTCCTAAACGTAATGCTTCTGCCTGTCCGGTGATACCACCACCATCGAGGTTTACATTAATGTCATAATTACCAGCAACACCTAACAGATTCAACGGTTGCAAAACAACATACTGCAGGATTCCTGTTGGAAAATAATCATTCAAATCTCTGTTGTTGATAGTGATTTTTCCTTTACCATCGCTTACATAAACTCTGGCAACCGCAGATTTCCTACGACCTAACGCGTTTACTACTTCCATTAGATATTATTTAATTGTATTTAAATCAATTACTCTTGGGTTCTGAGCCTCCTGTTTGTGTGTTGGTCCAACATACACTTTCAGGTTTCCATAGACTTTACTTCCCAAACGATTTTTTGGCAACATACCTTTTACTGCTTTTTCAATCAGTCTTTCAGGATATTTGCTCAGCAACTCGGCTGGAGTTTGTTTTCTTTGTCCTCCCGGATAGCCCGAATAACTCAAATAAATCTTGTCATTCAGCTTGTTTCCTGTCAGACGCACTTTCTCTGCATTGATAATAACTACGTTATCACCACAATCAACATGAGGAGTGAAGCTCGGTTTGTTTTTTCCTCTCAGGATTTTAGCCACTTTACTGGCCAAACGTCCGAGTACCACATCGGTGGCATCAACCAAAACCCACTCTTTGGTTACCGTAGCCCTGTTAGCTGAAACGGTTTTGTAACTTAGTGTATCCACTTGCTTATTTTTAATAAATTAAATACCAACTCGCAATAATTTAAATTTCAATTGTTTAGAGCTTTGTACTTTATCAACCCGGAATTGTTGATAAGATCTGCACACTCAACATTTTCAATTGTTTACAAGAACTACAAGTACGGACAATTATCGGGACTGCAAAAGTATTTCTTTTTTTTTTATTTGCAAGAATTTATTTGCATGATATCGAAAATTAACACAAAGGTTTTCAAAGGGTAATCTGATTTGCCAGAAAGAAAACGACTTGATATAAACCGAATCAAGGATTACTTTGCGGAAAGTCTGGATTTATAAGGTAGTTTTTATATTCGAAAAGCCGGATTCCGGTCGCTCTTTCGAAGTAATACAGTAATTTATATTTCAGCTTCATCCTTATTTTTCTGGTATCAACCTTGATTTGCCAGTTTTTTGCTGCAATTCTGTCTTTCATAACTTCAGGATGCGTGCCGGTAAAATGTGCCAGGGCATCAAAACTTTGTTCATAGTCAAATTCATAGACACGGCTTTCCGGAGATTCTCCCGAATAGTATTGTTTGACTTCATCGCACTTTCGCTGCATAAATTCAGGTGGACGAACCCAGCCATAGTGATAAACTGCAGCA
>Ga0209261_10000117_pt1 | contig 20933 bp, 23 predicted proteins | sample DOMMetBare1Fresh_FD_187470 | JGI IMG/M metagenome (GOLD analysis project Ga0209261, IMG submission 187470) | Wetland sediment microbial communities from St. Louis River estuary, USA, under dissolved organic matter induced mercury methylation -... | ecosystem: Environmental > Aquatic >...
GCGTGCCTTGCCCCAACTGCTATTGCTGCTGCTGCGGATCCTTGGGTGCCTGGTGCGGCTCGGCCTGCTGCTGTTGCTGCTGGTCCTGCCCAGCCACCGCGGCAGCATCTTCCTCGCGCGGCTCGCGCTCGCGGCGCGGCGGACGGTCGCCACGATCGCCACGATCGCCTCGATCTCCGCGGTCGCCACGGTCACGCCGCGGCGGGCGGTCACCGCGGTCGTCTTCCATGCCTTCCGGCCGCTCGAGCAGCGCCTTCATCGACAGCTTGACGCGGCCCTTGTCGTCGGTCTCGAGCACCTTGACCTTCACCACCTGGCCCTCGCTGAGCACGTCGGTGACCTTCTCGATGCGCTGGTGCGCGATCTGGCTGATGTGCAGCAAGCCGTCCTTGCCCGGCAGCAGGTTGACCAGCGCGCCGAAGTCCAGGATCTTGGTGATCGCGCCCTCGTAGACCTTGCCGACCTCGACCTCGGCGGTGATCTCCTCGATGCGCTTCTTGGCGAACGCGGCGCGGTCGGCCTCGGTGGAGGCGATGGTGATCGTGCCGTCTTCGGCAATGTCGATGGTGCAGCCGGTTTCCTCGGTGAGCGCGCGGATGGTCGAGCCACCCTTGCCGATCACGTCGCGGATCTTCTCCGGGTTGATCTTCATCGTGTACAGGCGTGGCGCGAACTGCGACACCTCGGCGCGCGCGGTGCCCACAGCCTCCTGCATCTTGGCCAGGATGTGCAGTCGGGCTTCCTTGGCCTGCGCCAGCGCGACCTGCATGATCTCCTTGGTGATGCCCTGGATCTTGATGTCCATCTGCAGCGCGGTGACGCCGGTTCCGGTGCCGGCCACCTTGAAGTCCATGTCGCCGAGGTGATCCTCGTCCCCGAGGATGTCGGTCAACACGGCAAAGCGGTTGGCGTCCTTGATCAGCCCCATCGCAATACCCGCCACGTGCGCCTTCAGCGGCACGCCGGCATCGAGCATGCTCAGGCAGCCGCCGCAGACCGAGGCCATCGACGACGAACCGTTGCTCTCGGTCACCTCGGAGACGATGCGTATCGTGTACGGAAAGTCTTCCTTCTTCGGCAGCACGGCCATCAGCGCGCGCTTGGCCAGGCGGCCGTGGCCGATCTCGCGCCGCTTGGGCGTGCCGACACGGCCTGCCTCGCCGGTGGCGAAGGGCGGCATGTTGTAGTGCAACATGAAGTTGTCGGTGAATTCGCCAGCCAGCGCGTCGATGCGCTGCGCGTCGCGCTCGGTGCCGAGCGTGGCCACCACCAGCGCCTGCGTCTCGCCGCGCGTGAACAGCGCCGAGCCGTGGGTGCGCGGCAGCACGCCGGCACGGATCTCGATCGGGCGCACGGTGCGAGTGTCGCGGCCGTCGATGCGCGGTTCGCCGGAGAGGATCTGGCTGCGCACGATGCGCGCCTCGATGTCGAACAGCAGCGCCTCGACCTTGACTTCGTCGAACTCGACGCCTTCGGCCTTCAGCGAAGTCATCACCTGGGCGTACGCCTCACGGCAGGCGTGCGTGCGCGCCTGCTTGCTGCGGATCTGGTAGGCAGCGCGCAAGGGCGCCTCAGCCAGCGCATTGACCTTGCCGATGAATCCCTCGTCCTTTGCCGGCGGCTGCCAGTCCCACACCGGTTTGCCGGCCTCGCGCACCAGCTCATGGATGGCCTCGATGGCGACCTTGCTCTGCTCGTGGCCGTAGACCACCGCGCCGAGCATCACTTCCTCGGACAACTGGTCGGCCTCGGACTCGACCATCAGCACGGCGGCTTCGGTGCCAGCCACCACGAGATCGAGCTTGGAATCCGCGAGTTGGGTCTTGCTCGGGTTGAGCACGTACTCGCCGTTGATGTAGCCGACGCGCGCGGCGCCGACCGGCCCGTTGAACGGAATGCCCGAGATCGACAGCGCGGCAGAAGCCCCGATCAGCGCGGCGATGTCGGCCTGCACCTCGGGATTCAGGCTCAGCACATGGATGATGACCTGCACCTCGTTGAAGAAGCCTTCGGGGAAGAGCGGGCGGATCGGGCGATCGATCAGGCGGCAGATCAGCACCTCCAGTTCGCTGGGGCGGCCTTCGCGCTTGAAGAAGCTTCCCGGGATCTTGCCCGCGGCGTAGGTCTTCTCGATGTAGTCGACGGTGAGCGGAAAGAAGTCCTGCCCCGGCTTGGCCTTCTTGGCGGCCACCACGGTGGCGAGCACCACGGTGTCTTCGATGTTGACGAGTACCGCGCCGCCGGATTGGCGGGCGATTTCCCCGGTTTCCAGGATGACCTGGTGCGATCCCCACTGAAAGGTCTTCGTGACCTTGTTGAACAGGCTCATAGATTGAACTCCATTGGCTTGATGCGCGCCTGAATCGGCGGCACGCGAACCGGGAGCGTGAATGCCCGACAGCGCGATGCCATTCCAGCGCGGCTCGACCATCGAGCCTCGGTGGAATGACACAGCAGCGCCAAGTTGGGTGCCTCGCTCCGGAATCGAGGTCTGCCGTCGTCGTGGTGCACGGACAGACCCCGGGGGTGGCTTGTCGGACGGCCTACTTGCGCAAGCCGAGCTTCTGGATCAGCGCCGAGTAGCGATCGGCGTCCTTGTTCTTCAGGTAGTCCAGCAACTTGCGACGCCGGCTCACCATGCGCAGCAGGCCGCGGCGTCCGTGATGATCCTTCAAGTGGGTCTTGAAGTGCGGTGTCAGTTCGTTGATGCGCGCCGTCAACAGCGCAACCTGAACTTCGGGAGAACCGGTGTCGCCCGCTGCGCGCGCGCTGGACTTGACGATTTCGGCCTTCTGGGGGGCAGCCAGACTCATGAACGATTTCCTTGTCGCATGAAACCGCCGGGCTGTCTGGCCCATATGCGGTTTCCGGTTTCACTTGCGGCAGCGGGTGAAACCGACCCGCGCCGTGCCGTCGCTTGCGTGAACCCTGAGGCCCAGCCAGCGGCGCGCGATTATAGCCCGAGGGCCTTGGCCAGCCGGCGCACGCCGGCGCTCAGGCGCTGCGGGTCGCGCGAGGCAAAGCACCAGCGCAGCCAGCCCTCGCCTTCGGCGCCGAAGGCCACGCCCGGTGCCAGGCCGAGGCCATGTTCGGCCACCAAGCGCTTGGCCAGCGCCAGCGAATCGGTCTGGCCCTCGATCTGGAGGAAGGCATAGAGCCCGCCCGGGGGCACCGCCACAGTGACGCCGGGCAGTGCCTTCAGCTCGGTCAGCAGCAGATCGCGACACACGCGCATCCGTCCGGCCAGCGCGGGCACGAAGGTGTCGGCCATGGCCAGTGCGGCGAGCGCGCCACGCTGCACGAACTCCGGCGGGCACGAGGTGTTGAATTCGATCAGCTTGGCAATCTGCACCACCGCCTCCCGTGGTGCGATCAGCCAACCCAGGCGCCAGCCGGTCATCAGGAAACTCTTGGAAAAACTGTGCACGACGATCAGCCGGTCTTCGGGCGACGCGATGTCCAGGAAGCTCGGCGCATTCGGCCCCGGGCCGAACCACATGCGCTCGTACACCTCGTCGGCGACGAGCCAGGTGCCGGTCCTGCGGCAATGTCCGAGCAGCGCGGACTGTTCGTCGCGCGTCATGGTCCAGCCGGTCGGGTTGTTCGGCGAATTGACCAGCAAAACCTTTGTCCTGGCGGTCACGGCGTCGAGCAGCGCCTGCACGTCCAGCCGCCACGCGCCCTGCGGGTCGGGTCGCAGCGCGATGCGCCGCACCTGGGCGCCCATCATGGTGGGCTGCTGGGTCAGGTTCGGCCACACCGGCACCACCGCCACCACGTCGTCGCCCGCGCCGGCGAGCAACTGCGTGGCCAGCATCAGGGCGTTGACGCCCGATGAAGTGACCGCAAAACGTTCGAATTCGATCGACCCGTGCAGCTTGCGTGTGTAGCTGACCAGCGCCTCGCGCAGTTCAGGCAGGCCCAGGTTGTGGCCGTAGAACGTTTCGCCACGCGCCAGCGAAGCAACGGCGGCTTGCGAGACAGCCTCCGGCGTCACCTCGTCGCTCTCGCCGAACCAGAACGCCAGCACGTCGGGGCGCTTGAGGGCCGCATTGGCCACCTCGCGGATGCGCGAGCTTTGCATGGCTACCACGATGTCACGCATGGGTCGTCTCCAGATGACCGTCCGACAGGTGCTGTCGCCTCAGCGACGGCGCAGATGAATAGGGCTTGGAATCGCGCGTGCCCGAGCTCGACTTGACAAGGTGACGTGCATCGACCGTCGGACGGACTTGCATCAGCTGAGGTCGATGTCCGCGAGCGACCAGCGCGGCAGCACGTCGAATGCGTAGTGCGGGTTCTGCGGGGCGAAGCCGCGCTGGACTCGCATCGCGCCCGCCAGCGCGATCATCGCGCCGTTGTCGGTGCACAAGTCCAGGTCGGGGTAATGCACCCGGACCCGTCGCCGGGCGCCCATGGTGTTCAGGCGCTCGCGAAGCAGGCTGTTCGCGCCGACCCCGCCGGCCACCACCAGGCGATTGAGCCCGACCTCCTGCAGCGCTCGCTCGGACTTGCTGACCAGCACGTCGACGATTGCCGCCTGCGTGGCAGCCGCAAGGTCGGCCAGCACCGGATCGCCGGGCAGCGGCCCCAGCTTGCGGTGCAAGCTCCACACCGCCGTCTTGAGACCGGCGAAGGAGAAGTCCAGCGTCGGACTGTGCATCAGCGGCCGTGGCAGCTGGAAGGCCTTGGCGTCGCCGCGCGCGGCCAGCCGTGCCAGCGCAGGACCGCCGGGATAGCCAATGCCGAGCGTCTTGGCGCATTTGTCGAACGCCTCGCCCGCGGCATCGTCCACCGTTTCGCCGAGCAGCTCGTATCGGCCCACGTCCGAGACGCGCATCAGCTGGGTGTGCCCGCCCGAGACCAACAGCGCGACAAAAGGGAACTGCGGCGGGTCGTCTGCCAGAAAGGGCGACAGCAGATGCCCTTCGAGATGGTGGATGCCCAGCGCCGGCCGCCCGAGCGCGGCAGCCAGGGCGCAGGCCATCCCGGCGCCCACGAGCAAGGCACCGGCCAGCCCAGGGCCGCGGGTGAACGAAACCACATCGACCTGCCCCAGTTCGCAGCTCGCCGCCGAAAGAACCTCTTGCGTCAACGGCAGCAGGCGCCGGATGTGGTCGCGCGAGGCCAACTCTGGCACGACGCCGCCGAACCCCCGGTGCATGTCGATCTGGCTGTGAAGGGCCTGCGCGCGCAACCGGGGCGCCTGCATCGCGTCGAAGCTCACCAGCGCCACGCCGGTCTCGTCGCACGACGACTCGATGCCGAGAACGTTCATTGCCTGGCAGTGTATCGAGGCCGCAATCGCCGCCGGTTCGGGCGGGATGTTTGCATTACGTCACACCATCTCCTGGGGGATACCCCAAACGCCCAGGTCAAGGCTTGTTGCGCCGCGCCATGCGGCTTACCCTAGTGCTCCAGACTGCGAAACCACCGGACGCAGCGACCTGAGTCACGTTGGGAACATGAAACAGTACAAACTGACTGCCTGGCCCGAACTGCCTGCGCCGTACCACCGGATCGCCTACCGCCGGATGCTCAGCGACATGTCGCACCGCTACGTGTCGGTGCAGCAGCTGTGCGACAGCAGTGGCTCCACGAAGCTCGAGGTTCGTGTCTTTCTGCAGATGCTGACCGAACGCGGCCTGGTGCGCGAGCGCGACGAACTGCCTGAAAACGGCCTGCTCGGCCCGTTGGGCGGTTGGCTGCGTCGCGCGCTGCAGGGCGAGGGTGTCTCGCGCTGAGCGCCAAGCCAACCGGCACCCAGGAAAGGCCCGCTGCTGCGGGCCTTTTCACTTTCAGTGCGATTCCTTGGCGTGGTTGATCGAGTACTTCGGTATCTCGATCGTGACGTCGCGATTGGACAGGATGGCCTGGCACGACAGGCGCGATGTGGGCTCGAGCCCCCAGGCCCGGTCGAGCAGGTCTTCTTCCGATTCGTCCATCTCGCCGAGTGATTCGAAGCCCTCGCGGACGATCACGTGGCAGGTGGTGCAGGCGCAGCTCATCTCGCAGGCGTGTTCGATGGCGATGCCGTTCTCCAGCAAGGCCTCGCACACCGAGGTGCCGCTCGGCGCCTCGATCGAGTCGCCTTCGGGGCAATACTCGGCATGGGGCAGGATGCGAATGGCAGGCATGCTCGTCCTTAGACGTCCTCGACACGCCGGCCGGTCAGTGCAGCGCGAATGCCCCGATTCATGCGCATCGCCGCGAAGCCTTCCGTCGCGTCGGCCAACGCGGCGATCGCCGCCTGGATCGCCGCGGAATCGTCGCCGGTGGCGGCATCGCCGAGCGCGGCCATGTGCCGTTCGATCTGCTGGATCGCCTCGGCCGTCAGCAGGTCAGCGTCGGCAGTCAGCGCGGCGCGCGTGGCCAACAGCAGGCGCTCGGCCTCGACCCTTGCCTCGCGCAACGCACGGACTTGCATGTCCACGTCGGCGCTGGCGAAGCCCTCGCGCAGCATGCGCGCAATCTCGTCATCGCCCAGGCCGTAGCTCGGCTTGACGACCACCGAGGCCTGGACGCCGGACAGCAGTTCGCGCGCCGACACGCTGAGCAACCCGTCGGCGTCGACCTCGAAGCTGACGCGGATGCGCGCGGCACCGGCCACCATCGGTGGAATGCCGCGCAATTCGAAGCGAGCCAGCGAGCGGCAGTCGCGAACCAGTTCGCGTTCGCCCTGCACGACGTGGATCGCCATCGCGGTCTGGCCGTCCTTGAATGTCGTGAAGTCCTGAGCCTTGGCCACGGGAATCGTCGTGTTGCGCTCGATGATGCGTTCGACCAGCTCGCCCATCGTTTCCAGCCCCAGCGACAGCGGAATCACATCCAGCAGCAACAGCTCGCCGTCGCTGGAGTTGCCCGCCAAGGCGTTGGCCTGGATCGCCGCGCCCACGGCGACCACTTCGTCCGGGTTCAGATTGATCAGCGGCGGCTTGCCGAAATACTCGGCCACGGCCTGCCGAACGGCTGGCATGCGCGTCGACCCGCCGACCAACACGACTCCCTGGACCTCGTCGCGACCCACCTGCGCGTCACGCAGCACCTTGCGCAGCACCGCCTGGGCACGCTCGATGAGCGGCCGGGTCAGGCTGTCGAACTGCCCGCGTGTCACCGGCACCGCCAGCGCCCCCGCCTGCAGCGCGGCGCGCACGGTGGTTTGCTCGGCGTGGGTCAACGCCTCCTTGGCGCTGCGCGCGGCCGACAGTACGGCGCGCTTGTCGTGCGCGGACTGCGCGTCGATGCCGGCTTGCGAGAGCGCCCAGGCCGCCAAGGCGCGGTCGAAATCGTCGCCGCCGAGCGCCGAATCGCCGCCCGTGGCCACCACCTCGAAGACACCGCGCGACAGACGCAACAGTGAGACGTCGAACGTGCCGCCACCAAGGTCGTAGATCGCATAGAGGCCTTCGCTGCCGTTGTCCAGGCCGTAGGCCAGCGCCGCGGCGGTGGGCTCGTTGATCAGCCGCAGCACTTTCAGCCCGGCCAGCTGCGCCGCGTCCTTGGTGGCCTGCCGCTGCGCATCGTCGAAGTACGCCGGCACAGTGATCACCGCGCCGAACAGTTCCTCGCCGAACGAGTCTTCCGCGCGTTGCCGCAGCGTCGCAAGGATTTCGGCCGACACCTCCACCGGAGACTTGCTGCCCTGCCGGGTATGCACGTGCACCATGCCGGCGCCATCGACGAGCCGATACGGCAATTTCTGCGCATCGACCACGTCGGCCAGCTTGCGCCCCATGAAACGCTTGACCGACGCCACGGTGTGCTCGGGATCGTCCGCCTGCGCCGATTGCGCGTCGAATCCGACCTGTCGTTGGCCGTCGGGCCCGTAACGCACGATCGACGGCAACAACACGCGCTCATGCGCGTCGGGCAAGCACTCGATGTGTCCATGGCGCATCGCGGCCACCAGCGAGTTCGTGGTACCCAGGTCGATGCCGACCGCGACGCGCCGCGTATGCGGGTCGGGGGTTTGTCCAGGTTCGGAAATCTGCAGCAGGGCCGACACGATTCAACTCTCCTGCGCCTCGAGACGCTGGTCCACGTCGGAGCGAAAGCGCGCGACGAACATCAGAGCCCGGACCGTCTGCGCGGCGGCCAGCGCATCGGCGCGCTCGTCGAGTTCCACGCGCAACTGCTCCTCCAGCGCCTTGAGACGGGCCAGAACTTCGTCCTCGAGCCGCTTGATGACCTGCGGATCCCGCGCCTGCGCCAGGTCCTCGCGCCACTGCATCTGCTGCATCAGGAATTCCCGCGGCATCGCCGCGTTGTCGTGTACATCGATGTGCACGCCAGCCAGCTCGCACAACGCCATCGCGCGCGCGACGGGATCCTTCAGCCGACGGTAGGCCTCGTTGACCCGAACCGCCCATTGCATGGCCAGGCGCTGTGCGGCCGCGCCCTCGGTGGCAAAACGGTCGGGGTGAACTTCGGACTGCAGCGCGCGCCAACGCGAGTCGATCTCGCGCCGGTCGATCGCAAATCGCCTTGGCAGGCCGAACAGCTCGAAGTCGTCGCTGTCGAGCTTCATGACGCCAATCGCTTTTCCAGAAACAGTGACAGGCCGTTGTCGGGATAGGTGCCGAAGGCGCCGCGGCGGCGGTACCCGCTGCGCTCGTACAGCCGCACCGCGGCGGTCTGCAGCGCACCGGTCTCCAACAGGGCCCGGTCGATGTCGTCGCGCCGCAACGCGGCTTCAAGTTCGACGAGGATGCGTTCACCGATCCGCTGGCCGCGTACGGCCGGATCCACCATCATTCGCTTGACCTCGCCATACGGTCTGAGCTGGGTGGCCGCCTCGGCCGGCATGCGACGAACCGCGCCGCAGCCAACGATCCGGCCTCGGCGCTCGGCGACGAGGAACGTCACGCTGCTGGATTGCAGGTCGGCCACGTCCATGATGTAGTTGGCGTGCGGCTCATAGAGTTCGCCGAGGTACCGGTCGAGCGCCTGCAGCAGCCCCAGCACCTCGGGATGGTCGGGGCGCTCAGGTCGGATCACTGGGTCGGCGTCGGCCATGGATGGGCAAAGGCGGCCTGCGCAATCCGGCGCGCCGTATGAGGCGGCGCCGACTGTCGCCTGCCGATCAGATTCGGAACGACTCACCGCAACCGCAGCGGTCTTTTTCCTTGGGGTTGTGGAACTTGAAGCCCTCGTTGAGGCCTTCGCGAACGTAGTCGAGCTGCGTGCCATCGATATAGGGCAGGCTCTTCGGATCGACCAACACCTTCACGCCGTGGGCCTCGAAGATCACGTCTTCGGGCGCAACGTCGTCGGCGTATTCGAGTTTGTAGGCAAGGCCGGAGCAGCCGGTGGTCTTGACACCCAGGCGCACACCCACACCCCTGCCCCGGCGGCCCAGGTAGCGGGTGACGTGACGCGCCGCGGCCTCGGTCAATGTCACAGCCATCGTCGTCAGCTCGGTTTCGCGCTCGTGCCGTGGCGCGTCTTGTAGTCGTCCACCGCAGCGCGGATGGCATCTTCGGCCAGGATCGAGCAATGGATCTTCACCGGCGGCAACGCGAGTTCTTCCGCGATATGCGTGTTCTTGATCGTCAGCGCTTGGTCCAGCGTCTTGCCCTTGACCCATTCGGTCACCAGTGAGCTGGAGGCAATGGCCGATCCGCAGCCGTAGGTCTTGAAACGCGCGTCTTCGATCAGGCCGGTCGTCGGATCGACTTTGATCTGCAGCTTCATCACATCGCCGCAGGCCGGCGCGCCGACCATGCCGGTGCCCACCGTCTCGTCGCCCTTTTCGAACGAACCGACGTTGCGCGGATTCTCGTAATGGTCGATGACCTTCTCGCTGTATGCCATGTCAGTACTCCGATGGGATCAATGGGCAGCCCATTGAATGGTGGTCAAGTCGACGCCGTCGCGGAACATCTCCCACAGCGGAGACAGTTCGCGCAATTTGGCGACACGCTCTCTCAACGTGGTGACGGCGTAGTCGATTTCCTGCTCGGTCGTGAAGCGGCCGATCGTCATTCGCAGGCTGGAGTGCGCCAGCTCGTCGCTGCGCCCGAGCGCGCGCAGTACGTAGCTGGGCTCCAGGCTGGCGGAGGTGCAGGCCGAGCCGGACGACACCGCAATACCCTTGATGCCCATGATGAGCGACTCGCCTTCGACGAAGTTGAACGACGCATTGACGTTGTGCGGCACGCGTCGTTCCAGATCGCCGTTGATGAAGACCTGCTCGATGTCCGACAGCCCGCGCAGCAGCCGCTGCTGCAGCATGCGGATGCGCTCGCTCTCGGTTCCCATTTCTTCCTGCGCGATGCGGAAGGCCTCGCCCATGCCCACGATCTGGTGAGTCGGCAAGGTTCCGGAACGCAGCCCGCGCTCGTGGCCGCCGCCGTGCATCTGAGCCTCGATGCGCACCCGCGGCTTGCGCCGGACGTACAGCGCGCCGATGCCCTTGGGCCCATAGGTCTTGTGCGAGGCCAGGCTCATCAGGTCGACCGGCAACTGGCGCAGGTCGATCGCGACCTTGCCGGTGGCCTGAGCGGCGTCGACATGGAAGATCACGTTGCGTTCGCGACAGATCGCTCCGAGGGCCGAGGTGTCCTGGATCACGCCGATCTCGTTGTTCACGAGCATCACCGAGGCGAGGATCGTGTCCGGCCGCAGCGCGTCCTGGAAGCGCTGCAGGTCGAGCAAGCCGTTTTCCTGCACCTCGAGGTAGGTGACCTCGAAACCCTGGCGCTCGAGTTCGCGCATCGTGTCGAGCACGGCCTTGTGCTCGGTCTTCACCGTGATCAGGTGCTTGCCGCGGCTCTGGTAGAAATGCGCCGCGCCCTTGATCGCGAGATTGTTGGATTCGGTCGCGCCGGAGGTCCAGACGATTTCGCGCGGGTCGGCACCGATCAGTCCAGCCACCTGCGAACGGGCGCGCTCGACGGCCTCTTCAGCCTCCCAGCCCCAGGCGTGACTGCGTGATGCCGGATTGCCGAAATGTTCGCGCAGCCAAGGCACCATGGCGTCGACGACGCGCGGATCGACCGGGGTGGTCGCGCCATAGTCCATGTAGATCGGAAAGTGCGGAGTCATGTTCGATCGAGCAAAGTGAAGTCGGCGGAATGTAGTCAACGGATAGCCCGGGCCAGCCGGAACGGGCTACTTGGATAGCGCGCTGCCCAACGCAAACACGGAATTGGGTGCCGTCACCTTGATCGGCTTGACCACCGGCGTCGACGAAATGGCACGCTTGATGGGGGTCTCTTCGATGGCCACGCCCTTGGCCAGCTGATCGTCCACCAGCTTCTTCAGGGTGATCGAATCCAGGAACTCGATCATCTTTTGGTTCAGGCTAGCCCAGAGGTCGTGGGTCATGCAACGACCGGTGTCATCGCCCATGCAGTTTTCCTTGCCGCCGCAACCGGTGGCGTCGATCGGCTCGTCGACCGCCACGATGATGTCGGCCACGGTGATTTCCTCGGCCTTGCGTCCCAGCGAATAGCCGCCGCCGGGCCCGCGCGTGCTTTCGACGAGCTCATGTCGGCGCAGCTTGCCGAACAGCTGCTCCAGGTACGACAGCGAGATCTGCTGCCGCTGGCTGATCGCGGCCAGCGCCACAGGACCGTTGCTCGAGCGCAGGCCCAGATCAATCATCGCCGTGACGGCAAAACGGCCCTTGGTGGTCAGTCGCATGCGTGGCTCCTTAATCGGCTATGTGGCACCGCAGCAATTCGGTCGCGGTGGTCTCTTGAACCGCCGAGCCGCCTCGCGCGTGCCCCAAAACGCTCGAAACCCGAGCGCTGTGGTCAAGTATAGCTTAAGCCGACTGATTTGGTCGAGATTGAGCTACGGCTCGAGCGCTGCACGGCGTCGCAGATGGTCCACCAACCCGATACACGCCTCCTCCACCAGGTCGAGCACCCGCTCGAAACCCGCAGGCGCACCGTAATAGGGGTCAGGGATTTCGCCGCCCGGCGGGCGGCGCGGAGCGAAGTCCATCAGCAGCCTGATTCGGTCACGATAGGGCTGCGGTGAACGTTCGAGCATGTGGTTCAAGTGATCGGCATCCATCGCCAGCAGCAGATCGAACCGCTCGAAATCCGCGGGCCGCAACTGCCGCGCGCGCAGCGCCGAAAGGTCGTAACCCCGGCGCGCTGCATGGGCCTGGGCACGGTGATCGGGCGGCGCGCCCACGTGATAGTCCACCATCCCCGCCGAATCCACTTCGACGCCGCGGTGCAGGCCCGAGTCGGCGAGTCGCTTGCGCAGCACGGCTTCGGCCGTCGGCGAGCGGCAGATGTTGCCGGTGCAGACCATCAGGATGCGATAGCGCGCGCTCATTTCGACGCCCGGGTCGGCGCCAACGGAATGACATTGACGTCGTGGCCCGGGGCACCGAAGGCCCGCTCGCGGAGCAAGGCGAGCTGATCGCGAACCCGCGCAGCCTTTTCGAACTCGAGACTGCGAGCGTGCTCGAGCATCTGGCGCTCGAGGGCCTTGATGTGCTTGCCGAGGTCCTTTTCCGAAAGCGCCTCGACCTGTGCGACCTCAACCATGGACTTCAGTTTCGACTTGTCGTCCTGCGCATTGACGACTCCATCGATCATCTCGCGCACCTGCTTCTTCACGCTGCGTGGCGTGATGCCCCGCGCCAAGTTGTGCGCGACCTGGCGCGTTCGGCGACGCTCGGTTTCGCCGATGGCGCGCACCATCGAGTCCGTCATCCGGTCGGCGTACAGGATCGCCTTGCCGTTCACATGACGGGCGGCGCGACCGATGGTTTGGATCAGGCTGCGCTCCGAGCGAAGAAACCCTTCCTTGTCGGAATCCAGGATCGCCACCAGCGACACCTCGGGCAAATCCAACCCCTCGCGCAGCAGGTTGATGCCAACCAGCACGTCGAATACACCCAGTCGCAGGTCGCGAATGATCTCCACGCGCTCGACGGTGTCCACGTCGCTGTGCAGATAACGCACCTTGACACCGTTGTCCGACAGGTAATCGGTCAGTTGCTCGGCCATGCGCTTGGTCAGCGTGGTGATCAGCACGCGCTCGCCGACCTGGACGCGTGCGTGGATTTCCTGCAGCACGTCGTCGACCTGGTGCGCGGCGGGACGCACCTCGACGTCCGGATCCACCAGCCCCGTGGGCCGCACCAGCTGCTCGACAACCTGGCCGGCGTGCTCGCGCTCGTAGTCAGCCGGCGTCGCCGACACAAACACCGCCTGGCGCATCTTGCGCTCGAACTCCTCGAACTTCAGCGGCCGATTGTCCAGCGCGCTGGGCAGCCGGAATCCATACTCCACCAGCGTGGTCTTGCGCGAGCGGTCGCCGTTGTACATGCCGCCGAGCTGGCCGATCAGCACGTGGCTCTCGTCGAGAAACATGATGGCGTCGCTGGGCAGGTAGTCGACCAGCGTCGGTGGCGGCTCGCCTGGCGCGGCACCGGACAGGTGGCGCGTGTAGTTCTCGATGCCCTTGCAGTGACCCACCTCCTGCAGCATCTCGAGGTCGAAGCGCGTGCGCTGCTCGAGCCGTTGTGCCTCGACCAGCTTGCCGGCCGACACCAGTTCGTCGACGCGCTGTCGAAGCTCGGCCTTGATGCCATCGACGGCGGCCAGCACGCGCTCGCGCGGCGTCACGTAGTGGCTCGACGGGTACACGGTGAACCGCGGGATCTTCTGCCGAACACGCCCGGACAGCGGATCGAACAGTGACAGCGACTCCACCTCGTCGTCGGACAACTCGATGCGGATCGCCAGCTCGCTGTGCTCGGCGGGAAACACGTCGATGGTGTCGCCGCGCACGCGAAACGCGCCGCGCGAGAAGTCAATCTCATTGCGCGTGTACTGCATGCGGATCAGCTGCGCGATCACGTCGCGCTGTCCCATCTTGTCGCCGACCCGCAGCGTCATCACCATCTTGTGATAGTCGCTTGGGTTGCCGATGCCGTAGATGGCGCTGACGCTGGCCACGATCACCACGTCGCGACGTTCGAGCAGGCTCTTGGTGGCGGACAGCCGCATTTGCTCGATGTGCTCGTTGATCGATGAGTCCTTCTCGATGAACAGATCGCGCTGCGGCACGTAGGCCTCAGGCTGGTAGTAGTCGTAGTAGCTGACGAAGTATTCGACGGCGTTCTTCGGGAAGAACTCGCGAAACTCGCTGTACAGCTGCGCCGCCAGGGTCTTGTTCGGCGCAAACACGATCGCCGGCCGGCCCAGCCGCGCGATCACGTTGGCCATCGTGAAGGTCTTGCCCGACCCGGTGACGCCCAGCAGCGTCTGGTAGGTCAATCCGTCAGCGACGCCTTCGACCAGTTGATCGATGGCCTGCGGCTGGTCGCCGGCGGGCGCATACGGCAGGAACAACTGGAACGGCGAGTCGGCGAAGGTCGCGAACTCGCCCGACGGCGCCACGGATTCCATCACTTGAGGTTCAGACATTCATCGTCTTTGCGAGGTTGAATTCGCCCCGAATACAATTCGACCACTCAGCGTCGAGTCAGGCCGGGGGCTAAACCTGCCAGCGTAAACCACTCGCCGAATCTTTGCGAGCGGCCTGAAGCGGCACCGAAGTCCTTGTGCACTCAGAAGGTTGTCATGACGCTCTTTTCCGCCGTCGAATTGGCCCCGCGCGACCCGATCCTGGGCCTGAACGAGCAATTCGCCGCCGACCCCAACCCTGCCAAGGTCAATCTGGGTGTCGGCATGTATTACGACGAGAACGGCAAACTGCCGCTGCTGAAATGCGTGGCTGCGGCGGAACAGCGCATGGCCGCGGCGCCGAAGGCACGCGGCTACCTGCCGATCGACGGCATCGTCGCATACGACCAGGCGGTGCAGTTGCTGGTGTTCGGATCCGATTGCAGTGCCGTTCGGCAGCGGCGTGTGGCCACGGTGCAGGCGCTGGGCGGGACCGGCGGACTGAAAGTGGGGGCCGATTTCCTGAAGCGGCTCGATCCGAGCGCTCGCGTGTTGATCAGCGATCCGAGCTGGGAAAACCACCGCGCGCTGTTCACTCTGGCGGGGTTCGATGTCGCGACTTACCCATACTACGACGCCCAGGCGCATGGCGTCCGGTTCGACGAGTTGATCGGTGCGCTGAATGCGGCGGCGCGCGGCACGGTGGTGGTGCTGCACGCCTGCTGCCACAACCCGACCGGCTACGACTTGACGCCTGCCCAGTGGGACCTGGTGGTCGAGTCGGCCCAGTCACGCGGGTGGGTGCCGTTTCTCGACATGGCCTACCAGGGTTTCGGCGAGGGCATCAACGAGGATCGGCTCGCTCTCTCGCGTTTTCTTCAATCGGGCGTCGATTTCCTCGTGTCGACCTCGTTCTCAAAGAGCTTCTCACTCTACGGGGAGCGTGTGGGCGCGTTGTCGGTGGTGTGCCGATCGGACGACGAAGCGGCTCGCGTGTTGTCGCAGCTGAAGATCGTGATCCGCACCAACTACTCGAACCCGCCGACCCACGGCGCGCAAATCGTCGCCACTGTGCTGTCGGATCCTGGCCTGCGCCGGATATGGGAAGATGAACTCGCAGGCATGCGCGAACGAATCAAGCGCATGCGCGTGCAACTGATCGAGAAACTGGCACAAGCCGGAACGCAAACCAATTTTGCCTTCATTGCCCGGCAGCAAGGCATGTTCAGCTATTCGGGCCTGTCGAAAGAGCAGATGCATCGGCTGCGCTCGGAGTTCGGGGTGTACGGCGTCGACTCGGGGCGTATCTGTGTGGCGGCGCTGAACGATCACAACATCGAATATGTGGCCCAGGCGATTGCCAAGGTGCTCTGAGCCCCTGCAAATTGCCAGGTTGAGGAAAGCGAAGTGGCAACGTGATGCCGCAGAAACGGACCCGATTGGAGCGATTGATCAAACTATCGTCGCGAATCGACCTGCGGCTCGCTAATCGCGCTACCATCGCTAAAATGCTGCGCTGCACAAATCATGTAACCGTGCCGCCAGCGCCATCGTGCCCAGGCGCCGGCATCAGCCCGCGACACGAGACACGATCAACCCAGGAGCCGCCAGGCCATGCTTTATCAACTCTATGAGTCGCAACGGGCGCTGATGGCGCCGTTCGCCGAGTTCGCCAGCGCATCCGCCAAGCTGTACAGCCACCCGCTGTCGCCGTTCACCCATGTGCCCATGGCCCAGCGTTATGCCGCCAGCTTCGACCTGATGCACCGCCTGGCCAAGGAGTACGAAAAGCCGAAGTTCGAGATCAACAGCACCACCGTCGGCGGGGTCGAGGTGGCCGTGCAGGAGCAGGTCACGCTGAGCAAACCGTTCTGCCGGCTGCTGCGCTTCAAGCGATTCACCGACCACGCACCGGTGCTGGGCCGCATGAAGACGCAGCCCAAGGTGCTGGTCGTTGCGCCGCTGTCGGGACACCATTCGACCTTGCTGCGCGATACGCTGAAGATGCTGCTGCGCGACCACAAGGTCTTCATCACCGACTGGACCGACGCGCGCATGGTGTCGCTTGAGCATGGGCCGTTCCATCTCGACGACTATGTGCACTATGTGCAGGAGTTCATCCGCACCATCGGGCACGACGTGAACGTGATCTCCGTGTGCCAGCCCACCGTGCCCGTGCTGGCCGCCGTGTCGCTGATGGCCAGCCGTGGCGAAGCAACGCCGCCAGCGCTCGTGATGATGGGTGGGCCGATCGATGCGCGCCGTTCGCCCACCGCGGTCAACAACCTGGCGATGAACAAGAGTTACGACTGGTTCGAGAACAACGTGATCTATCGCGTGCCGCCGAACTATCCGGGTTCGGGTCGACGGGTATATCCCGGCTTTCTGCAGCACACCGGCTTCGTGGCGATGAACCCCGACCGGCATATGAGTTCGCACTACGACTACTTTCTCGACCTGGTGCGCGGCGACGAGGAGAGTGCCGACGCGCACCGCCAGTTCTACGACGAATACAACGCCGTGCTCGATATGCCGGCCGAGTACTACCTGGACACGATCAAGACGGTGTTCCAGGACTTTGCGTTGGTCAACGGCACCTGGGATGTCGCCGGCGAACGTGTGCGTCCGCAGGACATCACCACCAGCGCCGTGCTCACGATCGAAGGCGAGCTGGATGACATATCCGGCGCCGGACAGACACGCGCGGCACATTCGCTGTGCACGGGCGTGCCCGCACACCGACAGCAACACTACGACGCCGTCGGTGCTGGGCACTACGGCATCTTTTCCGGGCGGCGCTGGCGCGAGCAGGTGTACCCGGAGGTCAAGCGCTTCATCGAACGATTCAACCGACCGGGCGAACGACTGGCTGCGCCGCGAGCCCGCGGCGTCAGGCGCCCGGCTGTTCGCGCTGCGCGCGCGCGTGGCGCCAACGGCCGATCGACCGCAGGCCGATAATCGGCTGGTGCAGACCGAACCGCGGATCGAAGACGAATCGCTGATCGACCGCATCGACCGCGCGCTGCCGCAGACGCAGTGCACGCGCTGCGGCTTTCCAGATTGCCGCGCCTATGCGACCGCAATGGTCGCCGAATCGGCGGCCATCAATCGCTGTCCGCCCGGCGGCGCAGAGGGCATCGCGCGGCTGGCGGCCATCACCGGTCGCCCGGCGGCACCGCTCGATCCGGCGCGTGGCATCGAGGGGCCCCGCGCGCTGGCGGTGATCGACGAAGCCTGGTGCATCGGCTGTACGCTGTGCATCAAGGCCTGTCCGGTCGACTGCATCGTCGGCGCCTCGAAGCGCATGCACACAGTGGTCGACGATCAGTGCACAGGCTGTGAGCTATGCCTGCCGGCCTGCCCGGTGGATTGCATCGTGATGACGCCCGTGACCGAAGCGCGCACCGGCTGGCAGGCCTGGAGCGAGGCGCAGGCCGGCGAAGCGCGCCAGAGGTACGCCTTCCATCGCATGCGAGTCGAACGCGACGAGCGCGAGAACAATGTACGGCTGGCCAACAAGGCAGCCGAGAAGCTGGCCCACCTGGAGCAGAACACCGCGCTCACAGACCCGATGGCGATCGAGCGCAAGCGCGCCGTGGTCCAGGCCGCGATGGCACGCGCCAAGGCCGGGCGCGAGGTAGGGCAAGGCTGAACGACCATGGACGAGCAGCAGGCCGAATTCCTGTTCGCGACGTTGAGCGCCGCCAACCCCCATCCGCAAAGCGAACTGCACTACAGCAGCGTGTTCGAACTTCTGGCGGCCGTGCTGCTGTCGGCACAGGCCACGGATGCGGGCGTCAACAAGGCCACCCGCAGCCTCTTTGCTCGCGCACCGACGCCGCGGGCGATGCTGGCGCTCGGCATCGATGCGCTGAGCGCGCACATCCGCACGATTGGCCTGTACCGCAACAAGGCCAAGCATCTGATGGCGACCTGCCGCATTCTGGTCGAGCAGCACGGCGGCTCGGTACCCCGCGATCGCGACGCCCTGCAGGCCTTGCCGGGCGTCGGACGAAAGACCGCCAATGTGCTGCTCAACGTTGCGTTCGGCGAGCCGACGATCGCGGTGGACACCCATGTCTTTCGCGTTGCCAACCGCACCGGCCTGGCCACTGGCGCAACGCCCGATGCCGTCGAGCGCAAGTTGCTCGAAATCGTGCCGGCGCTCTACCGCGGCGAAGCGCACCACTGGCTCATCCTGCACGGGCGCTATGTCTGCACCGCGCGCAGCCCCAAGTGCCCGGCCTGCGCGGTGAACAGCGTCTGCGCGACCTTTGCTGCAACGAAGCCGCCGCGCACTGGCACCCGCCTACAATCCGCCGCAGCTTAGTAGGTGGCCGCCGTCATGCCCAACATGCAAGATCTTGTCGAGCGGATCGAGCGCCTCGTGCTTCGGCATGAGGAACTCAAGCGCACCAATGTCCTGCTCGAGCAGCAATTGACGTCGGTCAGCCACGAGCGCGACAACCTGAAGTCGCGCCTCTCGGCGGCACGGTCACGCATCGATGCGCTGCTGGAGCGGCTGCCCGCATCGGGACCGATTGAAGGTGTTCAAGAATGAGCCAGCTCGAAGTCACGATCCTCGGCCAGAGCTACGTGCTCGCCTGCCCCGACGGCGGCGAGCGCGACCTGCTCGAGGCGGTGGCCACCGTGGACCGCGAGATGGGCGCCATCCGCGACGCGGGCAAGGTGAAGGCGCGCGAGCGCATCGCCGTGCTGGCCGCACTCAATCTGGCCTATCAGTTGGCCGAAGTGCCGCTGCGCGATGCGGTTGCCGATGGCGCGACCCCCGCGGCGCCGGAACTGGCGCGCCTGATCGAGCGCATTGACGCCGCGCTGGGTCACGACGGCCGGCTGCTCTAGCACGGCGCATCGCGGCCGCAAATCCGGGCCGGAATCACGAGATTCGTTGTTCATCGCCGCGAGCTCGCGGCGTAGAATCCTGATCGTCCGTCGCGTTCGCGGAGGTTTTATTTCCTTGAACCGATGCTCCTTGAGCTAGGGCTTGGAATATTGCTCGGTGGGTGTGATCGTCTCGCGTCAGATGAACCCGAAGCCTTGCTGACCAGGCCCACCTGAATCCCCTGGGTTCAGGAATGCGGCCTCCGGTGCGCGGCGGACACATTTCCGGCCCTGCGATCACGTGGGCCGACGCACCTTGCCGCCCACCACCGACACCATGCCGCAGTACTGGCTCATGAAGAGCGAGCCCGACGAGGTCTCGATCGACGATCTGGCAGACGCGCCGGGCAAGCGCGTGCCGTGGACGGGTGTGCGCAACTACCAGGCGCGCAACTACATGCGCGACCAGATGCGCATCGGCGACGGCGTGCTCTTCTACCATTCCTCCTGCGCCGAGCCCGGCGTGGCCGGCCTGGCCGCCGTGTGCAGTGCGGCCTATCCCGACGCCACCCAGTTCGACCGCAACAGCAAGTACTACGACCCCAAGTCACGGCCCGACTCGCCGCGATGGATGCACGTGGACGTAAAGCTGGTGAAGAAGACCCGCCTGCTGCCGTTGCGCGCGATGCGACTGCATCCCGAACTCGCCACCATGCAGTTGCTGCGCAAGGGCAATCGGCTGTCGATCACGCCGGTGAGCGGTGAGGAATGGCGCGCTGTGCTCAAGCTGCTCGAATCCTGATCGAAAGCCGCCGTTGATTTCACTCCTGGAGCCCGTGCTGGCGCTGCAGTTGCTGGTGCTCGGCGCCGTCGCGGGTTTCCTGGCCGGGCTGCTGGGCATCGGCGGCGGCATGATGATGGTGCCTTTCGTCACCTGGATGCTGTCGGCGCGTGGCGTCGACCCCGGGCTCGCCGTCAAGATGGCGATCGCCACTTCGATGGCAACGATCGTCTTCACCTCGATCTCGAGCCTGCGCGCGCACCATGGTCGCGGCGCCGTGCTGTGGCCGCTGGTGCGCACCATGTCGCCTGGAATCGTCGGTGGCGGGCTGCTGGCGGGCGCCGGGGCGTTTTCGCTCATCAGGGGAGCATGGCTGGCCATGGTGTTTGCGGTCTTCGTCGGCTACTCGGCCACTCGCATGCTGATGCGGCGCAACGTGGTGGCCACGGGCACCCTGCCTCCGCCGTGGGTGCAGTCGGCGGTCGGCGCGGCCATCGGCTTTCTGTCCGGACTGGTCGGCGCCGGCGGCGCGTTCCTGTCGGTGCCGTTCATGACCCGCTGCAGCGTGCCCATCCACAACGCGGTGGCGACCAGCGCCGCCATCGGCTTGCCGATCGCGTTGGCCAGCACGGTCGGCTACGTGATTGGTGGCTGGAACCTGCCGTCACCGGTGGCCGGCAGCGTGGGCTACGTGGTGGTGCCGGTGCTCTTGATGATCGCGCTGGCCAGCATCGTCACGGCCCCGCTGGGCGCGAGGGTGGCGCACGCCACCGACACGCGGCGTCTGTCGGGTGTGTTCGCGGCGCTGCTTTACCTGCTCGCGGCCTACATGGTGTGGCGTGGACTGACGGCCTAGACTAGATGCCGGAGCCCGCCGCGTCGAATCGGATGCTGGCCAGGGCCACCGTGTTGCCGCCACGTCTGCGTGCCTC
>Ga0209261_10000118_pt1 | contig 20877 bp, 22 predicted proteins | sample DOMMetBare1Fresh_FD_187470 | JGI IMG/M metagenome (GOLD analysis project Ga0209261, IMG submission 187470) | Wetland sediment microbial communities from St. Louis River estuary, USA, under dissolved organic matter induced mercury methylation -... | ecosystem: Environmental > Aquatic >...
GGAAGCCTTTGCCGACGCGTGTGTCGACCTCTTTGCCGCCACTTTGGTGCCCTTCGTCATTGTCTTGACCATTCAGCCACCCGAGAAATACCTTGTCCTAAGCCTCGAAGATGTAGGCAAAAAACGCCACCGCAATCCTTCAGGCCGTGTCAGGTTCAGTTTTGATATCAGATTCGTCGCGGCAGTTGCCGTCAGTCCAACGCACTGTGCCGGCGAACGCCGGATTGACCTCGTTCGACCGAGCACATCGCGACGGTCCGCGGCAGGTGCTCGCCCCAAACCGGCCGAACTTCAACAGACTGCCACCACACATGAAGAGCGCGCCATCGCGTGTTGGCCGATCCACCCGTTTGGGGGCGGCCTGCTTGCGCTGCTCTGGCCGCTTGCGCGGCCCATGCCGCCCGCGGCGGCTTCGGAAACATTGGAGTATAGCCGAGCCGACCAAGGAATTCCGAGGTTCATGCGGGTCAGCATGCTCGCGGCTATGTGCAGCCGGCCGAGCGCAGCCTTGCGTATTCCCGATCGGCCTGCTGGTAGGCACGCAGATTGTCCTCCGAGGGTTCCGCCTGATAGCGCGCGAGGAGTTCAGCGCGGCGGGCCTCCAGGCGCTGCTGCGCCAGTCGGGCGAACGCGCCAACAACCTCGTCTCGAGCAGCGGCCGCGTCGTCGTCTCCCGCGAGCCCCTGCGCGGCGATCGCTTCGTACCCGGCATGGAACTCGCTATCGGCGAGCGCCTGGATCAGCGCGCCGGTTGTTGGCGTCCCCGGCTGGGTCGCGGCACGCCAGACCTCACGCAGCTTGCGATCGATCGTTTGCTCACTGGCATCGGTCTCGCGCAGGATCTCGGCATTGAAGTCGCGCGCCAATTCAGGGAACAGGATCAGCCATTGCAGGATGCGCGCCTTGAGGTCGCCGACTTCGACCCCTACCCTCCTTGCGCGTGGCGCAGGCGCAGTCGGCAATCGGCGCCAGCGGGTCAGACCAAATAGTGACTCGACGTCGTCGGGGGCGATGCGGCTTGCGGCCGCAACCTCACCAATCAGCTGCAGTCGCAACGCGCCCGCAGCCATGGACGAGAGGAGAGGCTTGGCTTCAGCCACGAGCGTCGCCCGACCTTCGGCCGTATCGAGCGCCTTGCCTTCCGAAATCGTGCGGATGAACCAGGCCGAAAGTGGCATCGCTCGCGCAAGTTCCGTCTCGAACGCCGCCGCGCCATGCAGCTTGACCAAGCTGTCCGGATCCTCGCCCTCGGGCAGCAGCACAAAGCTGGCACGCTTGGCGTCCCCGATGCCGGTCAACGCTGCTTCAAGCGCGCGCCGTGCTGCCTTGCGCCCGGCGGCGTCACCGTCAAAGGCAAAAACCACGTGATCGGTCGTGCGAAACAGATTTGCGACATGCACGCCGGTGATCGCCGTCCCCAGTGCCGCGACCGATTCTTCGAATCCAGCCTGCACGAGCTGGATCACATCCATGTAGCCCTCGCACACGATCACCCGACCCCGGCGCCGAATCGCATCCTGCGCTTCGAACAGGCCGTACAACTCCTGGCCCTTGTGAAAGACGGGCGTTTCGGGAGAGTTCAGATACTTCGGCTCCGAACCATCCATTGATCGCGCACCGAAGCCGATCACGGCACCGCGGCGATTCCGGATTGGAAACATCACGCGATCACGAAAGCGGTCGTATCGCTTGCCCTCATCGGCAATCACCAGACCGGCCTCGACCAATCTCGGGTCTTCGTATGGATCGAACACTTCGCGCAATGACTGCCAGCCATCTGGCGCGTAGCCGAGCGCAAAGCGTGCTGCGATCTGGCCGGTCAGACCGCGCTGCTTCAGATACCCGATCGCGTTCGGCGCATCCTTGAGCTGGCGTCGATAGAACTCGCTCGCCTGCAGCAAGGCATCCGACAGGCCGCGCGCTTTCGACGCCTCCTCTCGCCCGCCGGGAGTTTCAGGCACGTGCATGCCGACCTGTTGGGCGAGCTCACGTACGGCGTCGACAAATCCAAGCCCGCGCTGCTCCATCAGAAAGCCAACGGCCGTCCCATGCACACCGCAGCCGAAGCAGTGGTAGAACTGCTTGGACGGACTGACGGTGAACGACGGCGTTTTTTCCCCGTGAAACGGGCACAGACCAAGATAGTTCTGCCCCGCCTTCTTCAGTTGCACATACCTCCCCACGACGTCGACGACGTCAACGCGCGCGAGCAGGTCGGAAATGAAGCCTTGCGGAATCACAACGTCGGAGGCGCCTTAGCCGGCGAGTTTCTGTTTTACCAGTGCCGAGACCTTGCCCATATCGGCGCGACCAGCGACGCGCGGCTTGAGCACCGCCATAACCTTGCCCATCGCCTGGGGACCCGCGGCAGCGGTCTCCTGCATCGCCTTGGCAATCACCGTGAGCAGGTCCGCTTCGCTCATCTGTTGCGGCAGATACCCGGTCAGCAGGGTCAGTTCTGCGGTCTCCTTGTCGACCAGGTCCCGGCGGCCCGCCTTCTCGAACTGCTCGATGGAGTCACGCCGTTGCTTGATCAGTTTCTCGATGATCGTGGTCACGATCGCATCATCGGCGGTAATGCGTTCATCGATTTCCTTCTGCTTGACTGCGGCGAGCAACAGGCGGATCGCCGACAGCCGATCCGCTGCGCGCGCACGCATTGCCGCCTTCATGTCTTCGTTGATTCGCTCTCTGAGCGTCATTGGTATCTCCAGAAAGACAAAGCGCGCCACGAGGGCGCGCTTGGGATTTGGCCGGCGACTCGCGCAGAACTAGTAGAGCTTCTTCGGCAGCATCTGGCTGCGCAGGCGCTTGAAGTGGCGCTTGATCGCTGCCGATTTCTTGCGCTTGCGCTCAGCGGTGGGCTTCTCGTAGAACTCGCGCGCGCGCAGTTCGGTCAGCAGACCGCTCTTTTCGATCGTGCGCTTGAAGCGCCGTAATGCGACTTCAAAGGGCTCATTTTCCTTGAGGCGAATGGTAGGCATGAAGTTCCTGGGTGCAATGGCCGGCTGAAAGCGCAGGATTGTATCCCGGCGCAGAAAAAATTGACAAGTCAAGGCCTTAGGTACAAGGCCTTAGGTACAAGGCCTTAGGTACGCAAGGCCCCATGGTGTGCCCGCTAAACTCGCTTTCACTCTCGACTTGGGTGACGGGCGCGTGGTCGTCCTCGGCATTGAAACGTCCTGTGATGAAACCGGCATCGCGCTGCTCGACCATCAGCGCGGCCTGCTGGGGCATGCGGTCCATTCCCAGATTGAAATGCACCGCGCCTACGGCGGGGTAGTCCCGGAACTGGCATCGCGCGACCATATCCGACGCGTGCTGCCTCTGCTCGATCAGGTGCTGAAACAGGCGGGGCTCGAACGAACCGCGATCGATGCCATTGCAGTGACGATTGGCCCGGGCCTGATCGGGGCGCTGCTGGTCGGCGCCAGTATCGCGCATGGCCTGGGCGTGGCGCTGCGCAGGCCAGTGGTCGGCGTACACCACCTCGAAGGCCACCTGCTGTCGCCGTTGCTTGCGCGCCCCGCGCCGTCTTTTCCGTTCGTTGCACTGCTGGTGTCCGGAGGGCACACGCAGTTGCTGTACGTGGCGGGAATCGGCGCTTACCGCCTCCTCGGCGACACGGTCGACGACGCGGCAGGCGAGGCGTTCGACAAAACTGCGCAATTGCTAGGACTCGGCTATCCGGGCGGACCCGCGGTTTCGCGCCTCGCGGAATTCGGAACACCGGGAGCAGTGACGCTGCCGCGTCCGATGCTTCATAGCGGCGATCTGGCCTTCAGTTTCAGTGGACTGAAAACTGCCGTGCTGACCGCCGTGCGAAAGATCGACTCGACCTGCGATCAGGCACGGGCTGATCTCGCAAGAGGCTTTGTCGATGCAGTGGTCGACGTGCTGAGCGTCAAGTCGATGCGCGCATTGAAACAGTCGGGAACCGACACGCTGGTCGTCGCAGGCGGGGTGGGCGCCAATCAGCAACTGCGTGAACGGCTGACCGCTGATGGGTCACGCGCGGGCGCGCAGGTCTTCTTCCCCCCGCTCGAGTTGTGCACTGACAACGGCGCCATGATCGCCGTGGCCGGCCTGGCCAGGATGCAACGTGGCGCGATCGATCACAGTCACTCGTTCACCGTGCATCCGCGCTGGACGCTGGCTGAAGCGAACTAGTGCTTGCGCGACTGCACCCCCGCTGCCGGTTGCTGTCCGATCTTCCGTTCCTTGCCGGCCAGCATTTGGGCAATGTTCTTCTGGTGTCGCATGATGAGCAGCGCACTCATCACGGTCGATCCCAGGAAGATTGGATCGAACCCCCACCCCAGTAGTTGCCCGAGCGGGGCGACCGCTGCAGCACTCAACGACGAAAGCGACGAGTAACGGAAGAACACCGCCATGAGCACCCAGACAGCGCATGCAAGCAGTCCGACCCAGGGATTCAGGGTCAGCAGCACGCCAAGAAAGGTGGCCACCCCTTTACCGCCGCGAAAGCGAAAGAAGACCGGATACAGGTGGCCGATGAGCGCGGCAACGCCGGCCATGGCCACGCCCCAGTCCCCTACGCCCAGCGGCGCGCCGAAGCGGCGAGCGGCCCAGACTGCAACGGCGCCCTTTGCCGCGTCACCAAGCAATGTCAAAGCGGCCGCCAGCCTGTTGCCTGATCGAAGAACGTTCGTTGCGCCCGGGTTGCCCGATCCGTAGCTGCGCGGGTCGGCCAACCCTAGCAACCGACTGACGATCACCGCGAACGACACCGAGCCCAGCAGGTAAGCAGCAAGAATTGCCGCACCGCTCGCAAGCCAGCCAGACATGCCTTCCATCAGGAGTCTCCGAGAGCACAATCTACCGGCTGGCCGCCCAGGAGGTCGCTCAATACGCACGGCTCGAGACCGACCAGGTATCCGCGCCGGCCGCCGTTGATCAATATGCGCTGCAGATCGAGGATTGATCGCTCGACGAACACCGGCAACTCTTTGCGCGTACCAAAAGGCGAGGTGCCGCCAACCACGTAGCCGGTGTGCCGCTGCGCGGCTTCCGGGATGCACGGCTCTATGCGCTTGCGACCGACCTGTCGCGCCAGGTTCCTGGTCGACACGGTCCGATCGCCATGCATCAGCACCAGCAGCGGTCTGGCCGCTTCGTCTTCCATCACCAGCGTCTTCACGACTTCGTGCTCCGAGACACCAAGCGCGCTCGACGATACAGCGGTGCCGCCGTGCTCGACGTAATCGTAGACGTGCTCCGTGTACGGCACGCGGTGCCGCTTCAACCACTTCGTCGCGGGTGTTTCCGAGACATGCGACTGCTTCGACATGTCACAAGTCTAGCGGCCGCCCTCTGGATCAGCCGCGGGGATGGTGCTGTGCATGCAGCGCCTGCAACCGTTCGCGGGCGACGTGGGTGTAGATCTGCGTGGTCGAGATGTCTGCATGACCAAGCAGCATCTGTACGACGCGCAGATCGGCGCCGTGATTCAGAAGGTGCGTAGCAAATGCATGCCGCAATCCATGGGGCGACAACGGCGCGTTGATCCCGCTTGTCAACGCATGGTGCTTGATTAGCGCCCAGAACCGCTGGCGCGTCATCGCCTCTGCGCGCTGGGTGACAAACAGCGCTTCTGTGCTGCGCCCGGCCAGCAGCGCCGGGCGCGCCTCGTGCAGGTAACGCTCCAGCCACGTCCGCGCCTCTTCCCCGAGCGGAACGATGCGCTCCTTCGAGCCTTTGCCAAGAACGCGTACCAAGCCATCATTCAGCGACAGTTCGACCATCGTCATGCCGACCAGCTCCGACACGCGTAGACCCGTTGCGTACAACAATTCGAGCATCGCACGATCACGCAGCCCAAGCGGTGTTTCTACGTCGGGCGCTGCGAGCAGCACTTCAACCTGGGCTTCCGAAATCGTGACGGGAAAGCGTGGCGGGCGTCTGGCCGGCACGAGCTGCAGCGTTGGATCGGCGTCGATCAACCTCTCGCGCAGCGCCCAGCGATAGAAGCGGCGCAACGACGCAAGCCGCCGATTCGCGGTGGATGAACGCGACGCGGCGTGGCCGGCTGCGAAGTAGCCCGCCATGTCGGCCGACGTTGCGACGGTCAGCGATTTGCCCTCTTCCTTGAGCCAGTTCTTCAAGCGCTCCAGATCGCGCCGGTAGGCCGACAATGTATTCGTGGAAAGTCCGTCCTCGAGCCAGACCGCATCGAGAAAACGGTCAAGATCCGGATCAGCGTCAGCGCGGGCGGATGACGGCGGTCGCATTCAACGACGTCAAGTCGGTTGCGGCGCGCGGAGCGGCGCTGACCAGCGCGGACTCCAGCAGGCGCAGCATGGCTGCGCCGTGCTGCGCGGCGAACTGCGGCGCTGGCGCGCCCTGCGCCATGTGCGCGAACGCGCCTTCGAGAAACAGGGTCGCAAATCCGTGCACCGCGCTCCACGCAAGGACGATCTTGGCTTCGAAAGTGCGCGTGGCCAATTCTTCAGCCGAAGAAGTGCGGGTCAAAGCGCGCAGCAGCGCGTCAAAGGTTGATTGCGAGGCGGCGCGCAGCCGTGCGCTGGCAGCATTGAGCCGGTCGTGTCGGAACATCAACTGGAACTGTGCGCGGTGTTCCAGCGCGAAGTCGATATAGGCCTGCCCGACGGCGGTCAGTTGCCGTGCCGGATCATCCGGAACCCGCGCGATGTATTCGTGGATGCGCGCCGAAAGGCGCTCGAACCCGAGCGCGGCAATCTCGGTCAGCAGTCCACGCGCATCGCCGAAGTGATGGGCCGGTGCCGCATGCGAAACACCTGCCCGGCGCGCGCATTCGCGGAGCGTGAAACGCTCCACACCTGCTTCGAGCAGCATTTCCTCCGCCGCTGAAAGCAACGCGGCACGAAGATCACCATGGTGATACTGCTCGGTCGGCTGCGCGTTGCGAACACCGCCCAAAGCGCTGCGCCGGCCGGGTCGAGTGATCTGATTCATCGGCAGCATTGTGCCATTTGATCTTGACACTGTCCAAATGAAGACCTTTCGAAGGAACTAAAAGGAAAGAGCCGGCACCGCCGGCTCTGCACTGCCTCAAGCGACGGACGTTACGCGCCGAGGAGTCCCTTTTTGAGGCTCGAGTCGGCCGGCTTGTCCCCGATCCAGATCCGCAGCACGGCGGTGAAGAATTCTTCACCGGCAATGGCGGTGCCTTTTTGCTGGCCATTGACCACGATTCGCGTGCCCGAATCGGGGGTGAACTCGAAGTAGACCGAGTTGCCTTTCTTTGCCTCGCCAATCGACTTCAGGGTCGCCTGCAGTGCGTCGATCTGCGCTTGCAGTGCACCGAGTTGCTCCTCTGTGTGGTTCGCCTTGAGTCCGTCTATAAGGGCCTCGGCAAAGGTGTCCGCCGAGACGTCTCGCAACATATGAATCGCGACCCGGCGCGGCCCTTTCTGACCGAGCAGAGTCGCGGCCGAGTTGGCCTTCTGCGGAACATAAAGGCCGGCCGCGTACACCTTGAAGATGGCGCGCGTGCGTACACCCGCGCCGTTGAGCTGCAGTGGCTGGCCGCCCACTTGCGCAGTCGGCTCGAACTTCACGCCTTCAATCTCGACCGGCTGCGCGCCGGCGACCATGCTGGTCACCGCGAATGCGATTACTGCGATCCATCGTTTCACGTTGAAATCTCCTTCTTGAATGTGTTTGAACTAGCGCTTCACGCCATCTCGGGGTTGACACCCCTTCCAAGCCCTTTTGGCAAGGGGAAAGTCACATGCTCCTGGACGCCCTCGAGCGTGCGCACGCTGCGCGCACCAAGTTCCTTCAATCGCGAAAGCAGCTGCTGAACGAGCGCATCCGGGGCGGACGCGCCTGCTGTCACGCCGACTCGATTTGCTCCCTTCAGCCATTGCGGATTGATATCAGCGGCCGAGTCGACCAGGTATGCGGGAACGCCGAAGCGCTGCGCGACTTCACGCAACCGATTTGAGTTGGAACTGGCCGGGCTTCCGATCACGATCACCAGGTCAACCTGCGGCGCCATGAATTTCACGGCGTCCTGTCGATTCTGCGTCGCGTAGCAGATGTCGGCCTTCTTCGGCTCCGCAATCGAGGGGAAGCGCTGCTTAAGCGCAAGCACAATCTCCGCCGCGTCGTCAATCGACAACGTGGTCTGAGTCACATAGGCCAGTCGGTCGGGATTGCGCACATCGAGCCGCGCGACGTCGGCCACGGCCTCGACGAGGTAGATCCCGGTGTCAACCTGGCCCATCGTGCCTTCGACTTCCGGATGGCCGGCGTGCCCGATCATCACGATCTCGCGGCCCTGCGCACGCATCTTCTCCACCTCGACATGGACCTTGGTCACCAAAGGGCAGGTTGCATCAAATACATTCAGTCCACGCGCCGCCGCATCGGCATGAACCGATTTGGCAACACCATGCGCGGAGAAGATCACGGTCGCGCCGCCAGGCACTTCAGCGAGATCATCGACAAACACGGCGCCTTTTTTCCGCAGGTCCTCCACCACGTACGTGTTGTGCACGATTTCATGCCGCACGTAGATCGGTGCGCCATGAATGAGCAGTGCCCGCTCGACGATCTCGATCGCGCGATCGACCCCAGCACAGAATCCGCGCGGCTGCGCGAGAAGCACTTCCATCACAGGACCCCGATCACATGCACCGAAAATCTCACCGCCATTCCCGCCAGTGGATGATTGAAGTCGACCACAACACGTTCGCTGTTTCGGTCCTTCAAGACGCCGGCCAGGCGCCCCCCATTCGGGACATTGATCTCGAGCACGTCGCCCAGATGGTATTCAACGCCGGGATCAGCGTACTGATCAAACGCAGAGCGCGTCAGCGACTGGATCAGATCCGGACTGCGCTGACCGAAGGCCTGCTCTGCCGCGAGATTGAAAACTGCCTGGGTGCCTTCCCCGAGCCCGATCAGGCGCCGCTCCAGTTCGGGCGCCAATTGACCCGCGCCGAGCTGCAGCGTGGCAGGCCTACCGCCGAGGGTGCTGACGACTTCGCGTTCACCGTCTTCCCCCATCACCGCCAGACGATAATGCAGCGTGATATGCGAGCCTGATGCGATGACCGCCATGCACGTATCCGCCGAGAACCGACGCAGATTCTATCGAAGGAGTCGAGCATGACCATCAAGGACTGGCCCGCGTCGGAACGGCCGCGCGAACGGCTGCTCGCGCAGGGGCCAAGTGCGCTATCGGAAGCGGAACTGCTCGCCGTGTTTCTTCGCACTGGCGTGCCTGGCCAGACCGTGATCGAAGTGGCGCGCAATGCACTCGATCATTTTGGCGGATTGAACGGACTGCTGTCGGCGCCGCAGCGCGATCTGCAGACGCTGGCCGGCTTTGGCCCGGCAAAGTGCGCTCAGCTGCACGCAGTCCTCGAACTTGCGCGCCGGGCGCTGCGCGAAGAGGTCAGGCGCGACACGGTCCTGAACACGCCCGCCAGGGTGCGTGATTACCTCAGTCTTTCGCTGCGCAACGAGCGGCAGGAGGTCTTCGTTGCCTTGTTCCTTGACGCGCAGAACCGTCTGATCGCCGATGAACCCCTGTTTCGCGGCACACTGACGCAGACGAGTGTTTTTCCAAGGGAAATCGTCAAACAGGCGCTGCGGCATAACGCGGGGGCCGTGATCTTCGCGCACAACCATCCGTCGGGGCTCGCCGAACCCAGCCGGGCCGACGAACTTCTAACGCAAGCGCTCAAGGAGGCGCTGGGGTTGGTCGACGTTCGCGTTCTGGACCATGTGATCGTCGCCGGCAATGCAAGCGTGTCGTTCGCGGAGCGAGGCCTGATCTAGCCGGCCCGTCCGGCGGCTGGCTTACAGAAGAAGAATTCCCTATAATCCACGGCTTTGCGCGACCCGGCTTTGGGTCGCGCGCTTCCTACAGGATTCAGGAGTTCAACATGGCACGCGTGTGTCAGGTCACCGGTAAGAAGCCCATGACGGGCAACAACGTTTCACATGCGAACAACAGGACCAAACGTCGCTTTCTGCCCAATCTGCAGCATCGCCGTTTCTGGGTTGACAGCGAAAAGCGCTGGGTGCGGCTGCGCCTGACCAACGCTGCACTGCGCACGATCGACAAGCTTGGCATCGACGCCGTGCTCGCCGACCTGCGCGCACGCGGCGCAATCTAGGAGAAGCGACCATGGCAAAAGGTGCTCGCGAAAAGATCAAGCTGGAGTCGACCGCTGGTACCGGTCACTTCTACACGACCACGAAGAACAAGCGCACTACCCCGGAGAAGCTCGAGATGAGCAAGTTCGATCCGGTGGCGCGCAAGCATGTTGCCTACAAGGAAACGAAACTCAAGTAGCGCGCGACAACTGCCAATCAAAAGACCCCGCATCAGCGGGGTCTTTTGTTTTCGAACTACTTGGTTCGCCGGATTTCAGGCGGTAACGGACGCCGTCGAATACGAGCGAATTCGCAGCGCCGCATCCTGCAGCACACGGATGCCACTGGCTTCGGCGCGCGCAATCCAGTCCTGCAGGTGCGCCAGCATCTGCTCGCGCGATACCGAGGACCGCTCCCAGGTCACTGCGAGATCGGCACGCATGTCGATCAGTGTCTGCAACACGCGGCTCTGACCCAGCAACTCGCGCAAAGTCTGCTGCTGCGCAGACGGAATCTGCGCGACGTCGCCCTTGCGCAGCGCGCGGCGCAACCGCGCGAACCGCTGCTTTTCCGCCGCCGACAGGCGCAACCGCTCAACCTCATCATGAAGCGTTCTCTGCAGACCGCGCGCGTACTTCGCCAATAGGTCATAGCGATTGTTGATCACCGCCTGCAGAGTCTCCACGTCAACCCGCACGCGTGGCGACGCAACCTTGGCCACTGGGGCAACACGCAGGATGCGCGCCAGGCCGATCGCCGACAGCATGCGGATATACATCCAGCCGAGATCGAATTCGTACCACTTGTTCGACAGCCTGGCTGAGGTCGGATACGTATGGTGGTTGTTGTGCAGTTCCTCACCACCGATCAGGATGCCCCACGGAGAGATATTGTTGCTTGCATCCGGACTTTCAAAATTGCGATAACCCCAGAAATGACCGATGCCATTGATCACGCCGGCAGCGAAGAACGGGATCCACATCATCTGCACCGCCCAGATCGCGAGCCCGGCGTAGCCAAACAGAATGAGATCGGTGCCCAGCATCACCCCACATCCTTGCCACGTGAAGCGCGAGTAGACGTTGCGCTCCAGCCAGTCGTCAGGCGTGCCAAGGCCGTAGCGCGCCAGCGTCTCGCGGTTGTTCGCCTCAGCCATGTAGAGCTCCGCGCCTTGCCAGAGCACGGTCCGCAAACCGCGCGTCTGCGGGCTGTGCGGATCCTCCGGCGTTTCGCACTTGGCGTGGTGCTTGCGATGAATTGCCACCCATTCCTTGGTCTGCATTCCGGTCGTCAGCCACAACGACATGCGGAAGAAGTGTGCCACCGCCGGATGCAAATCCAGCGCGCGATGCGCCTGAGAACGATGCAGAAATATGGTGACCGCCGCAATCGTCACATGCGTCAACAGCAGCACCGCAACGATCAGTTGCCACCAGGACAATTTCAGCAGTCCGCCATCAAGGAATTCGAATAAGTACATGAGGACTCCATTAGACGGACGGTGTCCGCCTGCGACCATCGCCATTCTTGCGCCGGCATCGGCGCATCGGGCCGAGGCGCCCGACTAAAGTTACATTGTACGTGCCGGTCCCCGGGCGGGACGGTGACCGCCAGTGGGGCGTGCCGCAGATGGAGTGAAGATCAAGCGGCCCCGATGCCACCCGAGTTCCAGCCCGTAACGCGAACCTCGCGCTGCGGAAACGGGATGCTGATCTTCCCGGCGCGGAAGCGCTCAAGGATCGCTTGCGCGACAAGCGATTGCACATTCAGGCGGCCCTGCTCCGGATCTGCGATCCAGAAACCCACTTCAAGCTCCAGACCGTCGGCGCCAAAGCCAAGCAACAGCGCCGCTGGCGCCGGATCGGTCAGCACGCGATCGTTCGCGCTTGCGGCTTCCTCCATCAGAGCCAGGGCTCGCAGGGTATCGGTGTCATAGGCAACCGAAACTTTGACGGCGACGCGCACGCGCCGATCACTGAACGAGTGATTCGTGACCGGCGACGACACCAGCATCTCGTTCGGCACGATTGCCTCGGTGCCGTCCAGTGAGCGCACAACCGTGTATCGCGTCCTGATCTGGGTGACAACGCCGTAGTACTTGTCGACCGATATCAGGTCGCCGATGCGCAGGCTGCGATCAAGCAGGATGATGAAACCGCTGACGTAATTCGATGCGATGCGCTGCAGCCCCAGACCAAGCCCCACCCCCAACGCGCCGCCAAATACTGACAGCACCGTGAGATCGATGCCGGCCAGCGACAATGCGAGCAGCACGCCGATTACGATCAGGAGCGCCCGCAGCAGTCGCGCAACCACGACACGAACGTTCATGTCGACCGTGTCATTGCGCAGCAGTCGCAACTCGAGCACTGAGCCGACCCAGAGCGCAATCAGCAACGTGACCAGCACCGAGGCTGTCCCGCTGACAAGCGTCCAGAGACTGACCGGCGCACGACCGATCGGTAGCTGGTGCGAATCGAGCCATTGGACAACATCGTCGAGCACGCCGACCAGATGCAGTGCGACGATCACCCAGACGATCAAGGCTATCGCGCGCTCGAACGTGCCAATGAAGGCGGCGCGATAGAAGACCCTTCGCAGCACGTAGACGACGAAGCGCACCAGCGCCATCGCGCCGAGCAGCGTCATCGCCAGCCGCAACAGCCGAGCATCGACGGTCCGCGGCAATTGCCCTGCCAGTCTCAGTACACCCTCACCCCCCCACAGCAGTACCTGCGCCGTGATTGGAAACGCGAGTCGGCGAAATCCATCGATCGAGAACTTCAGCGCGTCCGTCTGCGTGCCACCCGCAGCCATCCGCTGCGCCAAGCGGGCTTCAACCCGGCGGCGCACGAGCCGGGATGTGAACCAGCCGCCGACCAGCGCACCGCCGATCGCGATTGCGCTCCAGAAGTGCGCGGGGCGCGCCAGCCCCTCGGCCAGCGCCTGCATCAGTTCCTGCAACAGCGAATCGTTCATCGATGTCGTTCCAGCACCGCGGCGAAGAATCCATCGGTGCCATGCAGATGCGGCAGCATCACGAACCAGGGCGCGAATCGTCCGGCATGATCGATGTCGATTCCCTGCGTTCGCAGCACCTCAGTGGCGGGCATCACTGAAAACTGCGGCTGATCGGCAATGAATCGCTCGACGACCTCCTGGTTCTCCAGCGTCAGCAGGGAGCAGGTCGAATACACGAGTCGTCCGCCCGGTTTTACCAGCCGGCTCGCCGCGCGCAGCACGTTGGCCTGCACCTGATTCACGCGCGCCAGTTCGGCTTCGTCAAAGCGCCACTTCAGGTCCGGATTGCGTCGCAGCGTGCCGCTGCCAGAGCACGGCGCATCGACCAGCACGCGATCGATCTTTCCGGATAGACGCTTGACCCGCAGATCATTTTCGCTCGCGATCGCCGCCGGGTGGACATTCGACAGGCCGCTGCGTTTGAGTCGGGGTCCGAGGCCGGCCAGGCGCTTTGCGTGAATGTCGAAGGCATAGATGCGCCCGCTTGATCGCATCAGACTGCCCAGCGCCAGCGTCTTGCCGCCGGCGCCCGCGCAGAAGTCCACCACCATGTCGCTGCGTTTCGGTGCCACCAGCCGCGCGATCAACTGGCTGCCCTCGTCCTGCACTTCGATCATTCCATCCTGGTACAGCGGCCAGCGAGTCAACGCGGGTTTGTCATCGAGGCGAATGCCGTCGGGCGAATAGCGCGTTGCCTGCGCCGCCAGCGGGGCATGTTCGCGCGTGGATGCGCGCAGCTCAGCCAACACCTGATCACGATTCGCCTTGATCGTGTTCACACGCAGATCGAGCGGGGCGGCTTCTGTCAGCGCGGCCAGCAGCGGTTCGGCGTCGTGATATTGCGCGGTCACGTGCGTAAACAGCCAAAGCGGCACCTCAGCGCGGATGGCGGCCGGCATGCGCCGAATGTCCATCGCCAGCGCACTGCGCACCGCGCGTTCGTCGCCGCGCAGTGCGCGCGGGCCAAGCGCATCAATGCCGTGCTGACGTGCCAGGGCCACGAGTGCCGACAGGCGCGGTGCGCGCGCCGGGTGCGCCGGCGCGAGTTGCGCCGACAGCGTCGCGTAATGCCGCAATACATAGAACGTCGCCTCGGCGATCAAACTGCGATCGCGTGCGCCGAGCGTGCGTTCTTGCTTGAAGAAGCGCGACATCACGGCGTCGGCCGGACCTTCGAAGCCCAGCACATGTCCGAGCAGATGCGCCAGGCCGTCGACCACCTGCGAGGTCACACGCACGCCGTTCATGTCGCAAGCACCGATTGCACGCCGGGCTTGAGCTCATGTGTCACCACCCGGCCATGCTCAAGCCGCACCTTGCTTTCGCAAAGCCAGCGCACACAACACGGCAGCAACACATGTTCCTGCGCCAGAACCCGCGCGGCCAGTGATTCCTCGGTGTCGCCATCGAGAACCCTGACTGCCGCCTGCGCAATGATCGGTCCACCGTCCACCTCGTTCGACACGAAATGCACGGTGCACCCGTGCACTTTCACTCCTGCCGCCAGCGCCTGTCGATGCGTGGCAAGGCCGGGGAATGCCGGCAGCAGCGACGGATGAATGTTGATCAACCGGCCCGTGTAATGGTCGACGAAGCGTGCAGTCAGCACGCGCATGAACCCCGCCAATACGACAAGGATCGGCACGTGCGTGTCGATGGCCCTGATCAGCGCGGATTCGAATGCATCGCGCGACGCAAATGCCGCGTGCGGCACGATTTCGGTCGCAACGTCGAAGTCACGCGCAATCGCAAGGCCCGCCGCGTCAATGCGATTGCTGATCACACCGGCGACGCGCGCATCGAGTACCTGCGCCCACTGTTGCTGCCGTGCGCTGCGCAGGATTGCCTGCAGGTTGCTGCCGCGTCCCGAGATCAGACAGACGATGTTTCGCATCGACAGAATTCTACGCGGCCGATCGCTAACTCCGCGAAAATCAAGAGGTTTCGGGCGCGCGGTCCGTATAATCGCAGCGCATCAAAGACCATCCCTCGATGAAGATTTTTCGTGGCCTTCCTCCCGCCGCCGAGCGCTCGCCATGCGCGCTTGCGATCGGCAATTTCGATGGCGTGCATCGCGGCCACCGTGCGCTGCTGACGCGCGTCGTCGACGCGGCGCGCGCGCGAAATCTCCTGCCGGCGGTGATGACGTTTGAGCCGCACCCGCGCGAGTTCTTCATGCCCGACAAGGCCCCGGCGCGGGTCGCCAATCTGCGTGACAAGCTGCAGGGATTGGCCGTGAGCGGCATCGAGCATGCGTATCTGCAGCACTTCAACCGACGCTTTGCATCAATCAGCGCCGAGGATTTCATCGACAAGATGCTGGTGGACGGCTGCCGGATGAAGTGGCTGCTGGTCGGCGACGATTTCCGCTTTGGTGCACGGCGCGCTGGCGATGTAGCCCTGCTGCGACAGCACTCCCCCGGCGGCGGCTACGAAATCGAGCAACTGGATACGATAACCGACGGCGGCGAACGGATTTCAAGCTCCGCTGTGCGAGCCGCGCTCGCCGCCGGTGATCTGGCGCGCGCCTCGCACCTGTTAGGCCATGCGTATTCGATCACCGGCCGCGTATTGCATGGTGCCAAGCGCGGCCGCACGATCGGATATCCGACGCTCAACCTGCGCATTACGCACAAGCGCCCGGCCGCGCATGGTGTCTATGCGGTTCGTGTACACGGCATCACCGACATGCCGTGGCCGGGCGTCGCCAGCGTGGGGCTGCGCCCGACGGTGGACGACAGCGGCCGCTGGCTGCTCGAAGTGCACCTGTTCGACTTCGCCGATCAGATCTATGGTCGACTGGTGCGGGTCGAGTTCATCAAGAAACTGCGCGACGAGGAGAAGTACGACACGCTAGACCAGTTGACCGCCGCCATTCGCAACGATGCCAACCAGGCACGCGCGTTGTTTGCGGGCAGCGCGATTTGATCTCCGATCAACCTTGAAGAGCCCGAGGGGGCCAAGGAACCACCATGGCTGACGACGCCAAACGCCCTGCGGCGAAGACGAAACCGCCGTCCGATCCGGCAACCAAGAAGTACCCGCTCAATCTGCCCGACACGCCGTTTCCGATGCGTGGCGATCTGCCCAAGCGAACCAACGTTGGTCGCCGGGTGGGAGCAGGCCAAGGCCTATCAGGCGATCCGCGCCGCGCGCAAAGGCGCGCCGAAGTTCATCCTGCATGACGGTCCACCCTACGCGAACAGTGAAATTCACCTCGGCACGGCGGTCAACAAGATCCTGAAGGACATCGTCGTCAAGACGCGCTCGATGGCCGGCTTCGATGCGGTGTATGTGCCCGGATGGGATTGTCACGGCATGCCGATCGAGATCCACATTGAGAAGAAGTTCGGCAAGAACTTGCCGCGCGCCGAGGTGCAGGCCAAGGCACGTGCGCATGCGACCGAACAGATCGCGCTGCAGATGAAGGGATTCAAGCGCCTTGGGGTGCTCGGCGACTGGGACAATCCGTACAAGACGATGACGCTCAAGGCCGAGGCGGACGAGATCCGCACGCTCGGCCGCATGATCGAGCGCGGCTTCGTCTACCGCGGACTTAAGCCAGTGAACTGGTGCTTCGACTGCAACTCAGCACTGGCCGAAGCCGAGGTCGAGTACATCGACAAGAAGACGCCGGTGATCGATGTCGCCTTTCCTCTGGCCCCGGGTGAAGAAGCCAAAGTGGCGGCTGCGTTCGGCGTGGCCGCGCTTGGCAAGCCGACGTCGACCGCGATCTGGACCACGACACCATGGACAATTCCCGCCAACCAAGCGCTGAATTTCCATCCGGAGTTCGTCTACGCGCTCGTCGACTGCGGGGATCGGTTGCTGATTCTCGCCGAGTCGCTGGTCGAGTCGTGCCTGCTGCGCTACGGACTGAAAGGCCGTGTGATCGCGACCACTGTGGGGCAGAAGCTCGAGCAGGTGCGCTTCAGGCACCCGCTCGCTACGCTCGACAAGGGGTTTGATCGCCTCTCGCCCGTGTATCTGGGGACCTATGTCACGGCGGATGCCGGCACCGGCATCGTGCACTCGTCACCGGCCTACGGCATCGAGGACTTTGATTCGTGCAAGTCCTACGGAATGACGAATGATGAGATTCTGAACCCGGTGACGGGCGATGGCCACTTCGCGAAAGACTTCCCGCTCTTCGGCGGCATGAAGATCTGGGAGGCGAATCCGCGGATCATCGACAGCCTGCGCGTTGCGGGCTCGCTGCTGCATGCCGCGCAGGACCAGCACAGCTACATGCACTGCTGGCGGCACAAATCGCCGCTGATCTACCGCGCGGCGTCGCAATGGTTCGTGCGGATGGATGGCGCGACGCGCGAGACGCAGGGCGTAATGCAACGGGAGACGGTTGGAGAAACCCTGCGCCAGACCGCACTGCGCGCCATCGAGCAGACCGCGTTCTTTCCATCGTGGGGCAAGGCACGGTTGCACGGGATGATCGCCAACCGCCCCGACTGGTGCATCTCGCGCCAGCGCAACTGGGGCGTGCCATTGCCGTTCTTTCTGCACCGGGAAACGGGCGAATTGCACCCGCGCACGCTCGAACTGCTGGAAGGCGCGGCGCAGAAGGTGGAGCAAGGTGGCGTCGAAGCGTGGAGCCGCGCCGCGGTCGAGGATTTCCTGCCGCCCGATGAAGCCGCGCAGTACACGAAGATCAACGACATCCTCGACGTGTGGTTCGACTCGGGCTCCACGCATCGCACGGTCATGCGCGGCTCGCATGCGGCGGAACTCGCGTATCCGGCTGACCTGTATCTGGAGGGATCGGACCAGCATCGCGGCTGGTTTCACTCATCGCTTCTGACAGGCGCAGCGATTGATGGGCGGGCGCCATACAAGGCGCTGCTGACGCATGGCTTCGTGGTCGACGCGCAGGGCCGCAAGATGAGCAAGTCGCTTGGCAACGGCATCGACCCACGCGAACTCGCCGACAAGATGGGCGCGGAAATCATGCGGCTTTGGGTCGCATCGACCGACTACTCGGGCGAGATGTCGATCGGCGACGAAATCCTGAAGCGCGTGGTCGAAAGCTACCGCCGCATCCGCAACACGCTGCGGTTCCTGCTGGCGAATACCAGCGATTTCGACATCGAACAGGACGCCGTGCCGATCGCGCAGCTGCTCGAGATCGATCGCTACGCCCTCGCACTCGCAGCGCAGATGCAGGCCGAGGCGCAGAGAAGCTGTGACCGCTACGAATTCCATCCGGTCGTGGCGCGGTTGCAGACCTTCTGCTCCGAGGATCTGGGGGCCTTCTACCTCGACATCCGGAAAGACCGCCTTTACACGACCCCCGCCATGTCGACGGCACGCCGTTCGGCGCAGACGGCGCTGTGGCACATCACTTCGAGCCTGCTGCGGCTGATGGCACCCTACCTGTCATTCACTGCCGAGGAGGCGCACAGGGTGTTCTGTGGCGACGAGCGCAGCACGATCTTCACTGAGGTCTACCACGAACTGCCGCCGATTCCGGGTCACGAGGCCCTGCTTGCCAAGTGGGCGCAGATCCGAGCGGTGCGCGCGGATGTGCTCAAGCAAATTGAAGCCCTGCGCGAGGCGAGCCAGATCGGCTCATCCTTGCAGGCCGAAGTCGATCTGCACGTTGCAGGCGATCGTCATGCACTGCTTGCCACGCTTGGCGATGATCTGAAGTTCGTCATGATTACCAGCCGCGCAACGCTGCATCAGGCCGCCGCGACAGCGGATGAGAAGGTCGTGGTGACACCGAGCCCCAATCGCAAGTGCGATCGCTGCTGGCACTGGCGCGCCGATGTCGGCACAGCCACTGGCCATCCGAAATTGTGCGGCCGCTGCCTGACCAACCTCTTCGGCGCTGGCGAGACGCGCAAGGCGGCCTGATGGCGTGGAGCAGCGGCAAGACCTGGTGGCAGAAACTGGCGCCCTGGCTCGGGCTGGCGACGGTGATCGTGCTGGCCGACCAGCTGACGAAGATCGTGGTCGAACGCAAGTTCGATCCCGGTGATGTCCGGCCGGTCACGGGCTTCTTCAATCTGGTGCTGACCTACAACAAGGGCGCGGCGTTTTCATTTCTTGCCAACGCGTCCGGGTGGCAAGGAACGTTTTTCACCGTGATTGGCGTGTCGGCATCGTTCTTCATCGTCTATCTGCTGGCGCGACATGGCACGCAGCGGCTCTTTTCGCTCGCACTGGCTCTGGTCCTCGGCGGGGCGCTGGGCAACGTGATCGACCGCATCGCGCATGGCCACGTGATCGATTTCCTGGACTTCCATTGGCGCGGCTGGCACTGGCCGGCGTTCAATCTTGCCGACTCCGCGATTGTGCTCGGCGCAGTGCTGCTGATTCTCGACGAACTGTTACGGGTCAGGAAATCGAAGTAATCTGCGCGCCATGGAACTGACCGGCAAACGCATCATCCTCGGCATGACCGGCGGCATCGCGGCCTACAAGGTGTGCGAACTCGCGCGCCGCCTGCAAGACGATGGCGCGGATGTGCAGGTGGTGATGACACGCGGCGCGCAGCAGTTCGTCACCGCGACCACGATGCAGGCGCTGACCGGCAAGCCTGTGTTCGTCGACCAATGGCAGGCGGATCAGAACGGCCGCGTGAATGACGCCATGCCGCATATCGCGCTGTCGCGTGGTGCTGACGCGATCGTCGTTGCACCGGCGTCCGCGCACTTCATTGCCAGGCTGGCGCACGGGCTCGCCGACGACCTGCTCTCCACGCTCGTGGTCGCGCGCGCGAAAGACACGCCGTTGCTGATTGCACCGGCGATGAATGTCGAGATGTGGGAGAACGCCGCCACCCGGCGCAACATCGCGCAGGTCAAAGCGGACGGTGTGATCGTGCTCGGACCGGGCAGCGGCGAGCAGGCCTGCGGTGAAATCGGCCTTGGACGGATGCTTGAGGCAATGGAACTGCGGGAAGACATCGTTGCTTACTTCCAACCCAAGGTGCTCGTGGACAAACGCGTGCTGATCACAGCCGGTCCGACCTTCGAGCCGATCGATCCGGTGCGCGGCATCACCAACCTGTCATCGGGGAAGATGGGGTTCGCGATCGCGCGCGCCGCGCGTGAGGCGGGCGCGGCGGTGACGCTGATCGCCGGGCCGACATCACTCGCCACACCGCGGGAGGTGCAGCGGGTCGACGTGCAGACCGCGCGCGAAATGCACGATGCGGTGATGGGCTACGCCAGGCGCGCCGACGTCTTCATTGGCGTCGCCGCCGTGGCCGATTGGCGGGTGGCAAACGCAAGCGCGACCAAACTGAAGAAGGCGAAAGGCGCGGCTCCGCCGGCGCTCAAATTCGAAACCAACCCGGATATCCTGGCCGACGTGGCCGCGCTGCGGAATCCTCCCTATTGCGTCGGCTTCGCAGCGGAAAGTGACAACGTGGTCGCCAACGCGCAGGCCAAGCTGGAGGCCAAACGTGTGCCGCTGATCATTGCCAACCGCGCGCAGGACGCGTTGGGCAGCGATGACAATGAACTGCATCTGGTCGACGCCATCGGCGTGACGACCCTGCCACGCGAAAGCAAGCTCGCTCATGCGCGCCGCATCGTGGCCGAAATTGCATTGCGCCTGGAACGGGGACGATGAACCTGTCGGCCGGCGAACCCAAGGACGGCGACTTTGTCGCTTACGTCGCGGAAATCGAGCGTCAGCAGATGGCGCGTCTGCCGACCCATGTGCTGACCACTCTGGGTGGCGCGGATAAGCGCCCTGCTCGGACGCAGGCCGCAG
>Ga0209261_10000119_pt1 | contig 20831 bp, 17 predicted proteins | sample DOMMetBare1Fresh_FD_187470 | JGI IMG/M metagenome (GOLD analysis project Ga0209261, IMG submission 187470) | Wetland sediment microbial communities from St. Louis River estuary, USA, under dissolved organic matter induced mercury methylation -... | ecosystem: Environmental > Aquatic >...
GACCCGACGCGCATGTTCGCCGGTGAGGGCGATCCGTTCCGCACCAACAAGCGCTTCAAGCTGCTGTCCGAAGGCATGCCGGCCAAGCGGCTGTCGACCGCATTCGACAGCGTGACGCTGTACGGCAACGAACCGGATCTGCGCCCGGACATCTTCGGCAAAGTCGGCAACAGCGGCGTGTCGATCGCCACCCTCGACGACCTGAAGGTTCTGTATGGCGGCTTCGATCTGACCGCGCCGAACACCAGTGTCAGCATGACGATCAACGGGCCGGCGCCGACGATCCTCGCGATGTTCATGAACACCGCGATCGACCAGAACCTCGACAAGTTCCGCGCCGACAACGGCCGCGAACCCACCGAAGACGAGGCGCTGAAGATCCGCGCCTGGACGCTGGAGAACGTGCGCGGCACCGTGCAGGCGGACATCCTGAAGGAAGACCAGGGCCAGAACACCTGCATCTTCTCCACCGAATTCAGTCTCAAGGTGATGGGCGACATCCAGGAGTACTTCGTCCACCACAACGTGCGCAACTTCTACTCGGTGTCGATCAGCGGCTATCACATCGCAGAGGCGGGCGCGAATCCGATCAGCCAGCTCGCATTCACGCTCTCCAACGGCTTCACGTTCGTGGAGGCCTATCGCGCGCGCGGCATGCACATCGACGATTTCGCACCCAACCTGAGTTTCTTCTTCAGCAACGGCATGGACCCCGAGTACACGGTGATGGGCCGCGTGGCGCGCCGTATCTGGGCGGTGGCGATGCGCGACAAATACGGCGCCAACGAACGATCGCAGAAACTGAAGTACCACTGCCAGACCAGCGGCCGCTCGCTGCACGCGCAGGAGATCCAGTTCAACGACATCCGCACCACGCTGCAGGCGCTGATCGCCACCTACGACAACGCCAACAGCCTGCACACCAACGCGTACGACGAGGCGATCACCACGCCGACCGAGGAAAGCGTGCGGCGCGCGCTGGCGATCCAGCTCATCATCAACCGCGAGTGGGGCCTGGCGAAGAACGAGAACCCCAACCAGGGCAGCTTCATCGTCGACGAACTGACCGAACTGGTGGAGGAAGCGGTGCTGAAGGAGTTCGAGGCGATCAGCGAGCGCGGCGGTGTGCTCGGTGCAATGGAGCTGGGATATCAGCGCAGCAAGATCCAGGAAGAGTCATTGCACTACGAACACCTGAAGCACACCGGCGAGTACCCGATCATCGGCGTGAACACGTTCCGCAACCCGCACAGCGACCTGGTGCCGAAGCAGATCGAACTGGCGCGCTCCACCGAAGACGAAAAGCAGGGCCAGTTGCAGCGCCTGCACGGCTTTCAGTCACGCCACGCGAAGGAAGCGCCGGTGATGCTGGACAAGCTGAAGCAGGCCGTGATCCGCAACGAGAACGTGTTCGCGGTGCTGATGGATGCGGTGCGTTGCTGCTCACTCGGGCAGATCACGAATGCACTATTCGAGGTCGGCGGGCAATATCGGCGCAATATGTGAACGGCAGATCGCTTCCGTGCAATCGGACGCGCAGGAAAAGTGATGGCCGATCTCCAGGAAACTTACCGAGGCGCGGTCTACCCTTGGCACTGCGACCATGTGGGCCACATGAACGTGATGTGGTACGTGGGCAAGTTCGACGAGGCGACGTGGAACTTCTTTGCCGCGCTCGGTCTCACGCCGTCGTTCCTGCGCGAGAACCGGCGCGGCATGGCGGCGGTCGACCAGCGCATCGCCTATCAACGTGAACTGCATGCGGGCGATATCGTGAGTGCGCGCAGCGGTGTGCTCGAAGTGCGCGACAAGGTAATCCGCTTCGTGCACGAAATGCGCAACGCCGAAACGCAGGAGGTTTCAGCAGTCACCGTGCTGACCGGTGTGCACATGGACACCGCCGCGCGCAAATCGTGCGCGCTGCCGGACGTCGTCATCGCCAAGGCCCGCGCCGCCACCGTCGCTTACGCGCTGCCGTGGTGACTTTGTGATGCTGCCGGCGGAAGCTCCGGCCGTCGCGCCGTCCGATACTGAAACGTGGTTGCCGATTTCAAGTGCCAAAGGCGAAAAATAAATAGTTCGACATGTGACGCAAAAGCCGCTACTCTGCGCTGGCTTTCGTTTGAGTTTCGTTTGTCCTTCGGTTTTCTCTGGCCCGCTGCAGTCCATCGCAACGGCGCATCCAAGGTTTCCCCAGGTTCACGGTTCTTGATCGTTCGCTCGCCGCGGGGTGTTCTCGCGGTCGATATTTCTCATTGACTATCAAGGAACGAGAAAATGGCACAAGGTACTGTTAAGTGGTTCAACGACGCCAAAGGTTTCGGCTTCATCACGCCGGAAGATGGCTCCAAGGATCTGTTCGCGCACTTCTCTGAAATTCAGGCCGGCGGCTTCAAGTCGCTGACCGAAGGCCAGAAGGTGCAATTCGTCGTCAAGCAGGGCGCAAAAGGCCCGCAAGCGTCGGAAATCCAGATCGTCTGAACGGCGACTGGAAAGAAAGAGCGCGGCCAGGTGCCGCGCTTTTTTTCGTCGATCTTTCAGGCGCGGCCGCGGGCCCGCGCCTCGGGCGACGACATGAGAATCCGGTCGCCCACCGCAGTACATGGGCCGGCCAGGGACTCTGCGGTGTGTCGCGGCAGACACGACAAGGCGCGATGCTGGCGCCGCAGGTCGTTGCATGGCCACCGACGAGCATCGCCTCGTCCGTCTGATCGTTGACGGACTACGTGTGCGGCGACAACAATGCACGGATGAAGCCGCGTTCCAAGCGCGTTGCGAAATCGGCCACCGGCTCGCCCGCCATGCGCCTTGCGCGCAAGGCATGGCAGTTGCAGTACCTCGACGCGAATCAATCGATTGCGCTCGTCGAGCAGGCATGCGATCGGGCAGTCGCCACCGGTGACGTCGCGGCTGAAGGTCGCGCGCGTCTGGCACGCGCCTACCACTGGATGCGATTTGCCACGCCCGGCAAGAGCGCGGAGGAGTTCGCGAAGGCGCGCGCCTGCCTTGAAACGACGCGCGATCGGGCCGGCCGCATTCTGGCCATAGTGGGTCTGGCTCGCTGCGGCTGGATGCAAGGGCGATATCGCGAGTCGCTCGACGTCCTGCTGCCGCTGCGCGCCGAAGGCCTGCGCGTGCTGAAAGACGCCGAACGCGGCATGCTGCTCAACGGCATCGCCGGCTGCTACTCATCGCTCGGTCAATCGGACGAAGCCTTCGCCTACATGTATCAGGCGCTGCGTGAATCGGCTGCGGCGCGCACGCACGGGTTCGAGGTGGTGCTGTACTGCAATCTCGGGCACGAACTGATTCAGCTCGGCGACTACGCCGAAGCGCTGAGGTATCTCGAGGAAGGCATCAAGCGCTGCGCGGGGCTGACCAACGCCCGCCTTTTGAGCGTGCTCCTCGTCAATCGCATCGTGTGCCTGACTGAGCTGGGCCGGCCGCGCGAGGCGCTGCCTGACGTCCAGCGCCTGCTCGCGCTGCCCACCGATGCGAGCGGCCGCGGGGTCACCGGTGCCTCGTTTGAAACGCTGGCGATCGCGGCGTTGCGCGCTGGTGAACTCGCCCTCGGCGCCGATCTGGTGGCACGTGCCGTTGCCGCGGTCGGCGACAGCGAGACTCCTGATGAGTGCATCGAGCTTGTCGTTGCCGAGGCTGAGCTGTTGCGCGCTCGTGGCCAGCTCGCCGATGCGGCGGCACACCTCGAACGCGCACTGCCATTGCCGGCCGATGGCTTGGCCCTGCGCGTGCGTTGCCTGTTCTTCGAGGCATTGGCCGATGTGCATGAGCAACTGGACGACGCAGCCAAAGCGCTCGCGGACCTGCGCCAATGGCAGTCGTTGCATGTGGAAAGGGCGCGGCGCGCATCGCAGGCGCGCTATCAGGCCGCATCGCTGCAGACGGAACTTCTGCTCCTGCAGCGCGAGCGCGACGAAAGCGAAGCGCGCCGGCGCGATACCGAGCATGCCAAAGACGAACTCGCAACGATCAACGAGCAGCTATCGCAGAAGGTCGACGAGGTGCAGGCACTGCAGACGGCACTCGAACGGCAGGCGGTGCGTGACTTTCTTACCGGGCTTTTCAATCGCCGCCACCTGAGTGACGTGATGCCGTCGATGCTGGCGCTGGCAGCGCGCGACCGCCAGCCGCTGGCGGTCGCGATCATCGACCTCGATCACTTCAAGGATGTCAACGATCGGTATGGCCATCCGGTCGGCGACATGCTGCTGGCGGCATTCGGCAAACTGCTCGCCACGCGCATGCGCAAAAGCGATATCGCCTGCCGATACGGTGGCGAGGAGTTCTGCCTGCTCATGCCCCGGACCGATGCGCAGACCGCACAACGGAAGATCGCCGCGCTGCTCAAGTTCTGGCGCGGCGCTGCGTTCACCATCGACACCGGCCACGGAACCAGCACGCTGACCGGACTCACGTTTTCTGCCGGTGTGTCCGATTCGATTCGCGCCAGCGGATCGGCGGAACAACTGCTGCGCGCTGCCGACGCGTGCGGGCTCGAGGCAAAGCGTCTTGGGCGCGATCGCATCGTCGTGCATGCGGTGCAGCCGCGCGCGGAGCCTGCCTCCGCGCGGCACTGACAAACCTGCAACGGACTTCCATCGCACCAGCGGAGCGGTCCGGGCGCGTGACCAAGCTCATCGTTGATTCCACGCACGTGCGTGGACTGCGATTGATCTGCACTGCAGGCTGAGGTCGAGGCAAGTTTCCGGCGGGGCCTTGATGCAGGCTGCGTCTCCGTGATTGCCGGGCATGAAATTGGTCTACTCCGGCGCCCATGCGCGCGGCTGAGTGCGTTCTCCGCGCTAAGCTCCTGCGGCCACCCGTTGCTGTCGCCCAGGCTGCGGTCCAGCACGACAACAGCAAGAGACAGACCCCGATGAATCTTCCCTCGGCCGCTGCCGCCGCGGCGCAGCGTGTGCGGATGTATGTGGCGCTTGCGCCCGGAGATCTGCTGCGTGATCGGGTCTATCGACGGCTCTGGATCTCGATCCTGATCAGCTCGTTCGGTACGCAGGTGACCATGCTTGCGCTGCCGCTGACGGCGGCCGTGCTTTTGCAGGCGACGCCCACCCAGATGGGCATGCTCGCCGCAATGGAAATCATCCCGTTCGTGCTGTTCTCGCTGCCGGCCGGTGTGTGGCTCGATCGGGCGCGCAAGTTGTCCGTGTACATCGCCGGCGAATCACTGCAGGCGTTGGCAGTGGCGAGTGTGCCGCTCGCGTGGTGGATGGGGTGGCTCTCAATGCCGTGGTTGTACGTGGTCGGACTCATCATCGGACTGGTCAACACGATTGCCGGCAGCGCAGCGCAGATCGTGCTGACGCAGATCGTGCCGCGCCAGCGGTTGGTCGAGGCGCATGCGAAGAACGCGCTTGCCAACTCGGCGGCGGAAGTGGCGGGGCCGGGGGTTGCCGGCGCGCTGATCAAGCTGGTCGGTGCGCCGCTCGCGCTGGTAGTCGATGCCGTGCTGCTGAGTGTCTCGGCGCTGATCCTGCGCGGGGTACGCGTCACTGAAAGTCCGGCGCACGCGGCCGCCGATTTCTGGCAGGCGCTGCGCGCCGGTCTGCGTTTCGTTGCCGGCCATCGCCTGCTGGTCACGATGGCACTGATGGCGGGCGGCTGGCACATGTGTCACTACGCCGCGCAAGTGGTGCAGATTCTGTTCGCAACGCGCGCGCTGGGGCTGTCCGAGCGTGCGGTCGGCCTTTGTTACGTTGGGCTGGGAGTGGGCACCGTCATGGCGAGTGCGATCGGGTATCGCATCTCGCGCCGGATCGGGCCGGGGCCGACGATGGTGCTTGGCAACGTCGTCTGCGGCGCGGGCTGGCTGCTGGGCGCCGCCGCGCCCGCTTCGGCGTGGGGCATCGCGATGTTCGCCACGATGCTGATGCTGTTCGGCGTTGGCGCGGTGCTCATCTTCATCAACTTCCTCGCACTGCGGCAGGCGGTGACGCCGACGCCTCTGCTGGGTCGCATGACGAGCACGATGCGCTGGCTGATCATGGTGCCGGCCGTGCCGGGCGCCTTGGTCGGCGGCTGGCTTGGCGAGCACGTCGGATTGCGTTCCGCGATGGTGTTTGCCGGCGGCGCGGTGCTGCTCTTTTCACTGCTCGCGTGGCGTCAATCACTGATCCGCAACATGCGTGCACTGCCGCAGCTCGACAGCGATCTCACTGTTTCCGCGGCAAGGACACTGGGTGGGGAGCGCCGCGCTGCTTCAGAGAGCGGCGCCCGATGAGCGCACGCGCGGCATGGGTTGCAGGTTACTGTCCAATGCAGACAAGTTGCTGCGCCGACCGATCCGCCTCGGGCAGGACGCGGTGTCGTGCCGCCCCGGCGCGGGAAGCGCTTTACATGCGGCGACGTCGCGTTGAGGAGCGTTCGTGATCTGGCTTGCAGCCTATGTCGCCGCCGGTGCATTCGTGGGTTTTCTTGCCGGGCTGCTCGGCATCGGCGGCGGCATGACGCTGGTGCCGATCCTCGCGGCGCTGTACACGGCGCAGGGCGTTGCGCCTGGGCACACCGTGCAGTTCGCACTCGGAACGGCGATGGCGTCGGTCGTGTTCACCGCGAGTGCGAGCGTGCGCGAACATCACCGCCACGCCGCGGTTGACTGGCGCATCGTTGCCCGCATGGCGCCCGGCATGGTCATCGGCACACTGCTGTCGACGAGTGCGAGCGGCTGGATCTCTCAGCGCACGCTCGCACTTGCGTTTGCGGCAATCGTGTATGCGGGCGCGGCACAGATCCTGCTCGGCAGGAAGCCGAGTGCGGCGCGTCAGCTGCCGCGTCTGCCCGGGCTGGTGGCCGTGAGCCTCCTGATCGGGGTCGTTTGCGGGCTGGTGTCGGCGGGCGGCGCGTTTCTTACCGTGCCGTTCATGCTGTTCTGTGGCGTGACCATGCACACGGCGATCGGAACCGCGGCGGCACTCGGCATTCCGGTAGCGCTCATGGGCACGATCGGCTTCGTTTTGGGCGGCTGGGCCGTGGCGGACCTGCCGGCGGCCTCGGTCGGGTTCGTGTTCATTCCCGCGCTCGCGGCGCTGGTGGTGGCCAGCAGCATGACCGCGCCGGTCGGCGCCCGGCTCGCGCATCGCACGCCGATCGTGACACTGAGGCGAATCTTTGCCGGGCTGCTGGTGCTGCTCGCGACCAAGATGGCGGTGACGTACTGGTAGTTGCGGGGAGGTCGCCCCGCGATTTGCTGCAAGACCGGTGTTACGTCAAATCCACCTGCGGTAGAGTGAGCGGGCTGTTGCTCGCCAGCGAGCGGTGCGGCGTTACCGACGTGGTCGTCACCGGCGAAGATGCGCTCCGCGCTATCCGTCGCGGGCTGCATCGACGAAAATGATCGGGCGCGCGACACGATCGAGCGCGGAGACAAGAATGGCAACCTCATACAAGCCGCTGAGCCTGTACGTTCCGGAGCCGTCAGGACGACCGGGACGAGAGACCGATTTTTCGTATCTGCACATTTCTTCCGCCGGGCAGGTGCGACGACCGCCGGTGGACGCGACGCCCGCGGAGACGATGGATACGGCCGTTGCGCTGGTGCGCGTGCTCGACAACGACGGTCGAGCGGTCGGCCCGTGGCGCCCCGACGTCGATTCACAAGTGTTGCGCGCCGGCCTGACGGCCATGCTGAAGACGCGCGTCTTTGATGCCCGCATGCTGATCGCGCAGCGGCAGAAGAAGATGTCGTTCTACATGCAGTGCCTCGGCGAGGAGGCGATCAGCGTCGGGCAGGCGCTGGCACTCGAGGCGGGCGACATGTGCTTTCCGACCTATCGCCAGCAGGGCATCCTGATCGCACGCGGGTACCCGCTGCTCGACATGATGTGCCAGCTGTTTTCCAACCGTCGCGATCCGATCAAGGGCCGGCAGCTGCCGGTCATGTATTCGTCAAAGCAGTTCGGCTTCTTTTCGATCTCCGGCAATCTCGGGACGCAGTATGTGCAGGCGGTCGGCTGGGCGATGGCCTCGGCGATCAAGGGTGACACGCGCATCGCCTCTGCGTGGATCGGCGACGGCTCGACCGCGGAGGCGGACTTTCACAACGCGCTGACTTTTGCTGCCGTGTACCGCGCGCCGGTGATCCTGAACATCGTGAACAACCAGTGGGCGATCTCATCGTTCCAGGGCATTGCCGGCGGTGACGCTGCCACTTTCGCAGCGCGTGGCGTAGGCAACGGCGTTGCATCGCTGCGGGTGGACGGCAACGATTTTCTCGCCGTGTACGCAGCGTCACAGTGGGCGATCGAGCGTGCGCGCCGCAATCTCGGGCCGACGCTGATCGAGTGGATCACTTATCGCGCTGGTGCGCATTCGACGTCGGATGATCCTTCCAAGTACCGTCCGGTGGACGAATGGGTCCGGTTTCCACTGGGTGATCCGGTGACGCGTCTGAAGCAGCACCTGATTGCGATTGGCGCATGGTCGGAAGAAGAGCACGCGCGCACGCAGAAGCGACTCGAAGAGGAAATGATCGCGACGCAAAAGGAGGCCGAAAGCTACGGGACGTTGGCCACCGGTCCCGTTGCGAGCCCGGCGACGATGTTCGAGGACGTCTACAAGGACATGCCGGAGCACCTGCGCAGGCAGCGGCAGCAATTGGGGATTTAGAACCTCTCTCAGTATTCCCGATGGATCGCGTTGCAACGACAAGGCGGTGGATGCTAGGCGGCTGTCGAAGGACAGTAGCTGAGCCTACGGCCGAGACAGCCAACGCCGCAGACGCCGCCTTGTCGTTGCAACCCTCCGGGGCGGGGCCGCATTGGGCGCATGGCGTTGTTGCGGCTCGGGTCCTTGCACGAGCAATGGTCCCCCTAATTTGGCAAATGAGGCGCCTAGCCCTGCACCCAATGCGGCCCCGCCGCGACCAGCGCGAGTACTGAGAGAGGTTCTACATGTCCGCGATGACAATGATTCAGGCGATCCGCTCGGCGATGGACGTCGTGCTCGAACGCGACGGCAGCGTGGTCGTTTTCGGCGAGGATGTCGGGTACTTTGGTGGCGTCTTCCGTTGCACCGAGGGGCTGCAGGCGAAGTTCGGCGCCTCGCGCGTGTTCGATACACCGATCGCCGAAGGCGGCATCGTCGGCATCGCCATCGGCATGTGCGCCTATGGACTGCGGCCAGTGGTGGAGATCCAGTTCGCCGACTACTTCTACCCGGCGTATGACCAGATCGTCTCGGAGGCCGCGCGCCTGCGTTATCGCTCGGCCGGAGATTTCACTGCGCCGCTGACGATTCGCATGCCGTGCGGCGGTGGCATCTACGGCGGCCAGACCCACAGTCAGAGCCCCGAGGCATTGCTCACGCATGTCTGCGGACTGCGCACCGTGATGCCGTCCAATCCGTACGACGCCAAGGGTCTGCTGATCGCATCAATCGAATGCGACGATCCGGTGATCTTTCTTGAGCCCAAGCGGCTGTACAACGGGCCATTCGACGGCCATCACGACAAGCCGGTGGTGCCCTGGTCGAAGCATCGACTCGGCGAAGTTCCCGACGGTTACTACACGGTTCCTCTGGAATCGGCGGCGGTTTTCCGACCAGGCGCCGATCTGACCGTGCTGACCTACGGCACGATGGTGTGGGTGTCGGAGGCGGCGGCGAATGAAACGGGCATCGACGCCGAAATCATTGATGTGCGGAGCCTGTGGCCGCTGGATCTGGCGACCATCGTCGCTTCGGTGAAGAAGACCGGCCGCTGTGTGATCGTGCACGAGGCCACGCGTACCAGCGGCTTCGGTGCCGAACTCACCGCGCTGGTGCAGGAGCACTGCTTCTATCACCTCGAAGCCCCCATCGAACGTGTGACGGGCTGGGACACCCCTTACCCGCACGCACAGGAGTGGGCCTACTTCCCCGGACCGGCGCGCGTCGGTGCGGCGTTCAAACGGACGATGGAAGCCTAGGCGGAGGCGCGATATGGGCATTCATGTCATCAAGATGCCGGATATCGGCGAAGGCATCGCCGAGGTCGAGCTGGTCGAGTGGCACGTGAAGCCGGGCGACGCCGTGGTCGAAGACCAGGTGCTCGCCGACGTGATGACCGACAAGGCGACGGTGGAGATTCCCTCCCCGGTCTCGGGCAAGGTGCTGACGCTCGGCGGCAAGGTGGGCGAGGTGATGGCGGTGGGAACCGAGCTGATCCGCCTCGAGGTCGAAGGCGCGGGCAATGCCGCCGCGGGCGCGCCCGCGGTTGCTGCGCGTGCGGCGCCGACCGTCGCACCCGTGCCGCCGGCAGCCGCGGTCAAACCCGCGCCGGCGCCGGCGCGTGCGCCCGCACCGACGCCCGCACCACCGCCGCCGATGCCCGCGGCGACCGTCGCACAACGCAGACCCGGCGAGAAGCCGATCGCTCCCCCCTCCGTACGCCGCCGCGCCTGGGAGCTCGGTGTTGAACTGCAGTTCGTGCCGGGCAGTGGCGCGGCCGGCCGGATCATGCATGCGGATCTCGATGCCTACCTCGCGCGGGGCGGCGCCACGACGGGTACCGCTCAGAGTGGCATGCGTTACGTCGAGCGCAACGATGAGCAGCAGATTCAGGTCATCGGCCTGCGGCGCAAGATCGCCGAGAAGATGCAGGAGGCCAAGCGCCGCATTCCGCACTTCACCTACGTCGAGGAAATCGACGTCACCGAGCTGGAAGCGCTGCGCGCCAGGCTCAACGACACCTGGAGCGAGCAACGCGGCCGGTTGACCGTACTGCCGTTGCTGATGCGCGCGATGGTGCTGGCGCTGCGCGCGTATCCACAAATCAACGCGCGCTTCGACGACGACGCGGGTGTCGTCACGCGTTACGGCGCAGTGCACCTGGGAATTGCCACGCAGACTGACGCCGGATTGATGGTGCCCGTGGTGCGGCATGCCGAAGCGCGCGACCTGTGGGCCAGCGCAGCCGAAGTTGCGCGACTGGCCGAGGCGGCGCGCAAGGGCAAGGCCACCCGCGACGAACTCGTCGGTTCGACGATCACGATCACCAGCCTCGGCGCCATGGGCGGAATCGTCACCACGCCGGTGATCAACTATCCCGAGGTGGCGATCGTCGGCGTTGGGCGCATTGTCGAGCGGCCGGTGATTCGCGAGGGCCACATCGTGGCGCGCAAGATCATGAATCTGTCGTCATCATTCGATCACCGCGTGGTCGACGGCGCGCACGGGGCCGAGTTCGTGCAGGCGGTGCGCGGTTATCTCGAATTCCCGGCGACACTATTCGTTGAGTAGCGCATGAAAACGCAATCGACCCAACTGCTCGTCATCGGTGGCGGCACCGGCGGCTACGTGGCCGCGATTCGCGCAGCGCAACTGGGCATCGCCACCACGCTCGTCGAAGGCGACCGCATCGGCGGCACGTGCCTGAACGTCGGCTGCATTCCGTCCAAGGCGCTGATCCACGTCGCGGAGGAGTTCGACTGCGTCAGCCACTACGCGGGCGTTGGCGGCAAGACATCTGCGCTCGGCATCCGGGTGCAGCAACCGCAGTTCGACGCCGCGCAGGCGGTGAAGTGGAAAGACAGCGTGGTGCAGCGGCTTACGCACGGTGTGGCCGGGCTGCTGAAGAAGTACGGCGTGCAGGTCGTCAGCGGCTGGGCCCGGATCATTGATGGCAAGACCGTCGAGGTCGGCAACGGCGCCGACGCGCTGCGCATCAGCTGCGAACACCTGCTGCTCGCGTCCGGTTCGGAACCGGTGCAACTGCCATCGCTGCCCTTCGGCGGGCGCGTGATCTCGTCGACCGAGGCCCTGTCGCCCACCGCGATTCCGAAGCGGCTCGTGGTCGTCGGTGCCGGTTATATCGGTCTGGAACTCGGCACGGCCTATCGCAAGCTCGGCGCTGAAGTGACGGTGATCGAAATGCTGCCGCACGTGCTGCCGCAGTACGACAGCGAACTCACCAAGCCGGTCGCGACTGCGTTGCATCGGCTTGGCATCACCGTGCACCTGGGCTGCAAGGTGCTGGGAATGAACGCGGCCGGCGATGCCGTTCGGATGCAGGACGCGCAGGGGGCGGCGAGCGAGATCGCGGCCGACCAGGTGCTGGTTGCGGTCGGGCGTCGACCTCGCTCCGAGGGCTGGGGACTGGAGAAGCTGCTGCTCGACATGGACGGGCGCTTCGTGAAGATCGACGATCAATGCCGCACATCGATGCGCAACGTGTGGGCGGTCGGCGACCTGTGTGTCCAAATCAGTGGCGAGCCGATGCTGGCGCATCGCTCGATGGCGCAGGGCGAGATGGTGGCGGAGATCATCGCCGGTCATCGGCGGCGCTTCACGCCCGCCGCGATTCCCGCCGTGTGCTTCACCGATCCGGAAGTGGTGGTGGCGGGTCGCTCGCCCGAAGAGGCGACGGCGGCTGGAGACGACTGCATCAGCGCGCAGTTTCCGTTCGCAGCCAATGGCCGCTCGTTGACACTTGAGTCGCGCGAGGGCTTCGTGCGCGTGGTAGCGCGTCGCGACAACCATTTGATCGTCGGCTGGCAGGCAGTGGGCCGCGGCGTGTCCGAGCTTGCCACCGCGTTTTCGCAGTCGCTCGAGATGGGCGCGCGACTCGAAGATGTGGCGGGCACGATCCACGCGCATCCGACCCTTGGCGAAGCCGTGCAGGAGGCGGCAATGCGCGCGCTGGGGCACGCGCTGCACGTGTAGACGCGGCGGCTCGCCAAGCGAGTACGGATGCGTCAGGCGCACACGGTCCTGCAGATCCACACACCCGGTCGAGGGCTGATCGAGATCACGCGTCGAGTGACCGGCTGGGTCGACGCCGGCGGCGTGCGCAATGGTTTGCTGACGGTATTCGTGCGGCATACGTCGGCCAGCCTGCTGATTCAGGAGAACGCCGATCCCGAAGTTCAGCGCGATCTCGAACGATTCTTGGCCCGACTGGTGCGCGACGGAGACCCGCTATTTGAGCATCGCGCGGAAGGCGCCGACGACATGCCGGCCCATGTGCGCGGCGCTCTGACGCAATCGCAGCTTTCGGTACCGCTGATCGACGGCACGCTTGCGCTTGGCACCTGGCAGGGCATCTACCTGTACGAACACCGCCTGCGCGGGCACCGGCGCGACGTGGTGCTGCACCTGATCGGAGATTGAGGGGTCGACATCGCGGCCGCGCAGACTTCTGGCCAAGCTCTTCGGCCAGTAGTAGTGTGCGACGAACGAGAAACACGGGGGACGGACCATGTTCACGGACCGCTACGGACTTCCGGTTTCCACGAATTCACCGACCGCGCGCGACGCCTATGTGACAGGCGCCGACTGCGTGCTGGCGGCCATCGCGGGTGTCACCGAATACCTGGGACGGGCGCTTGAGGCGGATCCGCACTTCGCGCTCGCGCACGTGGCGCTGGCGCGGGGGCTGTTTCTTGACGCCGATGTCAAGCGCGCCCGAGAAGAAACGGCCAAGGCGCGTGAGCTGGGGCAGGCAGCGACGCCGCGCGAACGCAGCCACGTCAATGCGATCGCGCTGGCAATCGAGGGCAAACCGGTGGAGGCACTCGCAGCGACGCGTGCACATCTGAGCGAGTTCCAGCGCGACGCGATGGTGCTGGCACCCGCCACCGGAGTGTTCGGATTGATCGGATTCTGCGGCCGGCAGGAGCGCGAGGCGGAGTTGTACGACCTGCTGCGCGGTCTCGCGCCGCACTACGGCGAGGACTGGTGGTTCAACAGCATGCTCGCATTCGCCGCGTGCGAGACCGGGCGGCTGGATGAAGCCTGGCGCCTGATCGAGGCAAGCATGGCGGCCAATCCGCGCAACGCACACGGCGCGCATATCAAGGCGCACGTGCTGCACGAAGGCGGCGAGATGGCGCGCGCGCTGGAGTTCCTCGAGGCGTGGATGCCCGGCTTCGATCGGCGCGGTCTGCTGCACTGCCATCTGTCATGGCATGTGGCGCTGTGCGCGCTGGCGCTTGGCCGGCTCGATCAAGCCTGGGAGGTTTATCGCGCCGATGTGCATCCGGGCGGCGCGTGGGGGCCGCCGCTGAACGTGGCGACGGACGCGCCCGCGTTTTTGTGGCGAAGCGAGCTGGCGGGGCACGCCCGGCGCGATGAACTGTGGCGCGAGGTGCATGACTACGCGCTGCGCTCGTTTCCGAAAGCGGGCGTGCCCTTTGCCGACGTGCACACGGCCGTGTCAGCGGTTGCCAGCGGTGACTACGCCGCGCTGGATCGACTGGTCGGCGAGATGCGCGAACGCAATGCTGCGGGGAAATACGCGGCGGGCGATGTGGTGCCACTGCTTGCCGAGGCATTCGCGGCTTATGCGAAGAACGACTGGAACGGAGCGATTGCACGATTCGAGCAGGCGTTGCCACGGACCGTCCGGATCGGAGGCAGCCGCGCGCAGCGTGATCTCGTCGAACTCACGCTGCTCGCCGCGTATCTGAAGGCCGGCCGAGCGCAGGATGCGCAGTCACTCGTCGCGCGCCGCATCGACCGGCGCGCCACGATCACTGTCGCCGGCTACGCAAAGGCGTCCGCCTGAGTCAGCGCTACTGGTAGTGGCCGTGGCGCTCCAGCACCTCGATCTTGTAACCGTCGGGGTCCTGGATGAAAAAGAAACGCGCAAGCAATTCTTCGCCGCGCTTGAACTCCTTGATTGGCGCCGGTGCGTAGCCCGCTTTGTCCAGTTCGCGGTGTTTGGCCGCTAAATCGTTCACGACCACGCCGACATGGCCGTACCCGGTGCCGTGTGTATACGGCTCGGTGCGACCCTTGTTCAGCGTCAGTTCGATTTCCATGTCGTTCTCGGCATTGCGCAGATACACCAGCGCGAAGTCCGGGAAGTCCAGCCGGTGCGATTCGCGCAGGCCGAGCACGTCGGCATAGAACTTCAACGACTTGTCGAGATCCAGCACGCGCAGCATGCTGTGAATCACCTTTGCCATTGCTGCTCCGCGGGCCGGTCTGCCGTCAGGCCCGCGAGGCAATTGCCACGACCTTGGGAGGGCGCGCCATCGATTCCGGTTCCGCCTTGGGTCCCGCTTCAGTCTGCGAGTCGAGCTTTCGCAGCAGGTAGCGCATGCAGGTCACGCGCAGGAACGAGGCGAAGTTCGGCACTTCGCCGCGGTGCTGCAGGATCTCGTCGTGGAACTTGGTGATCAATGTGTTGGTCGGGCAGCCCTCGGCCGCGGCCATTTCGGTAAGAACGTCCCACGCCAGGTTCTCGAGGCGGATGCTGGTCAGCACGCCGTGAATGCGCAACGTGCGCGTGCGCGATTCATACAGGATCGGATCGGCCTTGACGAAGAACTCACACATGCCCGTCTCCTTTGCTGGCGCAGGGGTTCACAGTTCGATGCGCGTGCCGAGCACCTTGAGAAACTGGGCCATCCATGCCGCATGTCCGGGCCAGGCGACGGCGGTGACGAGGTTGCCGTCCGTGACCGCGCCGTCCACGCCAGGGTCCTTGAACGTCGCGCCGGCCAGTTCCATTTCCGCCCGACAGGCGTAGTAGCCGGTTGCCGTCTTTCCCTTCAATGCGTTGGCGGCGGCCAGCACCTGCACGCCGTGGCACACGGCGGCGATCGGTTTGCCGGTGGTGGCGAAATGCTTGGTGATTTCGATGACCTTGCCGTTCATCCGGATGTATTCGGGCGCGCGGCCGCCGGCGATCATCAGCGCGTCGTAGTTGGCCGGATTCACTTCCGCAAAGGTCGCGTTCAACGTGAAGCGATGGCCCGGCTTCTCGCTGTAGGTCTGCGCGCCGTCGAAATCATGGATCGCCGTCACGACATAGTCGCCTGCTTTCTTTTCGGGGCACACCGAGTGCACCGTATGCCCGACCATCGTGAGCATCTGGAACGGGGCCATTACCTCGTAGTCTTCGACGTAGTCGCCGACCAGTTGCAGAATCTTCTTTGCTGACATGACGGATTGCTCCTGCAGAAGTGTCAAATCGTTCGTTGCTTCATTTGCGTGGCGATGTACTCGGCCTGGCGAATCGCGAGCGTGACGATCGTCAGCGTCGGGTTTTCCGCGCCCCCGGTGGTGAACTGACTGCCGTCAGAGATGAACAGGTTCTTGATGTCGTGCGTCTGCCCCCACTTGTTGCACACGCCGTCGCGCGCGTTGGCGCTCATGCGGCACGTGCCCAGATTGTGTGTCGATGGGTAGGGCGGCGTGCGGAACGTCTTGACCGCGCCTGCGGCCTTATATACCGCCTCGCCCTGCCCGAACGCATGATCGCGCATGCGGATGTCATTGTCGTGATCGTCGAAGTGCACGTTCGGCACAGCGTTGCCCCACTTATCCTTCACCGCCGCATTCAGCGTGATGCGATTGGACTCGCGCGGCATGTCCTCGCCGACCAGCCACATGCCCGCCATGCGGGTGTAGTTGTCCATGAACCACGCGAAGTCCGAACCCCAGCCACCGGGATTCAGGAACGCGGCCATGAACGGCAGACCAAGCGACAGCGTCTCCATTTCATAGCCGCCGACGAAGCCACGCTTGGTGTTGTTGCCGGCTTCATCCGAAATGATGCCGGCCATCGTCGTACCGCGGTACATGTTCACTTCGTCCTTGAAGACCGCGTACACGGACCCGGTCATGTGGCGCATGTAGTTCCTGCCGACCTGCCCCGACGAGTTGGCCAACCCATCCGGATACTTCGACGACGCCGACAGCAGAAGCAGCCGCGGCGTCTCGATCGAGTTCCCCGCCACGCACACGGCGCGCGCCTTCTGTCGTTGTTCCTTGCCCGCGGCGTCGCGATAGACCACGCCGGTGACCTTGCCCGCGTCGTTGTGCTCGATCTTCACCACGTGCGACTCAGGCCGCAAGTCGAGCTTGCCGGTGGCTTCGGCCTTCGGAATCTCGGCTTGCAGCGTCGACCACTTCGCCCCCGACTTGCAGCCCTGGAAGCAGAAGCCGATCTGCAGGCAACTGCCGCGGCCATCGCGCGGCCGGCTGTTGATCGCCATGCGACCCGTGTGGCACTCCTTGTAGCCGAGCTTGGTCGCGCCGGCGTGCATCACCTTGAAGTTGTTGTTGCCAGGCAGACCGGGAATGCCATGGGTGCGCGTGACCCCCATCTTGCTTTCCGCACGCGTGTAGTAGGGTTCCAGCTCCTTCAGCGTCAGCGGCCAGTCAAGCAGCGTCGTGCCCTTGATGTCGCCGTAAGTGGTGCGCGCCTTGAACTCATGCGGCTGAAAGCGCAGCGAGGCGCCGGCCCAGTGCGAGGTCGAGCCACCGACCGTCTTGCAGATCCACGCCGGCAGCCCCGAGAAATCTTTCGCCACACGCCAGGTGCCCGAGGTCGTGCGTGGATCGAGCCACGCCAGTTGCAGGAAAGACTTCCATTCGTCGTTGACGAAGGTCGCGGGCGACTGGCGCGCGCCGGCCTCCAGCAGGACGACTTTCGCACCCTTCTGACACAGTTCATTGGCGAGCGTGCCACCGCCTGCGCCCGAACCGATGATGACGACCACCGAGTCGTCGTTGAAATCAAAAGTTGGCATGAGCGTGTCTCCCTGTAGGCGTCGAGTTCGCGATGGTTGAGGGCCGGTGCAGACTCATCGGCCGCTGGGAGGACTGGCTGCCGCGGGAGGATCAGGCAGCCACTTCAGGTCCTGGAACCCGCGCGTGATGTAGCCGCCCTTGTCCCAGGAGGCGCCGGGATAACCAAACGTCGTGTACGACATGTCGTTGTCATACAGGGATGTAATGCACTTTCCGCGCACGGTGCTGAAGAACGCCTGACCCTCGATGGCCTTGACGATCTCGAGTTGCTTGGCCGGCGGTGCCTTGGCAAAGCTGCCGCCGGCGGACTTGTCGAGCGCGGCCACGCCGTCGCGCAGCTGCTTCAGCGTATCTGCGCTCTTGCCGGCGTCCGCGTCGAGATCCTTGGCGAGCAGTGCATAGACGGCGTCCGACAGCTTGGCGTGCGGATACAGCACACGCCCCATCTGCATCAGCGTCTCGCCCTCAGCGGCGCTCAGCGTCCTGAGCTCCACCGCCCATGAGCGCGAGGGCGCGAGCGTGGCGAGCACGCTGCCGACAGCCAGCGTCCCCGTGAGCACGCCCGAGCCTTGCAGGAACTCGCGGCGCGTCAGTGGCAGATCAAGGCGCGGCACTTCGCCGGATTCTTCGGTGCAAGCGCTGCTCGTCGGCGCGGCGCCGATGATGGCTATCACTTTCATGGATGTATCTCCCGGAGCGAACGCGCCCCTTGTGGAGCGTCTGAAGCCAGTATTGCACCGGCCCCACGCGCCGTGGTGATAGTTGGCTACTTACGTGTCGCGCGCAATCGCCAGCGCACGCGAATGTGTGAGTCCGATGCGCGCCGGCGCGCACGCGGTGAAGCCTGCGCCGCCGGCCGATCGGAACCTAGCGTGTAGCCTGGTCCCGATACAGCCAGGCGACGACGACACCGAGGATCACCATCAGTACGCCGTCGAAGATGATCTGCTTGATCACCAGGCTACTCGGCATCGGCTGCACTGCGTAGTAGATTATGTAGGTCGGCACGATCGTCAGCAGCGCGATCGCAACGCCGAATCGCACGCCTTGTGGCAGCCAAGCCCTGGGTTCCACGCCGCGCGCGTAGATCCAGACGAGTGCGCCGGACAGGATCACGTGCGCCAGGATCATCAGCGGAAAGTACTTCTGCGCATCGGCTTCTCCGCGGAACATATTGGGCAACCGTGCGTAGTCGGCTTGCAGCAGCGCGCCATGTACGAAAAAGCTGCCCAGCATCCATGCAACGAAGACGACGATCCAGGCAATGATGAGTTTCTTGTTCATGGTCTCCTCCGTGGATAGACGCGGCCCGGGTCTAGGCCCCGCGACGGCAAGATGAGGGCGAGGGCCGAAGGCTACGCTCCCGAGATGAGAGCGCAATCTGCGATGCGACGAAACAGTCGAGACGATTGACTGAATTGGCTGGATCCGGCGCGCATCGCCGCGATTGCCGCCCTTGGGACGTCGGCACGCATCGGTGCGCTATCGTGCTCACGCCTGACCCATGCCGACGCGGAACACCCGATGACCAACGAAACGACCCACTATCGCATCTGCCCGCTGTGCGAAGCCTGCTGCGGGCTTGAAGTGAAGGTCAGCGACGGCCGAGTGACCTCGATCCGCGGTCACGACGACGATGTCTTCAGCCGTGGCTACGTTTGCCCCAAGGCGGTCGCGCTCAAGGACCTGCACGAAGATCCTGATCGCCTGCGCACACCACTCGTCAAGCGCGACGGCAGGTTGGTCGAGGCGAGTTGGACCGAAGCGTTCGCGGAGATCGCCCGGCGGCTGCCGGCAATCCAGACGCAACACGGCCGCGACGCAGTGGGTCTCGTGGTCGGCAACCCCGTCGTGCACAAGGCGGGGCTGATCCTGTATCTGCCACGGCTCGCGCGCGCGCTCGGTTCGCGCAACTTCTTCTCGGCCTCCACGCTCGACCAGATGCCCAAGCAGTTGTCGAGCGGGCTGATGTTCGGCGACTGGCTGTCGATCGCGGTGCCCGACATTGAACGCGCTGAACTGCTGCTGATTCTCGGTGCAAATCCCGCGGTGTCCAACGGCAGCATGTGGACCGTGCCCGACTTTCGCGGCAAGGCTAAGGCTTTGCGCGCACGCGGCGGCCGCTTGATCGTGATCGATCCGCGCCGCACCGAGACGGCAGAACTCGCGGACAAGCATGTCTTCATTCGACCCGGCGGCGATGTCTTCTTCCTGCTCGGGCTCGTGCACACCCTGTTTGATGAAAATCTGATTCAACTCCGACAGCTCACGGGCCTTGTCGCGGGAGTCGATGCGCTGGCCGCGGCGGTGAAGCAGTTCTCACCCGAGCGCGTGGCAGCGCGCTGTGGCATTGCCGCCGAGACGATCCGCGAACTCGCGCGCACGCTCGCCGCGACCGAGCGTGCCGCGGTGTATGGCCGCATCGGCACCTGCACGCAGGAGTTCGGCACGCTGGCCAATTGGCTGATCGATGTCGTGAACGTGCTCACGCGCCATCTCGACGAACCCGGCGGTGCCATGTTTCCGCGGGCGGCAGCATTCGCCGGCAACACGCGTGGCGCGCCCGGCAAGGGACGCGGTGTGGCGACCGGGCGGCATGCAAGCCGCGTTTCGCATGCGCCTGAGGTGTTTGGCGAAGTGCCGATGACGTGCCTCGCGGAAGAAATCGAAACGCCGGGATCGGGGCAGGTCAAGGCACTCATCACCATCGCGGGCAACCCGGTGCTGTCGGCGCCGAACGGCCCGCGCATTGCTGCCGCACTCGATCGGCTTGATTTCATGGTCAGCGTCGACGTATACGTGAACGAGACCTCATGTCATGCCGACGTGATCCTGCCCGGCACCTCGCCGCTGGAAGACATTCATTACGACGTTGCGTTTCCGCAGTTGTCGTATCGCAATCACGCGCGTTTCAGCCAGGCGGTGCTGCCGCGCGCGGATGATCGGCCGGCCGAGTGGGAGATCCTGCTGCGGCTGGCCGCGATTGCGGGCGGCCGCGGCGCGGACGTGGATCTCTCGCTGTTCGATGACGAGTTGACCGCGGCCGATGTGCGCCGCGTGGCCGGCGACCACACTGACGCGGTGCTCAAGGCGGTGTCGCGTTGGCGCGGCCCCGAGCGATTGCTCGACCTGGCGCTGCGCGCCGGACCGTATGGCGACCAGTTCGGGCTGAAGCCGGATGGATTGAATCTGAAGAAAGTGCAGGCTGCGCCGGCCGGCATTGATCTCGGCCCGCTCGCGCCGCGAATCCCTGAAATCCTGCGCACACCCTCGGGTCGCATCGAACTGGCACCGCCGCTGCTGCTTTCCGATCTCGCGCGCGCTGGGCGCAAGTT
>Ga0209261_10000123_pt1 | contig 20674 bp, 17 predicted proteins | sample DOMMetBare1Fresh_FD_187470 | JGI IMG/M metagenome (GOLD analysis project Ga0209261, IMG submission 187470) | Wetland sediment microbial communities from St. Louis River estuary, USA, under dissolved organic matter induced mercury methylation -... | ecosystem: Environmental > Aquatic >...
ATCATACAATAACTGGTATTCAAACGTTCAGGCTGCAATCAATTTTGCGAATGGCCGAACTTCTAATGTATTTAATCACATGCGCCTGAAATTCAATTTTCAAAGCCCACAAACCATTACAGCCCGGACTGATTCAACAAAAGGATCCATTCAACTAAATTCGTTAAGACTGAGCAATTACCCATGGAAAGGCGCCTATTTTCCGGATGTTCCGATCACACTGACTGCTGTTCCATTGGCAGGATACCGGTTTGTTAAATGGACAGGTATTACAACCGGAAGTAATCTGGCAACAGTTACAGTTGTACCAAAAGCCAATCTGGATATGACAGCTGTTTTCGAGAATGATGGAAGTCACTACGAGGATGTAGTTATTAATGAAATTAGCTTTAATAACAACGCTTCTGTCAACCCGGGTGATTGGATTGAACTTTACAACAAGGGAAAATATGATATTGATATTTCAGGCTGGAAACTAACCGATTCAGATCCGAGCCATCAGTTTGTTTTTGCCGCCAACACCTGGCTTAAAGCGAATGAATATCTGGTTGTTTCGAATGATTTAACTAAAATGAAGGCTGTTTTTGGATCAGTAAAAAACCTCATTGAACCTTCTACCTTTAATTTCGGTCTTGGAAATATGCTGGATGCTGTAAAACTATATTCGAGCAATGCACAATTAATTGATGAAGTTAATTACAGCAGTTCAGAACCCTGGTTAACTTTTAGTTACGATGAACTTTGGTCTCTTGAACTCATCGATCCTGCCAAAAACAATAACTCAGGTAGAAACTGGTTTATTTCAGAGCAAAAAGGTACTCCGGGAACGCGAAATACACCATATATTCCTGATTCCAATCCGGACATAAAGTTGGAAACAAAGACAACTGATTTGATCCGGAATTATCCAAATCCGTTTGCAAACGGAACCTTTCTTGAATATAAATTCCCGAAACCAGGAAAATACAAGATTTCAATTCTTAATGTCGATGGCAGGGTTATGAAGGTTTTTGATGAAAATGAATTACTCCAATCAGCCCGAATGATATACTGGGACGGTAAAGATGATTCAGGAAAAGTAGTTGGCGCTGGTGTTTATTTTTACCGGCTCGAATCCGAAGGAATAAATGAAATAAAGCGAATGATAAAAATGGAATAAACTCCAATTCCACCACAAATTTTTCTGCTATCAATCCAATCCGTCCATAAGGAGCAATAAATATACTGACTCTCCCCTACTCTTCTACTTTACCTGAACAGGGAGGCTGTATTTGATATCTCCAGAGGATACCGCCAGATTCATCAAAAATTCACCGGAATCAACCTTCCAGTTAGTGGTTTTTTCATCCCAGTAAGCCATATCTTTCACTTTCACAACAATGGTTACTTTTTGCTTTTCACCGGCATTCAGGAATACCTTTTTAAAACCCTTCAACTCCTTTGCAGGGCGCAAAACAGGTGCATTTTTTTGAGTAATATAAACCTGTGGAGTTTCTGCTCCGGCCATTTTTCCTGTATTTTGAACTGTAAAAGTTAATTTCACAGTTTCGTTTTTCGAATAGACTTTTTTATCGGTTTGTGGCTCTGACAAAACAAAACTGGTATAACTCAGTCCATAACCAAAGGCAAAAAGCGGGGCTATCTTTTTTGTATCGTGCCAGCGATAACCCACTAAAATATCGTCCTTATATACTTCCCGACCATTTTCACCTGGATAGGTCAATTTATCAAATGCATGGGCACCATTATCTGAAAGCTGAAGCGGAAAGGTGAAAGGAAGTTTTCCGGAAGGATTTACCTCTCCTGAAAGGATGGCCGAAATTGCATTTCCAGCCTCTGAACCAAGGTACCAAGCCTGGATGATCGCAGGCACATTGTTGACCCACGGCATTGCAACGGCATTACCTGAAATTAATACAACCACCACGTTTTTATTTACCTTGAGTATTTCATTTAGCAAATCATCCTGTCCAAATGGCAAGTTATACGATTGCCGGTCTCCTCCCTCACAGTCCTGCTCATGGTTTTTATTAAGACCACCAACAAAAATGACCAAATCTGATTTTGACGCGAGATTAACAGCAATGTTTCGCAACGAGTCGGCATTCAGCCCTGAAGGTACTACCCTGCCCCATGCAGGTGGACCTGATGCATATCCAGTCGCAAACGAAATCTTACTTCCATATTTGGATTGCAGCGCTTTTAAAGGCGAGATTTCCATTTTAGGTTTCAGGCTGGAGCTTCCACCACCAGTAGTCATGTTTCGGGTGGCATTCTCGCCAATAACCGCTATCTTTTGATATTTCGAGGCATCAATCGGCAAAATGTTTCCTGAATTTCTCAGCAACACAATTCCTTCTTCGGCAATTTTACGGGCCACTTGCGCGTGTTCCGGAGTAGCAAAACTTCCCCAGGGGCGTTTTGAATTCATTGTGGTGCGGAATATCATTCGAAGAACACGGCTGGCTTTATCGTTTACCACTCTCTCCGGAACAGTTCCTTTCCTGAGTTCTTCAAGAAAAGGAAGTGCCAGGTAATAATTGTCGTAAGCATTTTTTACCGAACGAGTCATACCATCGGTGCCAGTTCCCATTTCAATATCGAGGCCATTCATTGCAGCCTGCAAAGTGTTGTGAGCACCTCCCCAGTCAGTTATAACAGTTCCGTCAAATTGCCATTCACCTTTCAGAATCTTATTCAGAAGCAGATCATTATGGCAACAATGTTCACCCCTAAACTGGTTATATGCCCCCATCACAGACCAAACTTTGGCTTCAGTAACTGCAGCTTTAAATGCCGGAAGATAGATTTCGCGTAAGGCACGGTCACTTAGTTCCACATTAATGTGATCGCGCCACAATTCCTGATTATTGAGTGCAAAATGTTTGACACAAGCAGCAACTCCATTTTTCTGAACTTCCTTTATGTAGGGAATGACCATTTGAGATGCCAGATACGGATCTTCTCCCATGTATTCGAAATTCCGGCCATTCAAAGGTGTGCGGTAAATATTGACACCCGGGCCAAGAAGAACCGATTTATTCCGGTAACGAGCTTCCTCACCTACTGCTTTTCCATAAATTGCTGATATCTCAGGATTCCAGGTAGCTGCCAGACAAGTAAGCGCCGGAAATGCGGTACATGAATCATTTGTCCATTTAGCTTCACTCCAGCTATCCCAAAGAATTTCCTCCCGAACGCCATGTGGTCCATCACTCATCCATACTTCAGGAATACCAAGCCGGGCAACGCCTTTGCTGCTGAATTTTGATTGTGCATGACACAGCGCTACTTTTTCTTCCAATGTCATTAATGAAAGAGCATTTTTCACACGTTCTTCCAAAGGCTGTTTTTCATCCAGATACAAAGCTTTTAAAGGTTGTGCTTTAATATGAATAACACTAAATGTTAACAGGGCAACCAGTAGGGACAATACGAACAGAAACCGATGATGCATTTTTATTTTTTTTTAAAAACATGAAAACAGAACAATTCATGGAAAACAAATCCATAATTAGTTCTGCCCGACAAATATATTTGATTATTAAGCGTACTCCTTTTAAATGTAGAAAACATGCTAATAATGGGCTTTTTGTTTTATCAATTTAAAATTGATGGCAGGAAAAGACTGAAAAATGAGATAAATTAATTGACGTTTTGAAAACTTAATTTGCTTTTTCGAAACATAGTCTCATAATATTCGATATTGTTAACAAAATTAGGGTAATTGTTAGAAAAATGGGTAATTTCCGACATATGATTTAAAAGTATTCGCTAGATTTGAATCGTCTAAGTATTTTAATCTCAAATCAGTTGTGATTAGAATATCCATGAAAGTTTCGTATTCTTTTTGACAAGTAAATCTGCTATTCAATAATCCTTTCAAAGAAATGAAACTTGTTGCTCATAATTATATGACAATTCCATACCCAAACAGCACTGATTTTTGTTCAACCCGATTTTTAATAAGAGAAAATAGCCAAAAGTATTACTAGAGCTTTGAATACTGGGGGAGATAGAAGGGCGAGAGATAAAAAGCAATAGCAACACTTCAATTGAAATTGCAAAAAAATATTGATATGAGAGTATTCTACCTGTTGCTTATCTCCGTGAGTTTGTTTTCTTTTCGTCCTTCCACCGAAAAAGCTGTAAGTGAATCAAAATTTGGATATTACATTCACGTTAAGGATTACACCGATCGTACATTTCACAGCTACGTAGTAAAATCAAGAGATTCAGTCGACGTAATTTTTGAAAAATTTTTCACTAGTGAACTTGATCTGGGAGAAATTGATTATCCGTTAACGATTTTCAACGGGAAACGTGATTTTTATATTGCCCGCGTTACTGTTCATACCAAACAAAACGGTGAATTGGGATTTAAAAACCTGAAATATCCAAAAGTGTACAACAAGCTTGTTAATAAACGCGACAAACTTAAACCAGTTACTTTATAAAGTTACTGATTGCACGTTTCCCAATTAACAAGAAGTTATACCTTATTTGGCTTCCAGTGATTTAATCACCTCCTGAGCTTTCAAATTTTCAGGATCAATTTCAAGAAGTTTTCGCCAGTTATCCAGAGAATTAGATTTATCTTCTTTCACGTAATAATAAAATCCGAGATAGTTATATATTTCAGAAAGTTCCTTTTTGTACTTGACCTGATCTTTGACAAGAATTTCAAGGGATTTTTCATAAAAAGGTTTAGCCAAACCCAGGGTGGTTTCTTTATCAATGGAAGAATTTACCCTTGCTCTCCAAAAAGGTCCAAGATATGAATTGGGTGAATAAACTTCTACCTGTTTAAATAATGAATCGGCCACCTGAAATAATCCAAGTTGTTTTAGCGAATCGGTTTTTACATCCAGATTAGTAGCAGTAGAATAGTATGCTTTTCCTAATTGGAAATAGTCAAGAGGAGTCAGATTGGGCTTTTTTCTTAAATATTTGGTACCATACTTCAGCGCTTCTTCAAATTTCTTTAGCTTGTTCAATGATTTTGCAATTTCATCATAAACCTGAAATTGGTTACTGTCATTTTTTAAGGCAAGCTGGTAATTCACAATGGCTAACGAGTCGTCGCCCGAAGCGCTTAGCATTTTGCCGTAATAAGTGTAATCGTCATTTAAAATTTTATCAGCAGGGATAAGGGAAAATAGTTTATCCATGATTTTTCGGCCGTTTACCAAATCCTTGTTTTCGTAGCTGATGTAGCCCAACAATCGCAGTAAAACATAGTCGTTTGGATTTTGCTGAACAAGTCTGTCGATCAACTGACGGGCTTCCTGAAACTGTTTGTTAAAAAACAGGCTGTAGGCATAATGGGTAATATCCGTATCAGCAGAGACATTCTTAAAATAAATAGCGAAATTGGTAACTGCATCGGCATATTTTTGATTGCTGTAATACAATTCTCCCAGTTTTTTATAGGCAATCCAGTATTCAGGATTAATAACGGTAACCTTTTTAATATATTCGATCGCCTGTGGCATATTTTGGGCAGCCACCATTATATCCGACTGCAGAAAATAAGCATCATACAGGTTTTTATCGAAATAAATGGCACGTTCAATCTGAAGCGAAGCTTCGCCATGATTTCCTTTATCAAGTTCAATTAAGCCATTCAAATAAAATGCTGCAGCATTATTTGGATCAACACCTAGTGCAATATCAATATAGCGTTTAGCCTCATTCAGGTTTTTAGGCGTTTGATTATAATAAGTCCTGGATATGGCCACAAGGGCAGTAGCATCTTTTTTTGATTTTTTCACTGCATCCTTAAACAAGGATTCTGCCTCTGAAGGTGATGAAAGAAGCTTAACTTTTCCAAGACCAGCATAATTACAGGCATAAGATGAATTAACCGCAATTCCCTTTTCAAAACTACTCTTTGCTGAATCAATTCTTCCGGAATAAAAATAGCATTCACCTAATCCATAATATGCCACTGCATTTTCAGGATTAGTCTTCAACAATCCACTAAAGATTTGTTTTGCTTTGCTGTAATCCTTCTGATTTAATTTTGCAAAACCATCCGTCTCAACCTGTGAATAAACGGAAATCATAGAGCCTGTAAGCAGAAGTGTGATTAATGCTAATTTCAGTTTCATCTAATAGTCTTTATTAATTTTAATCAATCTTTGAAAATCATTTTCAGGTTTTAAACCCATTCTGTAAATAATTTTTTGACCACGTTCTGAGGTCAAATGTGCTAAAAATCCCCTGGCAAGGCCTGGTGAAGGATCAGCATAAATTGCATAAACTTTCCGAATAAGCGGATATTCCAGATTAAACAAGCTACTTAAAGAAGGTTTAAAACTTTTTGGTTCACCTGCAATTTGCTTGCCAGAAATAGCAACTAAATTAACTTTTTTAAGAAATTCCTGTACTTTAAGGTTTTCCCCTTCACTAAGCCAGTTATAATCTATAAAACCAATTGCAGCCGGGTTTGCAGCTACAGCTTCAATAATAGATTTATTATTGCCTGCAAATTCAAAATCACCCGATATCTTTTCATTCAGGTGAAGAGAATCAACAAGAGACCTGATGATTCCCGATGATTCGTTATCTAAAACTTGTTTGATACTACTTTTACTCTCTGAGTTTTCGATCTGGCTCCAATTTTGAATCTGCCCAGATAAAATGCCAGATAGTTGACTGGTAGTTAATGACTTTATTTTATTATCAGGATGAACAATGACTGCAATAGCATCATACGCTATGGCAATTGATTCAGGATAAATTTCCTTGCTTTTAAAAAAATCCTTTTCCTGTTGATTTAAAGGCCTGGTAACTATTGCCAGCCGCACCTTTTCCTGCAGAAGTTGATTTATTGCATCGTATTCCGACACAAAATTACAATCGATGGTGGCAAAATTGTATTGACTGTGAAAAACATCCAGCTCAGCATTTATCAATGGTAATAATGCTTCATCCGCAGCAATGATGCCCTTACCTGTAACCATGGAAACAGGTATTTCTTTCTTCGAATTACGGCAGGCTGAAGCTAAAATTGTTGTGACAATTAAAAATAATATCGACCATTTTTTAAACATCATCGTTTTCTTCCTCTTTTGCTTTTTTGTACTCCCTGTATGTACGGTATCCCCTGTAAATACCATAGCCAATTACGACCACGGCGAAGCCAGCCATACGGAAGTCTGGCGCCTCCTGCGTTATAACATATTTATAAAGCAAGAGGGCACCAAGAAAAAAGTATAAAACCACAATAAAAAAGCTGTAAAAAACTTTTGATATGTTTAGTTTCATTTTAATTATTCAAGAACAAAATTAATAGGCGCAGTAAAACTTACACGAACGGGTTCACCATTCTGCTTGCCGGGAATCCACTTGGGCATCATTCTCACAACCCGCATGGCTTCCTTATCAAGTGAAGCATCAACACCTCGTGCAATTCTCACGTTTGAAATACTTCCGTTTCGCTCGACTACGAAACCTACATAAACTTTACCCTGGATTCCATTCTCCATGGCAATGTTAGGATATTTGACCGAGTTATGCAGATACCTTTGTAGGGCTGCTTCACCACCCGGAAATTCAGGCATCTGTTCAACTACGGCATATGGTGTTGAAGTGGTGTCTTCGCCAACAATCATGTTGTTGAGGTCACCAATATCCTGACCATTTTCTTCGTCGGTTCCTTTAACGTCAGCAACCGAAATATTTACATCCGTATTGATCAGTTCCTCCTGTGTTTTAATCTGTTCATCTTCCTGAACTTCTTCGTCAGGCTTAATGACCGGAGGAGTAAATTTAATTGAAGATTTGAGTGGAGGCGCAGGTTTTTCAATGATAATATCCTTTGGTTTTTCCACTTTCTTTTCAATTTCAATATTTGAGAGGGTGGTTACTTCTACATTTCGATCTTTCACCTTTTCAACAATTTGTTTGTACAATATGGGTACAAAAATCACTAAAATAAGAAGAACGATTGCAGCTATAATTCCCAATCGGTGGCGCCGTGAGCTGTCTTTTCGAAGTTCATAAGCACCGTATTCCTGGTTGCGATCTTTAAAAAGAAGATCAACCCAGGCATCGTTAAACAAGTTTATTTTTTGAGACATAGACTGTTTCTATAAATTGTGACTACTTCACCGGTGGGAACTTTTTATCGATCAAACCGAGGTCATACGGAGTTATATCAACTATTGCATACCGAGCTATATTGCATATATTCATTTCGTCAAGAATATCAACGAGATTTTTATAGTTCGATTCATCGGCAGCTTTAATCATAATGGTTGGAGCGCCTTTTGAAGCTCTGAATTCAGACAATTGCTTCTGGTAGTCTTCATCACTTACCTTCTTGGCTGCCTTATCCAGTTTCAACTGGTTCACTTTATTCATTACATCAACATTCTTGCTAACCAACATTTTCCGGATTCCTTCCGAAGAATAATCAGTTGCGATTAATTCAGGATCTACACCATTTTCCTCTGTCCCGAAATAATAATAAAGTTTGTTTTCTTTTCCGAGCAAAACAGTAATTGCCTGTGAGGCTTTAACTTTATTCTGCTCTTCTTCCTCAACTTTATCTTTCGAAGGCACGCTAATTTCCATTGTCTGGGGTTTAAGCATAGAGGTGGTAAGCATAAAAAAGGTAATCAGGAGAAATCCTAAATCAACCATTGGTGTTAGGTCAACACGGGTCGTGTGTTTCTTTTGCCTTGGTTTTTTACCTTTCTTGCCTTTGTCTTCAACTTGCATTTCAGCCATAGTTCTATCCTTTTAATTAGTTGAAACCTCCTTGAGGCTGGTGATCAGATTATATCTGTTTTCATTGATATCCTGTAGGGTAGTCATAACACTTTTTATAACTTTGTAAGGAGTCTCTGAGTCAGATTTTATTGCAAGTCGCATTTTTGCTCCGCCTACTTGCCGGGCAGTTTTAATCCATACCTTAAACTGATTATTAATGGAATCAGTGGGTATTCCGATTGCAGATTCTTTACTGTCTCTGGCTTCTGGAGATAAAGCCAGAAATGCTTTCATTTTTTCGATTGGAACCCCGGATGAGCTTATCTTACTGTATTCAGTAAGTTCTTTAGCCGAGAACTCAATACTATAGGCTTTTCCAACATTCTCAAGAACATCTTTTCTTTCCTGCTGTGAATCTAACCCGAAAAAAACCTTGCCCTCTTTGTCAATTAAAACGGTAATAATATCTCTTTCCGGAATCTTTATTTCTGAAACCGAAGAAGGAATTGCTATTACAATTGGTTCTTTTGCAACAAAATTGGACGTAAGCATAAAAAATGTAAGCAATAAAAAAGCCACATCACACATGGCAGTCATATCAACTGTTGTGCTCTTTCTGGGAACTTTTACCTTTGGCATTTTTTAGTTTATCTTATTGATTTTTTGCAGCAAATGTATTCACAATGGTAAACCCACCTTCATCAATCGAATAGGTTATTTTGTCAATTTTAGTGGTGAAGAAGTTATAAAAAATGATGGCTAAAGCTGATGTACCAATTCCTAATGCAGTATTGATCAAAGCTTCAGAAATACCTGCAGCAAGAGCAACAGAATCGGGAGCACCTGCATTTGCCAAAGCAGAGAATGCCCTGATCATACCTATAACTGTTCCTAAAAGTCCCATCAGTGTAGCAAGCGAAGAAATCGTTGATAAAACTACCAGATTTTGCTCTAATGCGGGCAGTTCAAGCGAAGTAGCTTCTTCAATTTCTTTCTGTATAGAAACTATCTTTTGGTCTTTTGGAAGTGTCTTTTCTTTTTCCATTTCCTGATATTTAACCAAACCGCTATAAATCACATTGGCAACCGAGCCTTTTTGTACATTACATGCTTCTTTGGCTGCATCAATCTTTCCATTATCAAGAAGTTCATTTATGTCGGCAACAAAATCAATGATTTTATCTTTTCCTGATGCTTTTGTAATTGCCAGATAGCGTTCAACTGTAAATGCTATTACAGTCAGCATTAAAGTAATAAGGATAGGAACAATGAACCCTCCTTTGTAAATCATTCCAAAATAATTGCCGGGGAGAGGAACATTTGCATTACTGCCTCCAGTAAAATTAGATCCTGCACCAAAAACAAATACAAATACTAAAATTGCTGCCAGTAACGATACCGGAATAACAGCTGAGGAGAAGCCTACATTCAGCTTCTTTTTTGAATTTTTTTTCGATTTCATTGAGATTGATTTTAATTTGATTCGAGATTATAATGATTAATAAAGTTTAATTCTTAAAGGCCACGAATATACATTATACAACTAATTCAAACAAATTTACATACACACGAATCACAATTTGTAATACTTAAAGTCGATATGTGTCACAAATTGTAATAATACTTCCATTAATAAACGGTTATTTCAAAATTTCAACCGGAAATGTCTCCGAATTCCATGCTTCAAACTTATTATTTGTAAGAATATTTAGATTTCTGATGTCGGTATTTTTAAACCAGATGATGGATGATTCGGTTGGATTAGCATTTACTTTTACACCGCCCTTAACCGAAATATTAATTGCTGAACCATTGTTTACTTCGAAATAAACCGGCTTAATTTTATCATTTCCTGAAATATTGAGCTGACTCTTAGGCAGAAAAACCTTGGGAGCCGTTTCTTCATAAAAGAATTTAGTGACCTGATAGGTAATTGTGTCCATATAATGATTCAGGGTATTGTAAGTTTCAAGTTCAGGTTCATGTCCGAGTCCATCTAGGGCCACCAGCCGGGTTCGGTTCCCCATGATTTTTAATCGGTCGTGGATAGATTTGGACCCGTACATTTTATCCATAATCAAACGATTTACCATTAATGAATTCCGAAACGGATAATCGTTTTCGAAAGGTACAACTTCGTCGGCAGTTCCATGAATGGATAAAACTGAAATTTTCTCGTCTGAATCCAAAATATTTAAATCGGCAACTGCTCCCCAAAGGTTGGCTACAGCCTTTATTTCAAATGTCTCTTTATACTTATTTCCCGAATCTTCAATATTGGCAAGCACCCCAGATTTACTTTCCGCTAAAATCCTGGCTGGTCGTTCATCATTATTCATAAATGCCACGTTTAGTGAAGCCACGGCTCCGGCACTTGTTCCACCTACATAAACCTGGTTGGGATCAATTCCAAGACCTTTGGCATTGTGTGACAAAAACCGCAAAGCAGCATGCGCATCCTGAACTGCACGGTATGCACTCAGTTCAATTTCACTGGGTGTTAGTTTAAATCCTAATCGGTAATCAATTGATGCAACCAGATAGCCACATTTGGCAAGTGAACTGGCCAGGGTCTGTTCACAGGCCGATTCCTTGCTGCCAATATAAAATGCTCCACCATGAATAAGCATTACCAAAGGCCTGGATTTAAAGACATCAGCTTTCGGATAATAAATATCCAGTTTCAGGTCGAGCATTTCCGGATCTTTAAACGATTTTATGAGTCCTTTACTCAAAGTGGTGATATAAGGATCGTCAGAATAAGGTGATCGAGTCCATAAACCCTTTGCCTTTCCATATATCTGATCACTTTTCACTTCAATGTTGCTGAAAATTTCTTTTTGATAACGTTCTGTAGGATTTACCTTTATTTCCGGTCGGCGCGTAAAGCTTAAATCAGCCTTCTGCCGCCAAAAAAAGAAGCGCCTCTTTTTATTCAGTAATGTGAGTTTTCCGCTTAAAGAAGAAGAATTAATATTTGCTGTTTTGATCGGACCGACATACAAATCAGATTGAAAAATAGGCTGGCTTCCGGAGACATTTAATAAAAATGGATGAGATTCCTCCACCGCTTTTCCGCGATTAAGAACAAAATTGCCCCTAAGAATTGTCGAATCAGATTGATCGGCCATTAAGATAAGCTGATCATTACCTATTTTCCCGTCATAAATTCCTTTATCCGGAAATTTCTCCTGAGCAAATGCATGAATTCCCAACAAAATGGTAACGGAACAGAATAAAAGCCTGAATGAATGATGAATTTTACTTGAAATCATTATAACGTACTTATTGGTAGTAACTTTTAGAACGGCGAAAGTATTAAAAATGTATTTTTTTACTTTAAAAATTTGATAAAAAATCAGGGCGGAATAAAAAATGTCTGTCCGGAACTCAACATACAAAATAACTCAAAATTAGCTTAATGAGGTTTGAATCCTGTTCCAAATTAACAGCTAAAAATGAAAAACAAAAACAATTGCGCAAAATTCAGGATAAAAACCAATTTGAATAGAATACTGAGATGAACCAGCATAATGAACATTAACAATTTCTTTTTATCTTCCGAAAATTTTTCCGAAATAATTCATAATGATATCTATTTTCATTTCCTAATCTAAAACTATCTGACTTATGATCTTAGGACAAGTTATTCCATTGATTTTCGGGATCAGGCCCGAATTTATACTTTTCGCCTTCACCTTACTTGGTGTAGCGCTTTTTCACCGCTATACCCTTGCGGTTTCATTAATCGGTCTTATTTCTATTTTGATTTTCAAATTTATTGCTCTTCCAGAATTTAATTTATTTGAACACATGTTCGGAAACGTGGGATTTGCCGATCAGATTTTAGACAAAACACAGCGGGTTGGTGAATGGAGTGTATTGCTGAATTTGCTTGGACTACTGATTGGATTTTCCATTTTGTCCAGACATTTTGAAGAATCAGAAGTTCCGTCGTACCTTCCCGATCTGCTTCCAAATGACTGGAAAGGCCCACTGGTATTGCTTATTTCGGTTTTCGTGATTTCTTCATTCCTCGATAATATTGCAGCAGCACTGATTGGTGGCACCGTTGCCATTGTAGTTTTTAACCGAAAAGTTCATTTGGGCTATATTGCAGCTATTGTGGCAGCAAGTAATGCCGGCGGCTCGGGCAGTGTGATTGGTGATACGACAACCACCCTTATGTGGATTGAAGGTGTTCACCCGATAAATGTATTGCATGGCTACATTGCCGCTTTTTCTGCATTGGCATTTTTCTCCATTTTTGCATCCATTCAGCAAGACAAATACCAACGCATTCAAAAAGATGCCAAATCAAATGTACACATAGACTGGGGCAGACTTGGAATCGTATTATTCATTCTTATTTGCACCATTTTAACGAATGTTTTCTTCGATTTTCCTGCTCTTGGCGTTTGGTTTGCCATTTTAGTCGGCGCATTCTTCCGAAAAACAGATTGGAAAGAAGCTGTAAATTCAATTAGCGGAGCAGTATTCCTGGTCGCCTTAGTAACTTGTGCATCATTGATGCCTGTAAATGAATTGCCTGTTGCATCGTGGCAAACCGCCTTTTCTCTGGGCTTTGTTTCTTCCGTATTTGATAATATTCCATTAACAAAATTAGCTCTTGAACAGAATGGCTATGATTGGGGAATGTTAGCCTATGCAGTTGGATTTGGAGGTTCAATGATTTGGTTTGGATCATCAGCTGGTGTAGCAATTACCAGTAAATTTCATGAAGCCAGATCTGTTTTCGGTTGGCTAAAAGCTGGCTGGCACATTGCAGTCGCTTATGTCCTTGGTTTTTTCATTTTGCTTTTTTTATGGGGATGGGAACCTGAAGTAATTGAGAAGAAAAACCAATCAGGACATAAGAAAGTACCAACTGAACAAATTGCTCCGGCTATCACAACTCAATAAATTACAAGCCAAATTTCAAATAAGCTTGTTTTGCTGAACATTAATTTGCGCGTAGTAAAAACTCCAAATTGGAAAAAATAAAGAGTCATTAGTCATCAGAAAATACACTTTTCGAATGACTAATGACTCTTTCTTATATGATTTGACTCGAACTTAATCTAATCAGACAGTCTGTAAATTTTTAAAATGCACTCACATTCAATCTTCCTCCGGTTGCACATTTTCCAGAAAGAGAAGGTGTAGCAGTAACAGAGCCAAGTATTGCAGTTTTAATTGCCAATGCATCTGCAGCAGTATGAGGAGTAAGACCTTTTGTTGCTACATACAAAGCAACTGCACCAGTTACATGTGGAGTAGCCATGGACGTTCCGCTGTAACTGGCATAACCTGAAACTACATTTTTGCCAGATTTAACAGGAACACATGAATAAATTGCAGAGCCTGGAGCGCCTAAATCTACGGTAGTTGCACCATATTGTGAGTAACTGGCCAATCCTCCAGTTGAAGTAAGGGCAGCAACAGCAATTACATTTGCGCTTGTATAATTTGATGGATAACTAGGTGAAGTATCGTTATTTGTTCCACTATTTCCGGCAGCTGCGATAAATAAAATACCGGCTAAATTTGCACGGTCAATAGCATCTTTCAAAGCCTGGGAAAAACCACCGCCACCCCATGAATTATTTGTAGCAACAATATTTAAATTCTGGTCAACCTTCAAATCAGTAAAGTAATCAACAGCTTTTATGGCATTTGCAGTTGTGCCCCCACGGCTACCTAGAAATTTGGCATCCAAAAGTTTTACATTCCAACAAATTCCGGCTACACCTTTGCCATTGCCACCAACACCACCAATGGTTCCGGCAACATGTGTCCCATGGTCATCTCCAGTTCCATCAAAAACAGTGCTGTTATTCCCATCAAAATCCCAGCCGTAAACATCATCTTTATAGCCATTGTCATCATCATCAATACCATTTCCGGCTATTTCTCCTGGATTTGTTCCAGCATTGGCAGCAAGGTCTTCGTGAGTGTACATGTACCCTTCATCAATAATGCCAACATAAACAGTAGCCGATCCTATTTGACCTTTTGCCCAGGCTGCAGCAGCCTGACTGCCGTATTGATTTGACGGAGAAGTTGAAGAACCATACATTCCCCAAAGTGAACCATTGGTATAATAAGTATCGTTCGAGGTTACGAAGTGCTGATAAATGTAATTGGGTTCCGCATACTCAACTTCTGGATAGTTTTTAGCTTCGAGAATAGCATTTGCCACTGTTCCGGAAATGGATACCAGGTCGATTCCATTTTTATCCCCATTTTTTTCCATCATTTTGGTGAGGATTTTTTCTTTTAGTTTTCCGTTCAGTTTTGCAAAGACCAGTTCCTTTTTGGAAGATTCCGTTCCTTCTTTAAACCTGACAAGTATTTCATTGGGAACCATTTCGTAATCAGTCTTAACAGATGCATTCTTTAAAATTAAAGAATCATCCTGTACCTCCTGAAAACTATCTTTCTTTGAACATGCTGTAATCATCAGAACTGCAAGAAAGACAACCGAAAATAAATTGAACTTTTTCATCCCTATTTGATCTTTATTAAGGCCGGAAGTTTTTCGCATGTGAAATATTCATCCGTGTTAGACTTGAACGAACATGCTCGTATGTTTCTTTCAATAATACCACATTAACAGCGGTGGTTCATAAAAAGTTCAGCTGCTAATTTTAATCATCTAAATCTATTAATTTGATTTGAAATAAAATCAAATCTGAATTAAAAATAAATATCCGGAATGAATTTGGAACATTAAATTTAGAAGGGATTTTTAGCTTCCTATGAAAAACTTAACCCAGCCAGTTTTTCAATTACTCAACAATACTAACTTCGCCTAATCGCATTCACATTATTTCTTTATGAACCGACCTGCAGAAAACATACAGCGTGAAATTACACCTTTGTCTCAAGGCGATTGTCTTTTAGTTTTCGATCGTTTGAAAAACAAGTTTGATTTCCCTGTTCATTTTCATCCTGAATATGAGTTAAATTTCATACAGCATGCTACAGCTGCTGAGCGTATCGTTGGTGACCACAAAAGCCTCATAAGTGAATATGAATTGGTTCTGGTTGGTCCAAATGTCTATCACGGCTGGAACAACGGAAAATGTAAAAGCGAACAAATCCATGAAATTACCATCCAATTTCCGAGAGACCTGATTCATGAGAACTTGTTATCACGAAATATGATGAAATCCATCCGCGATTTGCTTGGAAACGCCTCACGCGGAATCCTGTTTTCTGAACCCACCATCAGGCAACTTGCCGGGCAGCTGAAGGAATTAGCACATAAAAAAGGTATAGATGCGTTTATCGGATTAATTTCAGTTTTGCATATCCTTTCAATATCACCAAATCAACGGATTTTGTGTTCGGGAACATTGAATACCAATGATTTTGCAAACAGCGACCGGATAAAAAAAGTATGCGAATTCATTGAACTGAATTACCAGGAAAAAATTCAGATTAAAGATGTGGCTGAGTGGCTGAATGTGACTGAAACGACTCTATCGCGATTGATGAAGCAAAGAACTGGCCGATCTTTTGTGAATTTTGTAAACGACTATAGGATTGGATTTGCGGCACGTTGGCTAACTGAAACGAATCAAACTATTGCTGAAATCGCTTTCAGATGCGGATTTTATAACATCTCGAACTTTAACCGCATTTTCAGAAAAAACAAGGGATGTACTCCGGGAACTTACAGGGAATCCTTTTCAGGAATAAAGAGGGTGAGCTAAAATGATATTAATCCTCGCTCACAATATTCAACGGAAGCCGTTATTTTCGACTTTTAATTTAGTCACTGAAATTAATACGCTGCTGAGGGTCATCTGGCAGGTTTTCCAAAAATTCTTCAACAATTGAATCAATCCATGGCAAACATCGGCCACAACTTGTACCGGCACGCGTCATTTTCTGAATTTCATTAGTCGATCTTGCACCTTTCACTAATGCATCATGAATTTCCTTCTCTGTTACCATGTTGCATATACATACCAACCGCTTACTCATGCCGAAATTTAGTAGAAGTCAACTTTCAGGATACAAATTTATTTTCGACAAAAAGTTTGATTCCCCGAAAAGCGTCAATAATCTGATCACGTTTAGGAAGCGTTTCGTAGATTTTCTGGATATACTGCTTTTCACTGATCAGTCGGAAAGTTGATTTAAAATTCACATCGAACGCCATTGAAATCAATAACAATTTGTAATCATTCATGGTTTTCATGTCTTCAACAGCCGCTGTTTTTCCGGTCATGATGCTTTTAATAATTTTCTCGGAAACTTCAGGAGTGTTTACCAAATCGAAGGTCATTATGGGTTGAACACCCGATTTTTCCTTAAAAAAACGATACGACGATTCATAAATATCCAGTTTATCGGCGTCACGCAGCAAGCGCGCAAAGAGTGTTTGTTGTTCATTGTCAAGCTTTGGCAGTTTAAGCTTGCTGTGATTTTCAACTGATTTCTGAATGATTAATTGAGTATCAACGGGTAATTTCGCAAAAAAATCCATTTTTTGAAGGAGCTGAACCGACAGCAAAGCGTGATCGCGCTGAATATTTGTAGGTGATGCAGTACCTTTTGCAATTAAAGCAGCTCTTCCCAAATCGTGGAATAAGGCAATGGCCGTGGCAATCCTGACATCATCTTCATTGGGCAAAACAGTTTTTGCCAATATGCTTGTATGACTGACAACGCGCAACGAGTGTGCCCTTACATCATGAACCCGCTGATGATTTTCGGCTAAATCGATCACTAGAGATTGGAAAAATTCTTCAAATTCAATGTAACATTCTTTCAGTAGTCCTTCAGTAATCATATGGTGGATTTAATTCTTTCAAAAGTAGTACATTTCTGATCTCAAGATGGTGTATGAGAAATAAAATTATTAACAGTAAAACTCTCCTCGATTACCCGATAATCAGATAAATTTTTCATGTTGATAAAAATAGAAGATCATTTTTACGATTTTTGCTTAAAAGAGCTTATTCAATTCAAGAATTACTATTTTTGTCCTCGCTGAAAAATACTGGTCCTATAGTTCAATGGATAGAATGTAAGATTCCGGTTCTTATGATCTGGGTTCGAATCCCGGTAGGATCACTTACAAATCACACAAAACGCTGTAATCGTCTTGATTACAGCGTTTTTTATTTCAAGAATTCTATAAAATTTACGACCAAATTTCCAAATTAATCAAGACTTGCTATGCAAATACATTAACAAAAAAAACACTAGGCAGTTTTTATTTCAATTCTATTAGCGAATATTTGAAGCTATATGCATTCTACAAGGATGTATTCGAGTCAATAATTGACATAAAAGAAGGTTGTTCAATCAGGAATTTCCTTAATTTTGACCATGATTCGATTTTTTAGATTTTATAAAATTATCTATCCAGACATTTAAAGGAGCAGCTTAACCTGAATCTTAATTTCTGATCCACCGGAGCTGTATAATTTAAAATATGAATAAACTGAATACCTAAACCACAAAAAATAAAATGATGAAAATAAGCTTGATTTTTCTTATCGGTTTTTTACCGTTTGCTTTTTCGACTGAAGCAAAACTGAAGGTCCTAATTATTGACGGACAGAATAATCATGAAGTATGGCCCAAATCGACGATTATGATGAAACAGTATCTGGAAGAAACCGGATTGTTTAAAGTTGATATTTGCAGGACCAAATTTACCTGGAAGGGAGAACGTGAAAAAGCATATCTTCCACTGGCAGGAGTAGGTGAAACGCAAGATTTGAAGGAGCCCAAATCTGATCCTGATTTTTTCCCCGCATTCAGTAAATACGACGTGGTGGTTTCCAATTTCGGTTGGATGGCAGCCGATTGGCCAAAAACTACTCAAAAGGCTCTGGAAAAATTCATGGCTAAAGGGGGTGGATTTGTTTCAGTTCATGCGGCCGATAATTCTTTCCCCGATTGGCTTGAATATAACAAAATGATCGGATTGGGTGGATGGGGCGACCGTAATGAAAAAGATGGTCCGTATGTTTATTATTCGAATGAAGGAGAACTTATCAGGGATAATTCACCCGGAGGTGCCGGTGCACATGGACCCCAACATATCATTCCGGTTACAGTTCGGGTTGCTGATCACCCGATTACGAAAGGAATGCCAAAGAAATGGCTCACCACTAAAGATGAATGTTATGCAAAACTTCGTGGGCCGGGTGAGAACATGATTATTCTTGCAACCGGCAAAGACATGTCGGGGAAGGCCCCTACCGACCGTCACGAACCAGTATTGATGGCACTTACGTATGGAAAGGGAAGAATTTTTCATACGACATTGGGGCATGATGATTATTCATGTGAAAGTGTCGGATTTATTATTTCGTTTACGCGTGGAGTTGAATGGGCCGCAACCGGAAAGGTTAGCCAACCAATTCCTTCCGACTTTCCTACTGCTGAAGAATCAACCAGCAGAAAGTTTGAATTAAAAAAATAGTCATCCCTTTATTTACAATTTTATTAAGAAAATACATTCAAAAAATATCCAATCTGCGGATAATAAAAACCAATTTGAATTTCTGTTATAATATCTGATTCAAGGAAACCTTAATCACCTTGAGGATTTTTCCGGGAATTCTATTAAAAATCAATATTCCAATAGACTATAATTTCATTTTGAATTTATAATTGATCAGTGTTATAAGTAAAGTGTAATTTATATATTTACTGTCCTGAAAATTCACGCAGAAAGTCAATGGGAACAGTAGTTTCATTGTGCAGAATCACTTTTTTGGATGCACTTTTTACCCTTTTATGATTTCTGTTTTCGTATTCCAACTGTGACATACGGTACCTTTGGTTTGTAAATTCCGTTGAGACAAAACGGATATTTTGTTTCCCTCTACTTCCAACATTCTTTATTATGAATGCTTTACGATCTGGAAATTATTTTTCCTTTCTGAAGATAGTTATCTTTGGATGTTTCATTCTCATGATCATTTCATTATTGGTTAATTCAACAAACATTATCAAAAAAGATCTAGCAGATGAGATTGATTTAAATGCAATTTCTTCCTCATCCGGAAAAGATGCTTCCATACAACTACCCTATTTTCCTAAAATATATTCAGGAGTTGGAATTGAACACATGAACATTAATCTGGTAAATCTTAATCTTACTGGTTTGAGAACAGGCGATGAGGTTGGAGTCTTTGATGGTAAATATTGTGTGGGTTCTATGGTGATTACTGAAAATCATATGCTTGAAAATGGCATAAACATTCCATCTTCAGCTAACGATAGTCTGATAACCAGTCCCAACGGTTTTATCGAAGGACACAAAATAACACTGAAGGTTTACCGGACAGGAATGGTTTACCTGTTATATTTTCAAACAGTTAACAACAGTCAGGATATCTTTGAAAATCGCGGATCCATGTTTGCCCTGGTCGATTTTTCAAAATCCACCGGAAATATGACCGTAGAAAACCTAGGAAAAGTAAATATTTTCCCCAATCCCTTTTTAACCAGCCTAAATATAAAAATCCATGTTTCTAATAAGGAAAAAATAAAAGTTGAAATAATTGATTTAAATGGAAAAGTCATCAGATCCCTGCATGAGGGCATAGTGGAGGGAGAATGGCAGATCGTATGGGATGGAAAAGATACTGGTCAACATCAGGTTTCTCCGGGAATCTATATTTGTAGGATAAATCAGGCAAATTATAGAATAATTTATCATGGAAAAAGCCTTAAGTAAGTGAAACAATTTAATGCCGCATTTTATCCCTGACTCACCCCACATCCGCAAGTGGACGTCCCCCCTCTCTACTTGTAGAGAGGGGCAAAGCGAGCGCTGCGAGCTTGGGATGAGTCACCAAAACAATGAATTTGAAATACAACATTTATTTATTCTTTTAACTTAAATAGTAAAGCAGGATGAAATTACAAAAAGATTTTTCCTGCTTTTTTTCTACTTTAGAATAACTTTTACTTT